>Ga0308176_10000007_pt1 | contig 150707 bp, 131 predicted proteins | sample PhyCR2_3_FD_203890 | JGI IMG/M metagenome (GOLD analysis project Ga0308176, IMG submission 203890) | Soil microbial communities from UC Gill Tract Community Farm, Albany, California, United States - DLSLS.C.R2 | ecosystem: Environmental > Terrestrial > Soil > Agricultural land | place: USA...
CGAGCTCGGCGCGCGGCGGCAGCTCGCCGCGCCGCGGTACGACGCAGGCCACGAGCGCCTCGCGCTCCGGCTCCCAGCAGGCGGCGGCCGCCTGCACGGCCGGGTGGCCGGCGAGCGCCGCCTCGAGGTCGACGAGGATCGGCGTCAGGCGCTCGCCGCGCCAGCGCAGCTCGTCGCTCGCGCGGCCGATCAGCTCGAGCGTGCCGTCGAGGCGCCGGCGCGCGAGGTCGCCGGTGGCGATGGCGCCGCCGCCGTCGTCGAGCTCGAGCGCTCCGATCGCGCCCGCGGGAGCGACGCTGCCGTAGCGGTCGAGCACCCGCGCGCGCAGGCCGTGCGGCTCGCCGCTCACGGTCGCGTCCGCCCGGCTCGCGCCGGCGCCGAGCCGCTCGGCGGACACGAATCCGCCGATCTCCGTCAGGCCGTAGCAGCGCTGCACGGCCAGCCGTCCGCGGCCGCCCGCCTCGGGCGGGACGGTGAGCGGCCCGGCGCCCTGCGCGCACACGAGGCGCAGCGCCGCCGGCAGCGCGGCGGGGCGCGCGAGCGCCGCGTCGGCGAGCCACGGATCCAGCGCCGCGACGGTCGCGCCGTTCGCGTCCAACCAGCCGGTCGGCGGCGTCCCGCTGCGCGCTTGCGGCGCACGCTCGGGACCGACGACGGTCGCGCCGGCGGCGAGCGCGGCCCACGGCGCAAGCGCCCACGACCACGCGCCGCGGCCCGGCACGTGCGCGACGCGGTCGTTCGCTCTGCAGCGCAGCGCGTCGCGTTGGCGCAGCGCCGCGCGGCACAGCGTCGCGTGCGTGAGCTCGACCGCGCGCGGCTCGTCGCCGACGCCGGCGGTGCGCACGATCAACGCGACCTGCTCGGGATCGACCTCGACCGCTGCGTCGCCGGCCGCGCCCGCCTGCGCCACCGCCGCCGCGTCGAGCTCGCACGCGAGCGGCGGCAGGCCGGCGAGCGGGTCGTCCTCCAGCCCGGGCTCGAGCAGCGGCACCGCCACCGCGCCCGCCTGCAGCACGCCGAGCAGCGCGATCAGCAGCTCGCCCGAGGGCGCGATCCGCAGTCCGACGCGCTCGCCGGCGGCGACGCCGCGCCCGCGCAGCAGCGCGGCAACGCCGCCGGCGCGTGCCGCCAGCTCGGCGTACGTCAGCGTCGCAGCGCCGCCGCCCGGGTCGAACGCGATCGCCTCCGGCGTGCGACGGGCCGCCGCCGCCGCGAGCCCGGGGAGCCCGCCGGCGAGGTCGGCGGCCGCGCGCGCGGGCGCGCGGCCGCTCAGCTGATCGCGCTCGCCCGCGGTCAGCAGCTCGACGCCGCTGCCGACGCGCCGGTCGGGGTCCTCGACGACCTGCGCGAGGAAGCGCTCGTAGTGGCGCAGCAGCTCCGTCAGCACGCGCGCGTCGAGCTCGGTCGCCGTCGAGCTCAGCTGCGCGACGGTACGGCCGTCGGAGCGCTCGGTCACGACGAGCACGAGTCCGCCGCTCTCGCCGTCCTCGGCATGCGCTCTCACGCTCACGCCGGCGAGCTCGAGCGGCTGCTCGGTCGTCGGATCCCACAGCCGGAACAGCGGCGTCCAGCCGCCGAGCCCCTGCATGCCGGCGAGTTCGCGCAGCGCGTTGTCCTCCGGGACATGCGAGGCGTATCTGAAGGCGGCGAGCGCCTGCTCGCGCACGCGCCGCAGCAGCGTGCGGAAGCTGGGGTCGTCGCCGATGCCGGCGCGCAGCGACAGCACCATCGAGAAGAAGCCGAGAATCTGCTCCCACTCCTTGCGGGCACGGTTCGCCGCGGGCGATCTGATGACGACGTCGCCCTCGCCGCTCCAGCGGTGCAGCAGCGCGAAGTACGCCGCCAGGTGGACCATGAACGACGTCGCCGCCTCCTCGCGCGCCAGCGCGCGCAGCTGCTCCGCGAGCGGCGAAGGCAGCTGCAGCGTTCTTCTCGCGTAGGACTGCTGCGCGTCGGGCTCGACGCCCAGGCGGCGGTGCGCGAGCGGCAGCGACAGCGGCGCCCCGGCGAGCGTCTCGCGCCAGTGCGCATGCGCCGCGTCCGGATCGACGGCGCTCATCAGCGGCCCCAGCGTGCGCACCACGTCGCGGTACGTCTGCGACGGCTCCGCCAAGGGCGGCGGCTCGCCGTTCAGCTCGGCGCCGTACAGCTGCCCGAGCTCGCGCACCAGCAGGTCGAACGCCTGTCCGTCGCAGACGATCTCGTGCGTCATGATCGCGAGCACGGCCGTGTTCCTGCCGCTGTGGATCAGGCGCACGCGCAGCGGCGGCTCCGACGCGTAGTCGAACGGATCCCGGCGCGCTGCCTCGACGTGCCGACGCAGCTCCTCGTCGCGCATGCGCCTGCCGCCGCCGAGCTGCTCGATCGCGAACGGGGCCGGCGGGTGCACGCGCGCACGCGGGCGGTGGTCGACGACCGGGAAGCTCGTGCGCAGCTGCTCGTGGCGCGCGCTCAACGCCGTGAACGCGCGCTCGAGCGCGCCGACGTCGAGCGGCCCATGCAGCGTGTAGACCCCGCCGACGTGCGGGTGCGTGCTCGGCTGGTAGCGCTGCACCGCCCACGCGGACGCCTCGAGCCCCGAGAGCGCGTCGGGGGCGGTGTCGGCTCCAGGCCTGGCGCGCGCGGGCCGCTCCGTGCGCTCGCCATCCCGCCGGCCGCGCAGCAGCCCGCGCAGGCCGCCGCGCTTGCGCTCGCCGTCCGTCGCGGCGGCGTCGCCGTCGCCGGCCCCGGCCTTCGTTCGGGCCGGCGGCCCGGCGGCACGCACGTGCTCGGCGTACTCGCCGAGCGTCGGCGCCTCGAACAGCGCGTCGAGCGCGACCTCGACGCCGAGCACGTCGGCCACGCGCGCGGTGATCTGCGTCGCGAGCAGCGAGTTGCCCCCGAGCGCGAAGAAGTCGTCGTCGACGTCGGGCGCGTCGACGCCCAGCACTTCAGCCCAGATGGCGCGCAGCGCGGGGTCGACGGCCGCGGATCCTGCTCCCACTGCGTTCCCCCGTGGGCTTTTCGCCAGCCGTTGGGCGATGCTACCAGCGCCTACCGGCGCGGCTTACGCCTCCACCAGCGGCTTCGTCAGGAACGTCGCCTCCAGCGCCGCGCCGCTGTCCGCGTCGACGACCAGCGGCGAGCCGGGATCGCCGAGCCGCAGCAGGATCGCGCCGGGCGAGCGGTGCGGCGGCCAGGCGGCCGCGTCGAGTCCGGCGAAGCGGCTCAGCAGGCTCAGCAGCAGCGGGTCGAGCGCGACCCAGCCGTCGTCGGTGCGCACTTCGGCCCAGTTGTGCGGCGTCGAGTACGGCGGCGCGAGCAGCAGCCCGTAGGCGAGCCGCGCCTCGATCCCGAGCGCCGGGGCCTCCTCGACCAGCAGGCCGGCGGCGGCGCGGCAGTTCGCGATGCGCGTGCGGCGCACCCAGTCGAGGTTCGTCTCCAGCGGCGGCCACAGCCAGCAGAAGTCGTAGGCGGCGTAGCCGGCGAGCAGCGGGGCGAGCGCGCGCGCCAGCCGCGGCGGCAGCGGCGGCAGCTGACCGCGCATCGTCGTCTCGAAGCTCAGCGGCGCGCCGGCCGCGCCGCGCACGCGCTCGCCGCCGGGTGCGCGCAGCTCGACCGTCGTGCCCGGCTCGGCGTACGCGCGGCAGCGGATCGCGACCGGCGTCTGCGCGCGCGCGGACAGCGAGGTCAGCGCGCTCGCCCAACGGTTCAGCACACCCTGATAGACGCGTGCGCAGCCGAGCCGCAGGCCGAGGTACTGCACGTCGCTGATCCACAGCAGCGGACCCGCCTCGCCGTCGGCGTGCGGCAATCCCCGCGTGATCAGCTCCCACACCGCCTGCGGGTCGAAGCCGAACTCGCGCTCGGCCTGCTCCGGTCCGACCGTGAAGGTGCGTTCCGCGTCGGGGATCTCGCGCAGCCGCGCGATCCACTCGTCCAGCTCGTCCCGGCTCCCCCTCATCGCCGATCCCCCTTCGGCGTCGCTGATTGCGCTCGCGCGAGCCTAGCGGGTGGCTATCTGTGCCCGCACGCGATGTAGGAGTCGGTCGACTCGCGCTCGCCGCCGCGGAACGAGAACACGCCGCGCACCGGCACGAGCGCGCCCGGCGGGCACGCGAGCGCCTCGATGAAGCCGTAGCGGCGGCCGCCGCGCACGACGCTGCCGCCCGTTCTGACTCTGAAGTCGAGCAGCGAGGCGAAGATCCCCGACGCGATCTCCTGCAGGTCGTGCGGCACGTTCATCGTCAGGCGGTAGCCCCATCTGCCGCCGTGCAGCGCGTCGAACGGCGCGACGATCATGCCCGAGAGCAGCACCGGGTTGAGGCCGCGCAGGAAGAAGATCAGGCTGCGCCCGCCCCTGCCGTTGTAGATGTCGACCTGCAGGCGCTCGCGCACGCCGATGCCGAACTGGGGCGAGGCGCCGAGCGCCGTTCCTCCGCCGAGCCGCGAGCCGCGCGGGCACGCGCGCGAGGCGCCGCGCAGCCTCTGCAGCTTGCTCGGATCGCAGCTGGGGAACAGCCGGCCGTTCACGCGCGGGCCGTGGGGGAAGTAGATGATTGCCTTCGAGATCGTCCCCGGCAGCGCGTCGCCGCCGAGGTCGTTGCTGAAGCTCGCGTCGATCGTGAGGCTGAGCGTCTGCGGCTTCAGCGTGAACGCGCTGATCGGCGGCGTGGCGGTCCCGGTCAGCTGGACGACCGTCTTCGCGCTGGCTCCTGCCGCGACGAGCGCGAGGGCGGCGAATGCGGCCCACAGCGTTGCGGCGATCCTCCCATGAACGCGCACGTTCCCGACTCTACCCGGATCGCCGGAGCGCACTGCGCTAAGGTCGCGCGCCATGGACACGCGCGAAGAGCAAGTCGTCGTCGAGACGGAGCGGTACCGCCTCACCGGCACGGTGCGGCTGCCGGCCGAGGGCTACCGCAGCCGCTTGACCGATCACCTCAACGCCGGCGAACACGAGTTCCTCGCGCTGACCGACGTCGAGGTCGTCCCGCTCGACGATCCGTCCCGTCCGCCGACCCGTCACGAGTACGTCGCGCTCGGTCGCCGCCACATCGTCTTCGCGACGAGCGCGGCGGACCCGGCTGCGGCTTGAAGCGCGTGAACGGCCGGGTATCCTCGCCTCATGGCGAGCTACCCCCGGCGCGCTGACCTCGCGGGCATGAAGCGCTCGGATGTCCTGCGGGCGTCTCCGCGGATGTTCGAGTCGAACCTGCTCGACAAGCTCTCGCGCGTGCACTGGAGCGTGCCGCTGTTCCTCTTCCTGCCGGCGATCGCGGTCGCGCTCGTGACCGCGCTCGGCCGCATGAGCGTCGTCGCGGTCGCGCTGTGGGCGCTCGGCGGCTACGTCTTCTGGACGCTGACGGAGTACTGGCTGCATCGCATCGTGTTCCACTTCGAGCCCGACGACGGGATCGGCGCGCGGCTGCACTGGATCATCCACGGGGTCCACCACGACCACCCGAACGACCCCCTGCGGCTGGTGATGCCGCCGTCGGTGAGCATCCCGCTCGCCGCCGCCTTCTACGGGCTGTTCGTGCTCGTGCTCGGCGACACGCGCGCGCTCGCGTTCGCGGCCGGCTTCTGGGGCGGCTACCTCGCCTACGACATGCTGCACTACTACGTGCACCACCTGCCGGGCGGCCGCAAGCCGAGAGCGTGGGTGCCGCGCATGCTGCACGAGCTGCACATGCGCCATCACTTCCAGGACGGCGACACCGGCTACGGCGTCAGCGCCCCCTTCTGGGACCACGTCTTCGGCACGGCGCCGCAGCGGCGCCGCGCCGACAGAGAGGCGACGGCCTAAGCCGTCGCCGGCACGCCGAACATCTTGCGGAACGACTCGGCGTCGTTGAGGTGGGGGAACTCGCCCTCCGGCACCGGCACGCCGAGGAAGTCGCAGATCGGCTCCCAGCCCTGCTGGATCTCGTAGACGAGCAGCTGCTCGGCGGGGACGGTCTCCTTCACGCGCTCGTTGTGCCTGTTGAAGACGTCGATCGCGAAGTCCTTGTCGGCGAAGCGGTCCTCGAACGTCGTGTCCCAGATCAGCCGCTTGATCATGCCGAGCACCTCGGGCGGCGCGGCCGGGCCGTCGCTCTGCAGCTCGCCGCGCGCGGCCGCCTCCTTGAGCGCGTAGATCGTTCTCTCGGCGCTCGCGTACCACTTCTCCGGGTCGCGCACCGACAGGATCACCTTCGCGTCGGGGTAGGTCGCGAGCAGACGGTCGTAGAAGGTGCAGCCGGGCCAGTCGACGGTCGCCTGGAAGCCGTCGAAGACGACGTTCCAGTCGACGTCCTCGCCGTCGAGCGCGGCCACGAACATCGGCGCGCGGTCGGGGTGCTGGATCAGGTCGATCATGTGGAAGCAGGGGTCGAAGCCGATCTGCTCCAGCGCGGCCTTCAGCGACCACGTCCCGGTGCGGCCGAAGCCCGCGCCGATCACTTGCACGTCCGCCACTGCGTCTCCTCTCGTCGGGTGCGCTACCAGCTGAGCAGCATCAGGCCGACCGTCACGCCGGGCCCGATCGTCACAACCAGGCCGCGGTCCCCGGGTTGCGGCGCACGGCGCGCGATCGTCTCGCGCAGCACGTAGAAGCTGCTGGGGGTGCCCATGTTGCCGAAGCGCGCCAGCACGTCGCGGCTGATCGCGACGTCCTCGTCCGTCAGGCCGAGACCGTGCTGCACGCCGTCGATGATCCCGCGGCCGCCTGGGTGCACGACCCAGTGGTCGATCGCTTCGAGGTCCGCGCCGAACTCCGCGAGGAAGCCCTCGACGAGCTCGCGCAGCTGCCGTCTGGCGAGCTTGGGCAGCTCGCGCCCGATCTCCATGAAGCTGTCGCTTCCGGCGATGCGCATGTTGACGGTTGCGAGCGTGTCCTCGATCTGGTGCTGGCGCGCCGCGAGGATCGCCGGGCCGCCGGTGCTCGTGCCGTTCGTCAGCACGGCGGCGGCGCAGCCGTCGCCGAACAGCGAGGAGCCGATCGTCTTGACCTGCTCGTCGTCGTCCGCGACGGTCGTCATGAAGCCGGTGATCGACTCCGCTGCGACGACGAGCGCGTGCTTGCCGGGGTGGTCCCGCATCGACTGGGAGGCGAGCTTGAACAGCGGCACGGAGCTCGCGCAGCCGACGCCGACGACGTGGTACTTGTCGGTCGTGCGGTCCATGTCGTAGTGCTCGACCAGCTTGTGCGCGAGCGTCGGCCCGCCGAGCGAGTAGTAGGTGGCGGTGACGACGGTCCCGACCTGCGCGGGATCGACGTCCAGCCGGTCGATCGCCTCGGTGGCCAATCGCAGCAATTGCTGCTCGGTCTCCCCGGTGCGCTCCTGCAGCGTTCGGCCGAACGTGCCGGGCGTCAGGTCGAAGTGCCGCCGCTCGACGCCGCAGCGCGCGAAGATCGTCTGCGCGAACGGATCGTCGGCGAGCCCGAGCAGCTCGAGCATCTCCGCCTGCGAGTAGGAGGCCGCGGGATTGGCGACGGCGATGTCGTTGACTCGGACGTTCATGCGGGGGAGGGAGCGCTCCCGCCAGCACGCGCCATGCCGCCGGAAGCGCGCCGGATGCTAGCGAACGCGATGTTCGGACTCGAACAAGCCGCTTTGCGAAGCCTTTACCAAGCGGCTGGTAGCGCCTGGCGCGTCCGCGTCCGCGCGCGCCGCGACGACGGAGAGGGAGGGATTCGAACCCTCGAACGAGGTCAACCCCCGTTACGCGATTTCCAGTCGCGCCCGTTCAACCGCTCCGGCACCTCTCCACGTGCACTCCACTGGCGCTGACGGAAGGGTACAGACCGCTACAGTCCACGGTCTCGTGCGTGTGCTGTTCTTCAACGAGGGTGACCTCGATACGCACGTCCTCGGCCACGGACGGCTCGACGCGGCGCTGCAGGTCGGCTGCGCCGGAACCACCGGGTTGGAGGCGCGCTTCGCCGGGCTCGCGCCGCTGAGCGGGCGCGCCGACGCGTTCGCGCACCGCCGCATCCGCGTCCTGCGCAAGGCCGACCTCGACTTCGTCGTGCTGCGCTGGCATCTCGTGCAGTCGCTGCGGGCACGACGCGCACTGCGCGAGCAGCTGGCGAGCTGGCCGGCGGACGTCGTCCACCTCTACACGCCGGCGGTCGCGCTCGCGATGGGGGACCTGATGCGCACGACTCCCGTCGTGCTGTCGACCGGCGCGACGGTCCACGACTGGTGGGCGATGCCGGCGTGGCGCAGAACGCAGCCGCACGCCGAGCTGACGATCGCCGCCAGCCGCCTGCTCGAACGGCGTGCGCTGCGACAGGCCGCGCTCGTGCTCGCGCGCACCGGCTGGGCGCGCCGGCAGACCGAGCAGGAGGCGCCGGGCGTGCGCGTCGTCGAGCACCACCCGGGGATCGATCTCGACCGTTACCGTCCGGCGGAGCGGCGTCCGCGCGAGCGTCCGCGCGTGCTGTTCGTCGGCAGCCGCTTCAAGGAGAAGGGCGGAGAGGACCTGCTGGCCGCGCTCGACGGCCTGCTCGGCGTCGACCTCGAACTCGACCTCGTCACGCCCGTCGACGTGCCCGCGCGTCCCGGCGTGCGCGTCCACCGCCTCACGCGCGAGGACCCGCGGCTGCTCGAGCTCCAGCAGCAGGCCGATGTCATGTGCCTGCCGACATGGGGCGACACCAACCCGTGGGCGATCACGGAGGCGCTCGCGTGCGGGACGCCGGTCGTCTCCACGCGCATCGGCGGGATCCCCGACCTGCTCGGCGGCGAGGAGGCGGGCGTGCTGATCGGTCACGGCGACCGCCGAGCGCTGCGCGAGGCGCTGCTCGCGCTCGCGCGCGACCCCGACCGCCGCCGCCGGCTGGGCGGCGCCGCCCGCCGGCGCGCCGAGGAGCGCTACGACGCGCGGCGGCAGTTCGCGAGGCTTGCCGGGCACCTGCGCGAAGCGGTCGCCGCGCATCGCGAGCGCACGCCCGGCGGCGCCCCGCCGCGACGACTCGCGCCCAGCCCGGCCGCATGAGCACCGCCGCGCCCGCCCTCGCCGCCGACTGGCTCGCGCGCCGCACCTACGCCGCCGCCGACTTCCCGCTCGAGCGGCTGCTCGCGGCGAAGGGCGCGACGACGGTCAGCGTGGTGCTGCCGGCGCGCGAGGTCGCGCGGACGATCGGCCCGATCCTCGCCGCGCTCGCGCCGCTGCGGGACGCCGGCCTGCTCGACGAGCTGCTCGTGATCGACGCCGCATCGACGGACGGCACAGCCGAAATCGCGCGCGCCGCCGGCGCTGCCGTCGTGCAGGAGGCGGAGGTGCTCGCCGAGCACGGTCCCGCGCGCGGCAAGGGCGACGCGCTGTGGCGCGCCGTTCACGCCACCGCCGGCGACGTCGTCGCGTTCGTCGACGCGGACAGCGCCGGCTTCGACGCGCGCGGCGCCGTGCAGGGCCTGCTCGGGCCGCTGCTGACCGACGCCGGCGTCGCGTTCGTGAAGGGCGCCTATGGCCGCCCGCTGACGGTCGGCGCCGAAGTCGTGCCGGAGGGCGGCGGCCGCGTCACCGAGCTGCTCGCGCGGCCGCTGCTGAACCGCCACGTCCCCGCGCTCGCCGGCATCGTCCAGCCGCTCGCCGGCGAGGTCGCGGCCCGCCGCACGCTGCTCGAGGCGCTGCCGTTCCCGGTCGGCTACGGCGTCGAGATCGCGAACCTGCTCGACGCGTTCGACCGGGCCGGCCTCGACGCGCTCGCACAGGTCGACCTCGGCGAGCGTCGCAACGCGCACCAGCCGCTGCACGCGCTCAGCGCGATGGCGTACGCGGTGCTCGTCGCGGCCGAGCGGCGGATCCACGGCGACGACGCCGCGCTCGCGACCGCGCCGCTCGTGCGCCCGCGGGTCGACGGTTCGCTCGCGGCGGTCGACGTGGCGGTCGACGAGCGCCCGCCGCTGCGCGAGCTGGCGGCGCAGCGGGCCGCTCAGCCGTAGAACCAGGCGATCGTCAGCAGCTGGCCGAACACGCTCCAGGCCACGCACGCCAGCGCCAGCGCGACGCCGACCGCTCTGCCCCAGCGCCCGGCGCCGCGCACGGCGAGCACGAGCAGCGCGCCGAACAGCGGCAGCAGCGGCAGCAGGTAGCGGCCCTGGATCGCACCGGCGATGCCCGGCGCGAAGCCGCGCAGCGCGACCATCCCGATCAGCAGCAGCAGCCCGGCGGCCATCGCCGCGTAGCCGAGCAGCTCCGGCAGGCGCTCGCGCACGGACGCGCGCTCGCGCGCGAGCGTGCGCAGCGCGAGCGCGCCGACGATTCCGAACACCAGCGCCGCGAGCCGGTAGGCCCACTCGGCGTAGCTCACGACGGTCCAGCCGAACTTGCCGAAGAAGCCCTTCAGCCACAGCTGCCAGCCGGGGTAGAAGTCGGGGAAGGCGGTCGACTGTCCCGGCAGGCGCGGCAGGAACACCTGCCACAGGTAGCTCAGCTGGCCGCCGAGGCCGCCGTGGTCCTCCGGTTGTTCGGCGGGCGTGTGGGCGAGGATCCAGCCGCGGTCCCACGCGACGTGGTCGAGCAGCGTCAGCAGCAGGTACGGCGCGGCGGCGATCCCGACCGCGATGCCCACGAGCCGCAGCGCGCGGGCGTTCAGCAGGCCGCCCGTGCTCGCGCGCGCCGCCAGCGCGACGGCCAGCAGCGCACCCGGCGCCAGCCCGTAGAAGTTGATCTTGCCGACGATCCCGAGCGCGAGCAGGCCGCCGATCCAGGCCGCGCGCCGCGCCGTCAGTCCGCGCCTGAACGCGACCGCGAGCGCGTAGAACAGCGCCGCGCAGATCGCGAACAGCAGCGCGTCCGGGTTCACGCCGCCCGAGACGAAGCCGACGAGCGGGTGCAGCGCGACGCCGAGCGCGCCGACCGTCCACGCCCACGGCCGGCCGGGCAGGCACTCGCGCACGAACAGGAAGGCGAACAGCGCGGTCGCGCCGGCCAGCAGCGCCGAGCACAGCCGCATCAGCATCAGCCGGTCGACCAGCGTCGCGCCGCTCGCGAGGCGGTAGGGGACCGCCTCCAGCGCGTAGTAGAGCGGCGGCTCGGGGGCTGCCGGGCCGGCGGTGTCGTTCGGGCTGCGACGCGCGAGACCGCCGTGCAGCACGGCGTCGAGCCGTCGCTGCTGCAGCGGCGACGTGACGACGGCGCCGAACGTGCGCGCGTCGAGCGAGGCGAAGCGCGTGCCGGCCATCGCCGCGACCAGCTCGGGCGCGAGCCGTTCGTCGCTGCGCCGGGCGACCGGCGGGCGCCCGGACTCCGCGACCTGCTGGGCGTAGGCCACGTGCGTCTGCTCGTCCGGAACTTGGAAGGCGGGCGTGATGAGCGCCCACGCCGCGGCGTTGAGGACCGCGACGCCGGCGATCGCCGCGGCTGTCGTGCGCCAGCCGCCGGCCGGCGCGATCGGTCCGCGCACGAGCGCGAGCACCACGAGCGCCAGCGATCCGACGAGCAGCACGGCGATCGCCCACGCGATCCAGCCGCCGCCCCAATCTCCGCGCCCGAGCCCGAGGCGGTCGACGACGGTCGACATGCGGCTCCACCACGAGGCCGCGTCCGCCCGCATGTAGGTGATCGGGATCGAGGCGCCGGTCGCTCTGCCGTCCGCCGTCAGTTCCTCCGTGCCCGCCGGCGTCGGACCGCCGATCAGCACGACCCGGCCGCGGCCGTCGAGCGCGAGGCAGACGCGGACGCCGTCGAGGTCCTGCGCGTGCGGTCGCACGGGAGCGCTTGCCAGCGCGCCGTCGCGGGCGCGCACGAGCATCGCGCTGCGGGCGATCGTCTGCCCGCCGCGGCTGAGCGTGACGGCGATGCGCGGCCCGATGCGCTGGCCCGGCTGGACCGCGAACCGCAGCTGCTCGGTGCCGGCCGGCAGCAGCTCCCCGTCCTGGCAGGCGCGCTGGCCGGGGCCGAGCGTGCCGAGCGGGAACTGCGGCCATACGCCATTGGTGCCGGTGCGCGGCTGCGCGCTGTGCGAGAACGCGACCGCGACGCCGGCGCCGAGCGCCAGCAGGCCGAGGAAGAGGCACGCGAGCGCGCGGCGGTCGAGCGCGCGCGCCGCGCGCGGCGCTCGCACCGCCGTCTCCCGGGCATCGCTGCGCAGCAGCGGTCCGCTCATCGATCGTGCGGGCGCCGCATAGGAATCGCGCCCTCCCCCAAGCAGTCGTCGTTCGTGCTCCCCGGCGCACCACTTTACCGGCGGCCACGAGCCCGCACGCGGGAATGCGCAGAAGCGCCGGAGCCGCAGCCAATTCCGGTCTGCGCGCTCGGAGATCAAGCCGCATGGCGCGGCGATAGGATCGCCTTCATATGCCAGCTCACGACGTCCTCATCATCGGCGCGGGCCTCGCTGGCCAGCGCGCCGCTCTCGCGGCCGCCGACGCCGGGGCGTCGGTCGCGATCCTCAGCAAGGTCCATCCCGTCCGCTCCCACTCGGTCGCCGCCGCCGGCGGCATCAACGCGGCCCTCAATCCCGAGGACTCGTGGGAGTCGCACGCGTTCGACACCGTCAAGGGCTCCGACTACCTCGGCGACCAGGACGCGATCGAGATCATGTGCCGCGAGGCGCCCGACGAGATCCTCTGGCTCGAGCACGCCGGCGTCACGTTCCACCGCAGCGGCACCGGCCACCTCGGCACGCGCGCGTTCGGCGGCGCCTCGCAGGCGCGCACGTACTACGTCGCCGACATCACCGGCCAGGCGATCCTGCACGTGCTCTACGAGCGGCTGATGATGCACGGCGAGCGCATCTCCCGTTACGAGGAGTGGTTCACGACGACGCTGCTGCAGGACGAGAACGGCGCGTGCGTGGGCTGCGTCGCGCGCGACATCCGCACCGGCGCGCTCGAGGTCTTCAACGCGAAGTCGACGATCCTCGCCTCCGGCGGCGCCGGCCAGGCGTTCAAGCCGACGACGAACGCGCTCATCTGCACGGGCGACGGGATCGCGCAGGCGTACCGCATCGGCGCGCCGCTGATGGACATGGAGATGATCCAGTACCACCCGACGACGCTCGCGGAGAACGGCTTCCTGATCACCGAGGGCGCGCGCGGCGAGGGTGCGCATCTCTACAACGCGCTCGGCGAGCGCTTCATGGAGAAGTACGCGCCGAACAAGCTCGAGCTGGCCTCGCGCGACGTCGTCTCGCGCGCCGAGCAGACGGAGATCAACGAGGGCCGCGGCTTCCCCGACGGCACGATCGCGCTCGACATCACGAAGGTCCCGCGCAAGCGCACGCTCGAGGCGCTGCGCGAGATCGTCAACATCGGCAAGGACTTCGCCGGCGTCGACATCACGCGCGAGCCGATCCACATCAAGCCCGGGATGCACTACATCATGGGCGGCGTGAAGACCGACTTCGACGGCCAGACGCCGATCCCCGGCCTCTACGCCGCCGGCGAGGTCGCCTGCGTCTCGGTGCACGGCGGCAACCGCCTCGGCGCGAACTCGCTGCTCGACACGCTGATCTTCGGACGCCGCTCCGGCGACCACGCGGCCCAGCGCGCGCGCGGGACGGCGATGCCGAAGTCGCCCGTGAGCGTGCTGGGCGACGCGCAGGGCGAGATCGACGCGATCCTCAACCGCCCGACCGGCGGGCGCCGCGTCTCCGAGATCAAGAACGAGCTCGGCGAGACGATGAACAGATACGTCGCCGTCTACCGCGACGCGGAGGGGCTCGCGACGGCACGCGAGATCGTCCAGCGGCTCAAGCAGGAGGCGCCCAACGCCGCGATCGACGACAAGGGCACCGTCTTCAACCAGGACGTGCTGGCGGCGATCGAGCTCGGGTACATGCTCGACGTGGCCGAGGCGATCGTGATGGCGGCGCAGGAGCGCAGAGAGTCGCGCGGGGCGCAGTTCCGCACCGACTTCCCCACCCGCAACGACGCCGACTGGCTGCACCACATCACCGTCTCGCAGAACGGGGACGGCCCCGCGTTGGGGACCGCGCCGGTGACGATCACCAAGTGGGAGCCGCAGGAGCGGACGTACTAATCATGGAGCGCAACTGAGATGGCCGAGTACACGCTGAAGCTCCGGCGCTACGACCCGCAGTCCGGCGAGGCGCCCTACTACGAGGAGTTCCAGATCGACCTCGAGCCCCACCGCTCGGTGCTGGAGGCGATCCTGCAGGTCAAGGCCGAGCAGGACGGCTCGGTCGGCATCCGCTGCTCCTGCCGCGCCGCGATCTGCGGCTCGTGCGGCGTGCGCATCAACGGCAAGGCGGGGCTCGCCTGCCACACGCACCTCGACCACGCGGCGAAGACCGGCGTCAACGCCGACGGCAAGACGATCCTCGTCGAGCCGATGGGCAACATGCCCGTCATCAAGGACCTGATCGTCGACATGGACGCGGTCCACTGGAAGAAGATCCAGCGCGTCACGCCGTGGCTGATCAACAAGCAGCCGGTGCCGGAGCGCGAGTACATCGTCCCGCACGAGAACATGGTCGACGTCACGCAGACGATGGCCTGCATCCAGTGCGGCGCGTGCGTCTCGGACTGCCTCTCGATGGAAGTCGACCCGCTGTTCGTCGGGCCGGCCGCCTCCGCGAAGGCCTACCGCTTCGTCGGCGACCCGCGCGACGCCGAGCAGTTCGAGCGCCTCAAGGACCTCGCCGAGGACCCGCACGGCATCTACGACTGCACCCACTGCTTCAACTGCATCGAGGCGTGCCCGAAGGGCGTCGCCCCGATGAACCAGATCATGCGGCTGCGGCGCATCGCCGGCAACGACCACCACATCGTCGACCGCAACAACGGCGAGCGCCACGAGCGCGCCTTCGTCTCGCTGATCCGCGACTACGGCCTGCTGCACGAGGCCGAGCTGCTGCCGCGCTCCTACGGCGGCGACTCGTGGTTCGGCAAGTTCCACCCGGCCGCCGGCCAGGAGCTGCTCGACTCGCTGCCCGTGCTCGTACGCGGGATCGCGCGCGGCAAGTTCGCGCCGAAGAAGGCGATCTTCGGCCACAGAATCGCGAGCGCCGACCTGAAGGCCGTCAAGGCGATCTACGACAAGGTCGAGGGCAAGCCGAGACGCTACGAGCTGAACCTCTACATCTCGGGCTACGAGGACGACGACGCCCCCGGCGCCGCCGAGGAGCCGGCGACGGTCGCCGCCGGCGGCGACGGGATGCCGTCCGCGCCCGGCCCCGATCCCAACCGGCCCACGGCCGCGAGCGAAAGCGAGTCCGCATGAAGGTCGCGTACTGGCCCGGCTGCGTGAGCCGCGGCTTCACCCCAGAGCTGCACGGCTCGATGGCGGCGGTCGCCCCGCTGCTCGACATCGAGCTGGTCGAGCTCGACCGCGCCTGCTGCACCGGCGCCGGCGTGATCGCCGAGCACAGCCAGGAGCTGGCGGACACGCTCAACGCGCGCACGTTCGCGCTCGCGCAGGCGGTGCAGGACGCCGACCTGATGATGAACATCTGCTCGACCTGCCAGGGCGCGCAGAGCGAGTCGCAGGAGCGCCTCGACGCCAATTCGGACTATCGGACGCACGTCAACGGGACGCTTGCGGGCGAGGGGCTCTCCTACGAGAAGGGCCTCACGAACAAGAACTTCCTGTGGCTGCTGGTCGAGGAGATCGGCCTCGAGAACCTGAAGGCAAAGGTCAAGCGCCCGCTCACGAACCTCAAGGTCGGGCCCTTCTACGGCTGCTACATCGTGCGCCCGACCGACCGCCTCGGGATCGACGACGAGCATCCGCGCGACCACTACCTGCACTGGGTGATCGAGGCGCTCGGCGGCACCGTGATCGACTACGCCGGCATCCACAAGTGCTGCGGCTTCCCGATCATCACGATGAACAAGGACGCCTCGCTCACGCAGGCCGGCCGCCACCTGTCCGACGCGCAGGACGCCGAGGCCGACTGCCTCGTCGTGCCGTGCCCGCTGTGCCACCTGAACCTCGACCTGCAGCAGCCGCTGGCGAAGAAGGCCGTCGGCCGCGACGACCTCTCGATGCCGGTGCTGCACCTGCCGCAGCTCGTCGGCCTCGCGCTCGGGCTGGAGCCCAAGCAGCTGGGGATGAGCAAGCACGTCGTCAAGCCGACCGCGGTGATCGACTGGTCGAGCGCCGTCGTCGGCGCGCCCGCGCCGGCGTAGCGGCGGTTCACGGCAGTCTCCAAGCGCAGGCTCCCGCCCGGCCGGCCGCCGGGCGGGAGCCATCTTGGGGGGAGGTGGGCCCGGGCCCGACCAGGGGGAGAATGGCCGAGCCCGGGCGCGTGCCCCGAGGGTGGGAGGGGGGACCAACCTCGCCCGGGGCCTCTCACGGCGGTCGGTAGCTTCCCTGCCCGCCGTGGCGGCATCCTCGCCGCTGCGGCGCGCGCTGTCGTCCCCTGCGGCGGGTGATCTTCGGGGGATCGTCCGGGGGATCCACGGGTGAGGCGCCGCTCACCCGCCGATCGCTACGATCACGGCTCGTGCCGCTCCCCCATGCACGCATCGGCGTCGTCGTGGCGCGCTTCGAGGACCTCGTCGACCGCGGTCTGCGCGCGCTGATCGAGGAAGACGACCACATCGAGCTGCACGCCGCCGGCGTCCCGCACGAGCGGCTGCCGGCCGCGATCGCCGCGCACCGCCCGCAGGTGGCCCTGCTCAACTACGGCTCGCTGCGATCGCCGCTCGAGGTGCGCGAGCTGGTCGCCGCGCATCCGCGAACGCACCTGGTCGTGCTGGCGAATCGGCCCTCGCCGGCGGAGTGCAACCAGATGCTCGCGTTCGGTGCGACCGCGTGCCTGTCGAAGGAGACGCAGGCGCGCGACGTGCTGAGCGCGATCCACCTCGCCTCGCGCGGGCTGCAGGTGCTGCGCCGGACGAGCGACGCCGCGGCCGCTCCGCTGCCGAGCGGCCCCGAGCTGCTGACGCCGCGCGAGGCGGCGGTGCTGGACCTGCTGCAGAGCGGCCGCTCGAACGGCGAGATCGCCGCCGAGCTGCACGTCGGCGTCGAGACGGTGCGCACCCACGCGCGCAACATCTACCGCAAGCTGGGCGTGCGCTCGCGCCGCGAGCTGGCGCGCTCCTAGCCAGAGACGCGCGCGGCTCCTACGCAGTTGCGCACCGCCCCGTCCGCGCGGTAGGTTATGCATGCCTCGATTAGCCGGAAACCGGTTTGAAAGGCCCGTGGAACGGACTGTTTCGGGGGCCTCCGTCTGCGCATCGGAACGTCGCGGCGTTACTGGCCATCGCCGCCGACGGGTGCGTAAACCCGGCGGGGCGGCCGGACGCGCATCCCGGCCGCCCCGTCGCTCTTCCCCGCGCCTCGCCGATCCCACTAAGGTCACGGCATGGGGGATTGGATGGGGGACCCGCTCCGCTGATGTGCGGCATCGCGGGCATCGTGCGAGCCGACGCGGCCGAGCCGGTGGCCGAGCCGGCGCTGCGCCGGATGGCGGCGGCGCTGCGCCACCGCGGGCCGGACGGCTGGGGCATGGCGCGCGCGGCGGGCGCGGGGCTCGTCTCGACGCGGCTCGCGATCTTCGACGTGCCGGGCGGCTGGCAGCCGATGCGCGGCCCGCGCGGGACGCTGCTCGTCTACAACGGCGAGGTCTACAACCATCCCGAGCTGCGGGCGGAGCTCGGCGGCGCGTTCGCGACGACGAGCGACACGGAGGTCGTCCACCGGCTGCTGGAGCGCGACGGGCTCGACGCGCTGGCGCGTCTCAACGGGCAGTTCGCGTTCGCCTGGTGGGAGCCGCACGCGCGCCGCCTGACGCTCGTGCGCGACCGCTTCGGCGTGCGCCCGCTGCACTGGGCCGGCCTGCCTGGCGGCGGCATCGCGTTCGCATCGGAGGCGAAGGCGCTGTTCGCGAGCGGCGAGGCGTCCGCCGCGCCCGACCTCGCGGGGATCGACGAAGTCTTCACGACCTGGGGCGCCCGCGCCCCGCGCACGGCCTTCGCCGGCGTCGCGCAGCTGCCGCCCGGCGGACTGCTCGTGTGGGAGGACGGCGCGATCGCCGCGCAGCGCACGTGGTGGGCGCCGGGCTACGACCCCGCCGACGGCGCTCCCACCCCCGACGACCTCTCCGCGCTGCTCGCCGACGCCGTCCGCCTGCGGCTGCGCGCGGACGTCCCGGTCGGCACCTACCTCTCCGGCGGGCTCGACTCCAGCCTCATCGCCGCGCTCGCGCAGCGCGCGAGCGATCACGAGCTGCGCACCTTCTCGGTCGCCTTCCACGACGCGCGCTACGACGAGCGCGCGTTCCAGCAGCAGGTCGCGCAGGCGCTCGGCACGCGCCACCACGTCGTCGAGGTCGGGCCGCGCGAGATCGCCGACGGCTTCCGCGCCGTCGTCGCGCACGCCGAGACGCCGCTGATCCGCACCGCGCCGATCCCGCTGTATCTGCTCGCGCAGGCGACGCGCGCGCACGGCATCACCGTCGTCGCGACCGGCGAGGGCGCCGACGAGCTGTTCTGGGGCTACGACCTCTTCAAGGAGACGGCGCTGCGCGAGCTGCACGCGCGCGACCCCGCCCGCGCCGAGACGCTGCTGGACGCGCTCTACCCCTATCTCGACGTGCCGGCCGAGCGCCGCGGGCCCGCGTGGAAGCGCTTCTTCTTCGAGGCCGGCGCGTCCGACGATCCGCTCTTCTCGCACCAGCCGCGGATCGCCGCGACGGGGATCGTCAGGGCGTTCTACCGGCCCGAGGTCCAGCGCGTGCTCGACGGCATGAACGGCGAGGACCCGCTCGCGCGCCTGCGCGCCGAGCTGCCGCCGGCATTCGCTCGCTGGAGCGCGCTCGAGCGGGCCGCGTACCTGGAGCTGACGACGCTGCTCGCGCCCAACCTGCTGTCCTCGCAGGGCGACCGCGTGGCGATGGCGCACGGCGTCGAGGGGCGCTTTCCGTTCCTGGACCACCGCGTCTTCATGCACTCGGTCGCGCTGCCGCCCGAGCGCAAGCTCGGTCCGAGGCTGCGCGAGAAGGCCGAGCTGCGCGCGCTCGCGCAGCGGCTGCTGCCGCGCGCGGTGGTCGAGCGCCCGAAGCAGCCCTACCGCGCGCCGGCTGTCGTGCCGTTCTTCGGCGACCATGCCCCCGGCTGGGTGGCGGAGCGGCTCGAAGCGCGTGCGCTGGAGCAGGTCGGGATCTTCGATCCGCAGCGCGTCGAGGGGCTGCTGCGCCGCTGCCGGGCCGGCAAGGCGACCGGGTTCCGCGAGGGGATGGCGCTCGTCGGCATACTGTCCACGCAGGTGTGGCACGAGCGCTTCTGCGCGCGCGCCGGCGCCGCGGGCCCGGACTGGCCCGCCGAGCGCTCGGAGCCGCGGGTGCGGCTCGACGCCACGGACGGGATCGCGAGCCAGTAGGGGGAATCGATGGGGGACACAGAGGTCGGCACGGGCGTGCGCGCGGAGCTGCGCGCGTACATCGAGGAGGCGTTTCTCTACCTGCACCCCGACGTGCAGCTGCGTGACGACGACCAGTTCCTCGAGCTCGGCGTGATCGACTCGCTCGGCTTCGTCGAGCTCGTCGAGGAGGTGCAGACGCGGTACGGGGTCGCCGTCGACGCGCTGGAGATCACCGAAGCGAACTTCGGCTCGCTCGACGCGCTCGTGGCGTTCGTAGAGCGGCGGCGCCCGTCGTGAGCACGCTCGACGCGGATCTGCGCCGCGCCGCGGCGGCGATGTCCGGCAAGGAGGCGCTGATCGCGGGCGAGCGGCGGATGACGTACGCGCAGCTCGACGCCGCCGCGAGCGCGCTCGCCGCGCGCCTGCGCGCGCTCGGCGTGGAGCGCGGCGACCGCGTCGCCGTCCTGCTGCCGAACGGCGTCGAGGCCGCCGTCGCGATCTACGGGACGCTGCGCGCCGGCGCCGCGTTCGTCCCGCTCAACCCGACGATCAAGGCGGACAAGCTCGCGTACGTGCTGAACGACTGCGCGGCGGTCGCGGTCGTGACCGACGACGCGCTCGCGCCGTTGGCGGAGGAGGCGCGCGCGCAGGCGCCGAGCGTGCAGGCGGTCGTGCACGCCCACGGCGACGTGGACCCCGAGATCGGCGCGCCGCCTCCGCCGCCGATCTCCGTCGACCTCGCCGCGATCGTCTACACGTCCGGCTCGACCGGGCGGCCGAAGGGCGTCACGCTCACGCACGCGAACATGACGTTCGCGGCCGGCGCGATCGTCGACTACCTCGGGATGCGCGCCCACGACCGCGTCCTGTGCGTGATCCCGCTGTCGTTCGACTACGGGCTCTACCAGCTGTTGATGTGCGTGCGGACCGGCGCGACGCTGGTCCTGGAGCGCGGCTTCGCGTTCCCCGGCCGCGTGATGGAGCTGCTCGCGGAGGAGGAGATCACGGGGCTGCCGGGCGTGCCGACGATCTTCCAGGTGCTGGCGTCCGCCGGCGCGCACGGCGTCGCGCACGACCTGCCCGAGCTGCGGTTCATCACGAACACCGCCGCCGCGCTCGCGCCGGCGACGATCCGGGCGTTGTGCGACGCCTTCCCGCAGGCCCGCCTGTACTCGATGTACGGGCTGACCGAGTGCAAGCGCGTCTCGTGGCTGCCGCCGGAGCAGCTCGAGGTCCGTCCCGAATCGGTCGGCATCCCGATCCCCGGCACGGAGGCGTGGATCGAGGACGACGCCGGCGCCAGACTGCCGGCCGGCGAGGTCGGCGAGCTGGTCGTGCGCGGCGCGCACGTGATGCAGGGCTACTGGAACGACGCCGAGGCGACGGCGCAGCGGCTGCGGCCCGGTCGCTGGCCGTGGGAGCGCGAGCTGCGGACCGGCGACCTGTTCCGCGCCGACGGCGACGGCTTCCTGTACTTCGTCGGCCGCCGCGACGACATCCTCAAGTCGCGCGGCGAGAAGGTCGCCCCGCGCGAGGTGGAGGCCGTCCTCCATGCCGCCGGCGGCGTCCGCACGGCGGCCGTCGTCGGCGCGCCCGACCGCCTGCTCGGCCAGGCGATCGTCGCCTACGTCGTCCCGCACGGCGACGCCGAGCTCACGGCTGCCGCCCTGCTGCGCTACTGCGCCGCGCACCTGGAGGACTACATGGTCCCGGCGCGGATCGAGCTGCGCGACGCGCTGCCGACGACGCCCAACGGCAAGGTCGACCGCCGCGCGCTGGCTGAGCAGGCGGCGGCGACATGAGCCGCCGCCGCACCGCTCGATAAGACCCGATCTCTATATTAGTCTGACGGTGACCGTGGTGGCGCTGTTTAGCACGGTGACCACTCCAGCATCAGTCACGAAGCTGGCTTGACCGAGGCAATCCCCAGTCGTTATGGTGCCGCTGGCCACCTCACTCGTGATGGTGCCGCCGGAGAGGTGGTAGACGGCCGCGACGGGCTCCGCGGCGGTGCTCCTCACTAGGCAGACGAAGCCGCCTGGTTCCCTTACGGCGACCGAGACGCCGATGAGGTTGGTCGTGATCCTTTCTATGACCGGTAGCGCTTCCGCGAAGCTCCGATACTGGTCGTGCCAGGGAAGCGTCGCGGTTAGGATCGTGGCGGTGCCTGCCGTGCATGCGCCGAGTCTTGCGGCAGTGATGAAGCCGATTAGGCTGCCGGCGACCTTCGCGACGGTCCTTGAATGCAGCGAGCCTTCGAGCGTCAACAAACATCTCGTGGTGCCGAAGACTCCTATGAATTCAACGGACCTGAACGACGCTCTGAGCGTCTGGCTGCTGAAGCTGAGGGTTCTGGCGGATGTCGTCGAGGTGAGGACGCCCATGAGCGCCGTGGCGCCTACGACCGCAAGGAGCAGCTTGCTGGATTTCATGCTCAATCCTTTCCCGTCTTGGATGAATGAGCGAAGTAGGCGCGCGAGTACGCGCCAAGTAGAGGTGAATGTGTCGCGGCTTCCCCCTTTCGCCGACGAGTCGATGCGCTACGCCCGAGCGAGCAGCAGCGTAGGACGACCAGACGGCGGTGTCAATAGACGCCGGCGTGGCCCGGCGAGGCTGGAACGACAGCGCTACGCCGCTTGCGCCGCGGCACCGAGCAGCCCGCGCTCGTGCAGCAGCTCCGCGAGCTGGACCGCGTTCGTCGCGGCGCCCTTGCGCAGGTTGTCCGAGACGACCCACAGGTCGAGCGCGCGCTCGTTGCCGGGGTCGCGGCGGATGCGGCCGACGAACACGTCGTCCCTGCCGTCGGCGTCAATGGCGAGCGGGTACACGGCGTTGGCGGGGTCGTCGAGCACCGTCACGCCCGGGGCCGCGCTCAGCAGCTCGCGCGCCCGCTCGGGCGAGAGCGGCTCGCGCGTCTCGACGTTGACGGCCTCCGAGTGGCCGTTGACGACCGGCACGCGCACGCACGTCGCGCTGACGCGGATCGACGGGGCGCCGAGGATCTTGCGCGTCTCGTTGATCAGCTTGCGCTCCTCGTCGGTGTGGTCGTCGCCCGGCGCGAAGCTGCCGGCGTGCGGCAGCGCGTTGAAGGCGATCTGGTGCGCGTAGACGGACACGTCGGCGTCCTGGCCGTGCAGCAGCGCGTGCGACTGGCGCAGCAGCTCGTCGACGCCCTTCCTGCCGGTGCCCGAGACGGCCTGATAGGTGGAGACCACCAGCCGCTCGATGCCGGCCGCGTCGTGCAGCGGCTTGAGCGCGACGACCAGCTGCATCGTCGAGCAGTTCGGGTTGGCGACGATGCCCTTGCGCGCGTCGGCGAGCGCGTCGGGGTTGACCTCGGCGACGACGAGCGGCACGTCCTCGTCCATCCGCCACTTCGAGCTGTTGTCGACGACGATCGCCCCCGCCGCCGCGAAGCGCGGCGCCCACTCGCCCGAGGTCGCGCCGCCGGCCGAGAAGATCGCGACGTCGAAGCCCCGGATCGTCTCGTCGGTCAGCGGCTGGACGACGCCGACGCCCTCCAGCTCCGTGCCGGCCGAGCGCTCGGACGCGAACGGGACGATCTCGCGCGCCGGGAAGCCGCGCTCGCGCAGCAGCCGCAGCATCACGCCGCCGACCTGGCCGGTCGCGCCGACGACGGCGACGCGGTACCCGGCGTCGCGCGAGCCGCTCACCGCGACTGCTCCCCGATCGGCCGCTCCCGCTGGATCGCGTCGGCGCCCAGCTCGAACGCGCTGTGCAGCGCCTGCACCGCGTCGCCGACGCGGTCGGCGCGGATCACGCACGAGATCTTGATCGGCGAGGTCGAGATCATCTCGATGTTGATCCCTTCGCCCGCGAGCGTGCCGAAGACCTTCGCGGCGACGCCGGGGTGCGACTTCATGCCCGCGCCGACGATCGAGACCTTGCCCATCTCCGGCTCGTCGTCGATCCTGCCGATCCCGAGCTCCTCGACGAGCGGCTCGAGCGCGTCGAGCGCGAGCCGCAGGTCGTCGCGCGGGACGGTGAACGACAGCTCGGCGCCTTCGCGGCCCTCGCCGAGCGGCTCGTTCTGGATGATCATGTCGACGTTGCAGTTCGCGTCGGACAGGGCCTCGAAGATGCGGGCCGCCGCGCCCGGCTCGTCGCGCACGCCGGTCAGCGTGACGCGCGCCTCCTCGGTCGAGTGCGTGACGGCGGTGATGAGGGCGTGCTCCATGGTCTCCTGCTCTCCGACGACGAATGTACCGGGGCCGTCCTCGAAGCTGGACCGGCAGTGGATGCGGACCCCGTGGTTGCGCGCGTACTCGACCGAGCGCAGCTGCAGCACCTTCGCGCCCGAGGCCGCCATCTCCAGCATCTCCTCGAACGAGACGGCCTCCAGCTTGCGCGCGTCGGACACGATGCGCGGGTCGGCGCTGTAGACGCCCGACACGTCCGTGTAGATCTCGCAGACGTCGGCGCCGACGGCCGCCGCGAGCGCGACGGCGGTCGTGTCCGAGCCGCCGCGGCCGAGCGTCGTCACGTCGTGCGAGTGGTTCGAGACGCCCTGGAAGCCGGCCACGAGCACGATCATGTCCTCCGCCAGCGCCGCCTCGATGCGCTCGGCTCTGACCTCGAGGATGCGCGCCTTCGTGTGCGAGCTGTCGGTCACGATGCCGGCCTGCGAGCCGGTCAGCGAGATCGCGCGGTGGCCGAGGTCGTGGATCGCCATCGCGCACAGCGCGCACGAGATGCGCTCGCCGGTCGACAGCAGCATGTCCATCTCGCGCGGATCCGGCGTCGGCGAGATCTCCTCGGCGGCCGCGACCAGCTCGTCGGTCGTCTTGCCGCGCGCCGACAGGACCGCGACCACGCGGTTGCCCTGCTCGCGCGCGGCGACGATGCGCCGGGCGGCGCGCTTGAGGCGCTCGGCATCGGCGACGGACGTCCCGCCGAACTTCATCACGACCGTTCCAGGCATGGCTGCACAGAGTAGATGGCAGGGCGAGCCGGCGGCGGACGGCTCGGTGGCCGTCCGCCGTCGAGCGCACCCGACGGGACTCGAACCCGCAACGTTCCGCTTAGGAGGCGGCCCCTCTAGCCAGTTGAGGTACGGGTGCTCGCCCGCGCTCGACGAATCGAGCTGTGATGCTTGGCGCCGGCGTTGTTTCCCCCGGCGCCGAGCGTCCCCCTCCTGCGGCAACCATAACCACGCGCGAAGAACGCTGTCAAACGGCAGGGACCGGCTATGCTCGCGCTGGGGAACCTGGGGGAATGACCACGCGCACCGATGCAACCGACGCCGCGGTCGCGGCCGCGCCGAATCTGCTCGACGAGCTCGACGAGGCGCTCGCGCGCGTCGACGACGAGCAGCGGCCTTTGGCGTCGCTCGTCGTCCCGCACAACGTGCCCGGCTGCGACGTCTTCCTCGCCGGCCGTCGCAGCGGCTGGGTCGCCGAGGCGGGACCGTCGGTCGGCGGCGCGCTCAGGGCGCACCCGGCCGTGCGCGAGGCGGAGCTCGACCCGGCGCGCAACCGCGTGCTGCTGCGGCTCGCCGACGAGCGCGTGGCGGCGCTGGGCGCCGCGCTCGAGTCCGTGCAGGTCGCGCCGTTCCTCGGCCGCGACGTCGCGGCCAGCGAGCGCTTCGTCGTCGACTACTGCGACCCGAACGCGACGAAGGCGCTGCACGTCGGCCACCTGCGCACGGTCGCGCTCGGGCACGCGCTCGGCTGCCTCGCCGCCTCGTGCGGCGCCGACGTGGTGCACCAGACGCAGATCGGCGACGTCGGGCGCCAGATGGGCGAGGCGATGGCCGGCTACCTGACGCACTTCGCGGGCGAGACGCCGGAGAGCGTCGGCATGAAAAGCGACCACTTCGTCGGCGCGTGCTACAGCCGTTACGTGCAGGACCTCGCGCCGCCCGAGGTCGGCGGCGGCGCCGAGCGCGACCCCGCGCTCTCGCGCGAGGACGGCTCCTACGACGACCTCGCCGAGCAGCTGCTGGTCCGGCTGGGCGACGGCGATCCGGAGATCGAGCAGCTGTGGCTGCGCATGCGCGGATGGGCGCTCGGCGGCCATGACGCCACGTTCGCGCGGCTCGGCGTGATCTTCGACCGCGTCATCTACGAGGTCGACTTCCTGCAGGACACGCACGCGCTGACGGCGAGAGCGCTCGGAGAGGGGATCGTGCGCCGCTCGGAGGATGGCGCGGTGATCTCGCACGAGCGCGAAGACGGCCACCTGCTGCTGCATCGTCCGGACGGCTTCCCGACGACGCACATGCGCTGCATGGGGATGTGGCACCTGACGGGCCGCGAGCTGCTCGCCGGCGCGACCTCGCTGGCGCTCGTCGGCGACGAGTGGGAGCCGCTCGTGCAGCAGGGCCCGGCGATCCTCGAGGGCCTGGCGGCCGGCGGCGAGATCCACCCGACGCACTGGGTCGTGCACGGGATGGTCACGAGCACCAGGGGCGCGATCAAGTCCAGCGGCGGCGCTCCGTGGTTGGTCGACCGGCTGCTCGACGAGCTCGCGGCCGATCCGCGCCTGCGCGAGCACGCGCACGAGCGCGCGGCCCCCGAGCGCCTGGCGGCGATCGCGGCGCTCGGCATCTGCATCGACATACACCCGCGCAAGGCGCTGCCGCTCGCGCAGGAGATGCTGCTGGACGAGCGCGCGAACGCCGGCTGGACGCTCGCGCGCGCGTGGGCGCGCGCCTGGCAGGAGCGCTTCGACGGCGCGCCGGCGCCGGCGCCCGAGGACGCCGACTACCGCTCGCTCGTGCTGCGCTCGCAGCTGCACCGCCGCCTCGCCGAGCGCTCGCTGCGCGCCCTCGACCCGCGTCCGCTGCTCGGGATGCACGTGCATGCGGCCGAGTGGTTCCTCGCGCAAGCGGATCCGACGCCGAGCGTCGCGCGCGCGATGCGCGGCCTGTTGGAGACCGGAATGCGGTCTGTCGGGCTGGCACCCGACCCTTTGCGATCCCCCAGATGAGCCGGTAATCTCGGAGGCGTCGGCGCAGCTTGCGCCGCGGGGGAAAACGAGCGCGTCTCGCGCGATTCGACGAGGGGGATCTGATGCGGTCGAAGCTTCGACTCGACGCCGGACTTGTGGACGCCTGCCGCGCCGCCGCGGCAAGGGTCGCGAGGCAGGTGGCCGAGGCGACCGCAGGCAGGACCACCGTCGCCGTCGAGCGGACCGTCGCGCGGACGCTCGGCATCGACGGGGTCGACCCGCACGACGTGCCGCTGCCGAACGCGCTCGTCGACCACGTCGCCGACTTCGGCGGCCTCTCGCGCGGTCTCGCCGCGTGGATCGGCAACGCGATGGTGCAGAGCGACCGCTCGGCAGCCGAGGTGGCGGCCGCGGTCGGCGACGGCTCGTTGTCGCTTGGCGAGCTGCCGTGGGGCGAGCGCGAGGCGATCGAGCGTGCGATCGCGGACGCGCACGAGGCGACCTTGGCCGAGATGCGCACGCGCTGTGCGCAGCGCGACGCGCTGCGCGAGGAGCTCGGCGAGCAGGCGCAGCCGCACCGCTACGTGCTCACCGCGACCGGCAACGTCTACGAGGACCGCGACCACGCGCTCGCCGTCGCGGAGGCGGGCGGGGACATCATCGCCGTCATCCGCTCGACCGCGCAGAGCCTGCTCGACTTCGTCCCCTACGGGCCGACGACCGAGGGCTACGGCGGCACGTTCGCGACGCAGGCGAACTTCCGCATCATGCGCGACGCGCTCGACGAGTGGTCGCGCGAGAGGGGTCGCTACGTGCGGCTCTCCAGCTTCTGCTCGGGCCTCTGCATGCCGGAGATCGCGGCGATGGGCGCGCTCGAGGGCCTCGACAACATGGTCAACGACGCGCTCTACGGGATCCTCTACCGCGACCTCAACATCCTGCGCACGATGATCGACCAGCGCGTCTCGCGCGCGGTCAACGGCCGCTTCGGGATCGTCATCAACACCGGCGAGGACAACTACCTGCGCACGGCCGACGCGATCGAGGCGGCGCCGTCGGTCGTCGCCTCGCAGTTCATCAACTACTTCCTCGCGCGCGACTGCGGCGTGCCCGACGAGCAGATCGCGATCGGCAACTCGTTCGAGATCTCGCCGTCGGTCGAGAACGGGCTGCTGTACGAGTGGGCGCACGCGCAGCTCACGCGCGAGCTGTTCCCGGACTGCCCGGTCAAGTACATGCCGCCGACGAAGCACATGGACGGCAACCTCTTCATGACGCACGCGTGCGACACGCTGTTCAACCTCATCACGGTCGCGACCGACCAGGAGATCCAGACGATCGGGATCCCGACCGAGGGGATCTTCACGCCGCACATCCACGACCGCGTGCTGGGGATGGAGTGCTCGAACTACGTCTTCACCGCCGCGCGGGGACTCAGTGACGAGATCGAGTTCAAGCCCGACGGCTTCATCGTCAGGCGCGCGCACGAGGTGCTGCGCGACGCGCACGCGATGCTCGAGGAGATCGTCGAGATCGGCCTGTTCGCCGCGCTCGGCAGGGGCACGTTCGGCGACGTCTCGCGCACGCTCGACGGCGGGCGCGGCGCCGACGGCATCGTCGAGGTCACGGAGGACTACCTCAATCCGCTGCAGGGCGCGGTGGAGGCGCCCGCCGGTGTCTAGCTCGGCCAGCGCCGCGCCGCGCGCGTCGCTCGACGCGGTCCGCCCCTACGGCGACCACCTCGACGACGGGCTGATTCAGCTGAGCTTCACGCTGCCGGTCGACAACAGCCCGCTCGCGCGCGAGACGGCGCTCGCGCTCGTGCGCGAGATGGGGCTGATAAAGCCGGAGGTCGTCCACGCGAGAGCGCTGACCGAGGGCTACACGTACTTCGTGATGTTCGCGCAGTGCCAGCACGCGGTCGACGCGACCCAGCTCGCCTCCTCGCGCTCGGCCGCGCGCTCGATGAGCGAGGAAGAGGTCGACGCCTTCGTCTCCGAGCGGATCGGCCGGCCGATCACCGTGATCGGCGCGAGCACCGGCACCGACACGCACAGCGTCGGGATCGACTCGATCCTCAACCTGAAGGGCTTCGACGGCCGCCACGGCCTCGAGGCCTACCACTGGTTCCGCACCCACAACCTCGGCAGCCAGGTGCCGAACACGGCGCTGCTGGCGAAGGCGATCGAGCACAGGGCGGACGCGATCCTCGTCTCGCAGACGGTCACCCAGCAGGGCCTGCACCTGCACAACCTGACCGAGCTCGTCGAGCTGGTGGAGGCCGAAGGCCGCCGGCGCGACGTGCTGCTGGTATGCGGCGGCCCGCGCATCTCCGACGAGCTGGCGAAGGAGCTCGGCTTCGACGCCGGCTTCTCGAAGGGGACGTATCCCAACGACGTCGCCTCGTTCATCGCGCGCGAGGTCGCCGAGCGCACCAGGCCGGCAGCCGAGGCGTCCGCGGCCGCGCCGGGGCAGTAGCGGCATGCGCATCTCGGACGCGATCGAGCCCGCCGCGCGGGTGGCGCTCGTCGGGCTCGCCAAGAACACCGGCAAGACGGTCACGCTCGGCGCGATCCTCGGCGAGCTGGAGGAGCGCGGCGAGACGATCGGCGTCACCTCGATAGGGCGCGACGGCGAGGCCTCGGACGCGCTCGACGACGCGATCGCGAAGCCGCCGATCCTGCTGCCGGCGATGGCGCTGGTGGCGACGACCGAGCTGCTGCTGGAGCGCAGCGAGGGGCGCGCCGAGGTGGTGCTGCGCACGCCGCACCGCACGCCGCTCGGGCGCGTGGTCGTCGCGCGGCTGCTGGAGCGGGGCGCGGTCGAGGTCGCCGGACCGACGGCCGCGCAGGACGTGGGGGAGGTCGTCGAGACGATGCGCAGGCTCGGCGCGCGGCGGCTGCTGGTCGACGGGTCGATCGACCGCCGCGCGGGCGCCTCGCCGCGGCTCGCGGACGGCGTCGTGATGTCGACCGGCGCAGTGCTGAGCGCCGACCTCGACCAGCTCGTGCGCCGCACGAAGGCGGCCGTCGAGCTGCTGACGCTGCCGGCCGTCGAGGACGCGGAGCTGCGCGCGCGGGCGGCGGCGATCTCGACCAGCGCGCTGCTCTGCGCTGAGGGCGCGGCGATCCCGCTGGACTCGGCGATCGTGCACGACCGCGTCGAGGAGATCCTGCCGCTGCTGCGCGGCCGCGACGACGTCCGCGCGGTCGTGGTGAAGGGCGCGCTGGTCGAGCCGCTGCTCGACCAGCTCGGGCGCGTCCGGCGCCGGACGCCGCTGACCGCGATCGCCGACGACGCGACCAGAGTCTTCCTGAGTCGCGGGACGGTGGCGCGCTACCGCGTGCGAGGCGTCGAGCTTGCGGTGCTCCAGCCGATCCCGCTGCTCGCCGTCACCACCAACCCGGTCGCGCCGCTGCGCCACCGCTTCGACCCGCACGAGCTGCGCGCGCGGATCGAAGCGGAGCTTCCCGGCGTGCCCGTACTCGACGTGCTCGCCCGGGAGGTCAGTTCACTAGCAGCGCCGTCTGCGGTGGCGTGATCTTTCCGACGCCGCTGATTTCGACTATTTCGGGACACGGAGCCGGACTCACGCGCGGGATCGCGTTCGGCACGACGAACCTCTCCGGCGTGAACCTGCCGCCCGCGCCTTCGACCGGCGGGAAGCTCATTAGTAGGTCGACCATGCCGCGGTATAGGCAGGTCCCGAGCACGAACGGTTCTTCTATGCGGAAGGCGAACGCTAGCTTGCGGAACAGGAGGCCCGTTATGTTCGGTAGGGCCCCTAGGAACGCCTGGAAGCGCAGGTCGCGGGGAGCCCCCGGTTCGACTAGCACCGTCAGTTCCGCGGGCGTGCCTATGTTCGTGCCGCAGCCTTCGACGAACGCTTCTTCGATCCGGCCTATCCTGCCCTGGGGTAGGAGGCCGGCCGAGGCCTTTTCTATCGGGGCTGTCGTCAGTCTGCCGAGCAGCGTGAGTTCACACGTTATCGTGACTTCTCCTCCGAACGCTCTAATTCTGAACGCTTCGACCGTCTTCTTTATTTCACCGCCGGGCTGAAGCAAGATCGCCCTCATCGCGCTTGCCGGCGCTGCGGCCATGGCGGCGCAAACGGCCGCGAGCGCCATCGCGGACGCCCATCCACGTCGAGTCATCTCCCCCTCCTGTCTCGTTGAGCGCGGCTGCGCTCCCAGCTGCGCTAAATCATCTCAGGCGATGCAATTGACGCACGAGCCGGCGCTACGCGCCGAGCCGCCTGCGCCCCGCGAACGCCCGCCCGAGCGTCAGCTCGTCGGCGTACTCCAGGTCCGCCCCGACCGGCAGGCCGCTCGCCAAGCGCGTGACCGTCACCTCCGGCGCCCGCGCGCGCAGCTGCTCGGCGATGTGCAGCGCGGTCGCCTCGCCGGTCGTCGTCGGGTTGGTCGCGAGCACGACCTCGCGGATCCCCTCCGGCTGGCCGTCGTTCGCCTCGAGCGCCGGCTGGTGCGTCCCGTCCACGCGCGCGAGCAGCTCGGCGATCCGCAGGTCCTCGGGGTCGACGCCGTCGATCGGCGAGAGCGCGCCGCCGAGCACGTGGTAGCGGCCGTGGAACTCGTGCGTGCGCTCGATCGAGATGATGTCGTTCGGCTCCTCGACGACGCAGACCGCGGCGCGCTCGCGGCGCTCGTCGGCGCAGATGCGGCAGCGCGGGCCGTCGGCGAGGTTGAAGCAGATCTCGCACAGGCCGATCTTCTCCTTCACCTCGCGGATCGCGTCGGCGAGCGCGAGCGCGTCCTCCTGCGACGCGCGCAGCAGATGGAACGCGAGCCGCTGCGCGGTGCGCCCGCCGATCCCCGGCAGCTTGCCGAGCTCGGTGACGAGCCGCTGGACCGGTGGGGAGAAGGAGGACAGGTCAGAACCCCGGCAGTCCGAGCCCGCCCAGCCCGCCCGGGCCGCCGAGGCCGCCGGTGATGCCGCCGAGCTTCTTCGAGGCCAGCTCCTGCGCCGCGCGCAGGCCCTCGTTGACGGCCGCGAGCACCATGTCCTGCAGCAGCTCGACGTCCTCCGGATCGACGGCCGCGGGATCGATCGCGATCGACTTGACGTCGAGGTCGCCGCTGACCTTCACGGTCACCATGCCGCCGCCGGCCGACGCCTCGACGACTTCGTCCTTGAGCTGCTCCTGCGCGGCCATCATGTCGGCCTGCATCTTCTGGACCTGCTTGAGCATCTGCTGCATGTTCGGTTGCGGCATCAGCTGCCTTCCTCGTCGTCGATCAGCTCCTCTGCGTCGAACTCTGCCACGAAGCGGTCGACCAGCTCCTCGTCCGTGGGCGCGGCCGGCACCGGCATCCCGGGCAGCTCGACGGTCGCCTCGCGCAGCTCGTAGCGCGGGCGCAGGGCGGTGCCGGCAAGCGAGCGCACCGTCTCGGCCACGCGCTGGCGATGCTCGTCGCGCTCGGCCGTGCCCTTGAAGAACGACTCCTCGCGCGCGAACGCGAACGTCGCCTCGCCGCCGGCCACCTCCACCGGCTGCGCCTTCTCGAGCGCGGCGGCGAGCAAGCCGTTCTCGGCGCGGATCGCGTCCACGACCGCGGGCCACAGCTCCCGCAGCGCGGCGAGGTCGAGCTCGCCGGCGGGGGCGGGCGGCGCGGCGGGGGCGGGCGGCGCCGGTGGCTCCTCGGGCACCGCCGCCGCGACGGCGGCAGCTGTGCTCGGCCCAAGCCCGGCCGGGGCAGAAGGTGCAACTTGTGTACCTGTGAGGGCTACAGATTGCACGTCGGGCGGAGAGGGCGCGTGCGGGGGAGGGGCGGCAGGCCTCGGCGCGCCGCCCGCCAGCTGCGCCTCCAGCCGGTCGATCCGCGCGAGCAGCGCCTTCGCGGAGGGATCGACCTCCGGCGCGGCCGCCTTCACGAGCGCGAGCTCCAGCTGGATGCGCGCCTGCGCGCCGCTCGCCAACGCCTCCAGCGCGTCGGAGAGCAGGTCGAGCAGCCGCACGACGTCCTGGCGCCCGAGCGCCGCGGCCTGCGCCGCGAGCCGCTCGTCGCGCTCGGGCGTCAGCCGCAGCTCCGCCGGCACCTCGCCGAGCACCTGCACCGCCAGCAGCTCGCGCGCGTGCGCCTCCAGCTCGCGCACGAGCTGGCCGGCGTCGCGGCCCGACTCGCTCAAGCGCGCGACGGCCAGCAGCGCGGCGCGCGCGTCGTGGGCCGCGACCGCGTCGACCGCGCCGAACAGCGCCTCCGCGTCGGCCACGCCGAGCACCGCGAGCACCTCCTCGACGGTGATCTCGCCGGAACCGCCGTCCCCGCCGTACGTGGTCAGCTGCTCCAGCGTGCCGAGCGCGTCGCGGAACGAGCCAGTCGCGTGCCGCGCGACCAGCGCGAGCGCCGCGTCGGGGATCGCGATCCCCTCCTGATCGGCGACGCGCCGCAGCACGCCCGCGATCTCCTCGACCGTCGGGCGCTGGAAGTCGAAGCGGTGGCAGCGGTCCACCACCGTCGGCAGCACCTTGTTCGCCTCCGTCGTGGCGAGCACGAAGATCGTGTGCGGCGGCGGCTCCTCCAGCGTCTTGAGGAACGCGTTCCAGGCGGCCGAGGACAGCATGTGCGCCTCGTCGAGGATGTACACCTTGCTGCGGCCGGAGACGGGCGCGTAGGCGACTCTGTCGCGCAGGTCGCGGATGTCGTCGACGGAGTTGTTCGAGGCGGCGTCCATCTCGATCACGTCGAGCGACGTCGCCGCGGCGATCGAGACGCACGAGTCGCAGACGCCGCACGGTCTCACCGTCGGGCCCTGCTCGCAGTTGAGGCAGGCGGCGAGGATCTTCGCCATCGACGTCTTGCCGGTCCCGCGCGAGCCGACGAACAGGTAGGCGTGGTGGACCTTGTCGCGCTCGACCGCGTTGCGCAGCGTGCGCACGACGTGCGTCTGCCCGACCACCTCGTCGAACGTGCGGGGACGATGACGACGGTAGAGCGACGGGCCGGCGGACACGGGACAGTTGAGTCTATCCGCCGGATCGGTCCTCGACCGGCCTCGCGCGTATTCTCCCGCCGTGCCCGAGCGCCTTCGATCGGAGGGGGTCGTCCTCGTCCCGGCGCTCGCCGCGGTGGCGCTGTTCGTCTACTGGGGGGCGCACGGCGGCGGCTACGAGCCGACCACCTGGGAGCCGTCCGCGCTGCTCGTGCTCGGTCTGCTCGCGGCGACGGTCGCCGGTCTCGGCCCGAGGCGCCTGCGGCTCGCGCGACCGCTGTCGATCGCGCTCGCGCTGCTGGCGGCCTACGTCGCCTTCTCGTATCTCTCGATCGCATGGGCGCCGACGCCCGGCGACGCGCTCGACGGCAGCAACCGCGCGCTCTTGTACCTGATGCTGTTCGCGCTGTTCGCGCTGTTGCCGTGGCGTGGCTGGACGGCGCTCGTGACGCTGAGCGCGTTCGCGCTCGGGATCGGGGCGATCGCGGTCGTCACGCTCGCGCGGCTCGGCCACGCCGGTCAGATTCCCGCACTGTTCAACGGCACGCGGCTGGACGCGCCGGTCGGCTACGTGAACGGCTCGGCGGCGCTGCTGCTCGCGCAGGCGATGCTTGCGGTCGCGCTCGCGACGCGCCGGGAGCTGCCGGTGCTGCTGCGCGGGCTGCTGCTCGCGCTCGCCGCCGCGGCGCTCCAGCTGTCGGTGCTGTGCGAGAGCCGCGGCTGGCTGTTCGCGCTGCCGATCGTGCTCGTCGTGACGCTGCTCGCGCTTCCAGGCACGGACCGCCTGCGCTTCGCGCTGTTCGCGCTGCCGCCGTTCCTCGGCGCCGCGGTCGCGCTGCCGGCGCTGCTCGACGTCTTCGAGCAGGCCGACAAGGCTGCGCCGGGCCTGCCGACGCTCCAGGCGCTCGTGCGCACCTCGGACCACGCCGCCGACGTCACGCTGCTGGTCTGCACGGGCGTGCTGGTCGCCGGGCTCGCGGCCGCGGCGCTCGATCGCCGCCTCCGCGTCTCGTCCGGCGTCGCGCGCGGCGCGAACCGCCTCGGCGCGGTCGTCGCGCTGCTCGCGGCGGCGGCGGGGGTCGCGGCCGGGTTCGCGCTCACCGACGGCCGTCCCGACCAGAAGATCGCCGACTACTGGAAGCGCTCGAACGGCTACCAGGCGACGGCGCCGGGCAGCTCGCGCTTCGCTGCCGTCGGCAGCAATCGCCCGGACTTCTGGCGCGTCTCGCTGAAGGCGTTCGCGGCCCATCCGCTCGGCGGCCTCGGGCAGGACAACTGGGGCGCCTACTACCTGCGCGAGCGCCGCAGCGGCGAGCAGCCGCGTTGGACGCACAGTCTCGAACTGCGTCTGCTCGCGCACACGGGGCTCGTCGGTTTCGTGCTGTTCGTCGGCGCGCTGGTCGCGGCGCTCGTCGCCGTGCTGGCACCCTCGGCGCGCCGCCGCGCGGGACCGCTCGCGGCCGGGACCGCGGCCGCGGCGCTGCTGCCGCTCGTCGTGTGGCTCGTTCACGGCTCGGTCGACTGGTTCTGGGAGATACCGGCGCTGAGCGGGCCGGTGTTCGCGTTCCTGGGTCTTGGAGGAGCGTTGACGCGCCAACTCGCGCCGTACGCCGCCCCCGTGGCAGCGGGGGCGGGCCCGGCGTCCGAGCCGCTCGAGACCGGCGACCGCCCGGTCGGTTCGCCTGCGCCGGAGCGCCGGCGGGGCGCTTCGCTCGCGCTCGCCGTCGGCGGCGCCGCGGCGGCGCTCGCCGCGGCGCTCGCGCTCGCGCTCCCATATCTCGCCGAGCAGGAGGTCGGGGCCGCGTCGAGCGGGTGGCCGGACAACCCCGCGCGCGCCTTCGACCGCCTCGACCGCGCCGCTGCGCTGAATCCGCTGAGCGCCCGACCGGACCTCGTCGCGGGCGTGATTGCCCTGGAACTGCGGCGATCCGACGCTGCTCAGGCGCACTTCAGCCAGGCGCTCGGCCGCGACGACCAGGACTGGTTCGCGTGGTTCGGGCGCGGGCTGGCGGCATCGGGCCTGGGCAACCGCGCCCGCGCGCGCGCCGATTACCGGCGGGCGCGCGCCCTCGATCCGGACGAACCGCTCCTGCACGAGGCGCTCGTCCGTCTGAACGGCCGCACCCCGTTGACCGCGCAGGAGGCTTTTGCGCGCCTCCGTCGCGACGTCCAGCGCCTGAGCGGCAATCCACGGGCCGGCCTGGGGCTCAGATCCGGAGCCTGACTGGACGGAACTGGACGCTTTCGCGGTTGTAGCTGCGCATCAGGGGTGCTACTTTCTTGGCCAATTCGCCATATTTCGCACGCAAAAGTAGGTTTGAAGCGCGCTGGCGCGCTTCGTGCCAACCAATACAAGGATGGGAAGGGATTGGTTCGAATGAAGCGACTCGCCTTGCTTATGGCAGTGGTCGCCGTTGCGCTGGCCGTCGCCGCTCCGGCGTTTGCACAGAGCGCGGTAAGCGACACGTACGCTGGTAAGGGCGGTGGCATCGTCGGAACGGTGAACAGCGGCAACGGACCGACCGCCTCGACGCCGCAGCAGGTGCAGGCCACGAGTCCGAGCGGCAACGGTTCGCTGCCGTTCACGGGTCTCGACATCGGTCTGCTGGCACTTGGCGGCGTGGCGCTTGTCGGTGTGGGCGTTGGCCTGCGCCGGTTCGCGCGTCCGCTCAGCTAGTTCCGACGACGGACCACAGGCAGATGGGCACCGCCCGGACGCGCGGGAGATGAGTCGCGGTGGCGATCGACTCGGAGACGAGGTTGTTCGATCGCCCCGCGCCCCTGCCCCTTCGTCGGAACGGTGACGCACCGCTTCGCGAGCGCGGACCCCTCGCTCAACCTCCGGCGGATGCCTGCCGAAGAGACGGTCAGAGCGACGTGGCCTCCGCCCTCACCGAGCACTTCACCGCCGAGTCCGGCCCTCGTACGGCGGCCGACGTCTCCGCGACGCTCGCGCGTCGCCGCCGCCGTTCCCGCCTCGCGCGCGTGACGTACCGCACCGCCGACGCGGCGATGCTGCTCGTGGCCGCGGTGACCGCGATCCTCGCGGCTCCCGTCCCGAACTCGTTCTCGAACTTCGCCTGGGCGATCGGCTACGCCGTGCTCACGCTCGCGATCCTCGAGGCGCGCGGCTTCTACGGCTTCCGCCTGCAGGACACGCCGGTCGACGCGGTGGCGCGCATCTTCGCGGCCACCTCGATCGCCGCGATGTCGCTCGTGTTCGCGCGCGCGCTCGTGAGCGACGACCCGACGCTGACCGCCCAGACCGTGCGGCTGTGGGCGTTCGCGCTCGTCTTCCTGGGCGCCGGCCGGGTCGGCATCACGCTCGACCGCCGGCGTGCGCTGCGCCGCGGCGAGACGGGCTTCAACACGCTCATCATCGGCGCAGGCAGCGTCGGGCACCTGATCGCCAGACGCCTGCGCGAGCGGCCCGAGTTCGGCCTGCGCCCGATCGGCTTCCTCGACAAGGACCCGATGATCGACGCCGAGGACGAGGAGGGGCTGCGGGTGCTGGGCGCCAGCTGGGACCTCGAGCAGGTCGTGCAGCGCTACGACGTCGAGCAGGTCGTCGTCACGTTCTCGACCGCGCCGCACGCGGTCCTGCTCGGGATGATCCGCCGCTGCCGCCAGCTCGGCGTCGAGGTCGTCGTCGTGCCGCGCCTGTTCGAGGAGGTCTCCAACCGCGTCGAGGTCGAGCACCTCGGCGGCGTGCCGCTGCTGCGCGCCGCGACGGTCGACCCGCGCGGCTGGCAGTTCGGCATCAAGTACGCGATCGACCGGATCCTCGCGGCGGTCGCGATCCTGGCGGCCTCGCCGCTGCTGATCGCGCTTGCGCTCGCGGTGCGCTTCAGCTCGCCCGGGCCGATCTTCTTCCGCCAGCGCCGCATCGGGCTCGACGGCCGCGAGTTCGACATGCTCAAGTTCCGCTCGATGCGCGTCGCGCCGGCGACCGACCCCGACTTCAAGCTGCCCGACGGCGTCGCGCCCGGCGGCGTCGAGGGCGAGGATCGCCGCACGCGCGTCGGCGAGATCATGCGCCGGCTCTCGCTCGACGAGCTGCCGCAGCTGTTCAACATCCTCAAGGGCGACATGGCGATCGTCGGACCGCGCCCCGAGCGCACCAAGTTCGTCCGCAGCTTCGAGGAGCACGTCTATCGCTACGGCGACCGCCACCGCGTGAAGTCCGGCCTCACGGGCTGGGCCCAGGTGCAGGGGCTGCGCGGCCAGACGTCCCTCACCGACCGCGTCGAGTGGGACAACTACTACATCGAGAACTGGTCGCTCTGGCTCGACCTGAAGATCATCTTGATGACGGTTCCGGCGCTGCTCGGGCGCCACGACGTCGAGTAGGGGTGCCGCAGCCGGCCACGTGGCCGGCGAGGCGGGCCCCCTGATCGAATATGGACCGTGCACCCTCCGTCGAAGCGGGTTCCGAGGCGCTGACGCCGCTCTCGGCTCCGGTCAGGCGCTCCCGCAACGCATGACGGAGGCCGCTTAAGGCTGCTTCCTTCCGGACCTGACCTGGTTCACGGGTCGTCATCGCGCGGGACCTGGCCATCGACGCCTATGAGCGACGGGCTGACCCTCGAAGCCGGCGCCCCTCGGGAGGGGATTCGGCCTCGCTAGAGCGGATTGCGAGTACAGGGCACCGCTACCTCCCCGCCTAGCACGGTCCGCGGGGGAGCATAGCGGTGTCAGGCCGCCGGCAGCCCGGCGGCCTGCGCGATCACGGCCGCCATCTCCGCACGGAAGCGCTCGCGCCCGAAGCCGCGCGCGTTCTCGCGCGGCGCCTGCGGGTCGAGCCGGAGCGACTCGAAGCGCGCGATCGCGTCCGCCAGCGCCTGCGCCGTCTGCGGCTCGAACAGCACGCCGGTCGCGTCGTCGCGCACCGTCTCGCGCGCGCCGCCGACGCCGTAGGCGATCACCGGCAGGCCGGCCGCCTGCGCCTCGACCGGCACGATCCCGAAGTCCTCCTCGCCGGGGAACAGCAGCGCGCTGGCGCTCGCCAGCAGCGCGTCGCGCCGCGCGTCGGAGACGCGCCCCAGCAGCTCGGCGTGGGGGCCGGCGTCCGCGCGTACCGCGTCGAGCGCCCGCCCGCCGCCGGCGACCACGACGCGCCGGCCGGCCAGCTCGGCGGCGGCGAGCGCGAGGTCCACCCGCTTGTACGGCACGACACGCCCGAACACGAGGTAGAACGGCTCCTGCGCCGGCTGGCGCTCGATCGCGAGGTAGTGGTCGACGTCGACCGGCGCGTGCACGACGTGCGCCTCGCGCCCGTAGAAGCGTCCGATGCGCGCCGCCACGTGGGCCGAGTTGGCGACGAACACGTCGGGCCGTCTCGCACCCGCGAGGTCCGTGCGCCGCAGCCAGCCGAGCAGCGGCGGCAGCAGCAGGCGCGTCGCGCGGCCGATCTCCTCGCCGGCGAGGAACTCCGGCTCCCACGCGTAGCGCATCGGCGTGTGGCAGTAGCAGACGTGCAGCGTGCCCGGCGGCGTGTGCACGTTCTTCGCGTTCGCGTGGCTGCTGGACAGCACGAGGTCGAAGCCGGAGAAGTCGAACGACTCGAACGCGCGGTTCATCAGCGGCAGCAGCTTCGGGTAGTTGCGCGCGGCGGTCGGGATGCGGTTCAGGAACGAGGCGTGCACCGGCCGCTCGGTGATGATCGCCGGCCACGGTCTCGGGTCGTAGACGGTCGTGAACAGCTCGGCGTGCGGGAACAGCTCCAGCAGCTCGATCACGACGTCCTCCGAGCCGCCGGGGATCGTCAGCCAGTCGTGGACGACCGCGACGCGCGGGAAGCGGGCGCGCAGCGCGCCGATCAGCGCGGCCGCGTCCGCCGGGACGGGCGGGTTCGCCAGCGGGCTCATCGGCTGCGCTCCACCGCGTCGCGGAAGGCGGTCCACTCGGCCGCGTACGGGGCGATCCGCGCGCACAGCGCCTCCAGCTCGCGCCAGCCGGCGTCGGCCTCCCAGCCCCAGTGCAGCACGAGCGGCGTCCACAGCCCGGTCTGCGCTGCGATCGCCCGTTCGGCCGCGGGCAGCACGTCGCGCGCACGGCCGTAGTAGGGCGCGTAGGAGGGGAGGTAGACCGCCCCCTCCCGCCATACCGGCGCGCGCTGGAAGCCGATCCGCCGGATCGACTCGGGGCCGCCGCCGACGACGACGAAGCGCTGCGCGAGCGCGGCCCACTGGCCGGCGTCGAAGCGGTTGTAGGGCGCGACGAACACGTCGGGGTAGACGCCGTGGCGGTCGAGCTCGGCGAGCCCGTCGTCGAGCAGCGCGGCGGTCGCGGCCGGGTCGAGCCCGCACAGCTCCGAGTGCCGGCGCGGATCGGAGAAGCGCGTGCGGTGATCGCGGCCGTGCAGCGCCACGGCGACCCCGGCCGAGCCGGCCGCCTGCCCCAGCAGCCCCGCCTCCTCGTCGGTCAACGCGCGCGACTCCGCGCCGCGCGGATCCAGCGGCGCTCTGCTCACGCGCGGCAGCACGGCCACCAGATACGGCACCCCGGCCGCCTGCAGGATCTCGTGGAAGCGCGCGAACCCCGCCGACCCGAACCGCTCCGGCTCGTCCCACGCCTTGTAGTGCGGAAACTCGTCGACGCGCACGAGGAAGCGCGGCGGCGCGGCGGCGCGGTTCCCGAGCAGCGCGCGCCGGGCGGCGACGAGCGGCCCGTCGACCGCCTTGGCGTGGTCGTAGCGGCCGAGCTTGCGGCGGACGTCTTGCGCGATCCGTCCCATTGCCGACGGGACCGGGCGCGGCCGGACGGCATCGAGGGCGGGGGAGCTGGCGACCGCATCGGCGCTGACGGTCCCCGCCGCGATCTCGGCGTCGAACAGCAGGCGAGCGCCGCGAAGGGCGTCGAGATCGGCGGAGCCAGTCAAGGCCGCGAGGCTACAAGGACGGGCGGCGAGGCGGCCGATCGGGCGGGTGGCGGTGAGGATGCACGTGCGCCGCCCGAAGGGCGGTGTGCGCGCACCCGGAGCCGTCAGGACCCGCCCGCCCGCAACGCCGGACCCGAGCACGAGCCGCAGCCGACTCCCTTGCGATCATGCCGCGCAGATGCTCAAAGGCCGCGACATCGTCTGCGTCGGCTTCGCCGACTGGGACACCGACCTGTGGACCAACCAGCACCACCTGATGTCCCGCCTGGCGCAGCACAACCGCGTGCTGTTCGTCGAGTCGCTCGGCCTGCGCCAGCCGCAGCTCGCCGGCCGCGACCTCAAGCGCATCGCACGACGCCTGCGGCGCGGCATCGCACCGCCGCGCCAAGCGAACGGCCTCCACGTGCTCTCGCCGCTCGTCATCCCGCTGCACCGCTTCGCCGCGGTGCGCGCGCTCAACCGCCGTCTGCTGCCGCTGCTGGCGAGCCGCGCGGTCAAGCGGCTCGGCTTGCGCAGACCGATCCTGTGGGCATACGTCCCGCAGGCGGAGGCGCTGCTCGACGCGCTCGACCCGTCGCTCGTCGTCTACCACTGCGTCGACGACATCGCCGCCCAGCCGGGAATCGACGGCGCCTCCTTCCGTGCCGCCGAGACCCGCTTCGCCGGCCGCGCCGACCTCGTGCTGGCGAGCGCGCCCTCGCTCGCGGAGCGCATGCGCACGCTCAACGGCAACGTGCTGTTCGCGCCGAACGTCGCCGACACGACCCTCTTCGCGCGCGCGCTCGAGCCCGGTCCGGTCGACCCGGCGCTCGACGCGCTGCCGCACCCGCGCGTCGTCTTCACCGGCGCGGTCGTCGCGACGAAGCTCGACGTCCCGCTGCTCGTCGAGCTCGCGCGCGCGCGTCCGCAGTGGTCGTTTGCGCTCGTCGGTCCGGTCGGCGTGGGGGACCCGCGCACGGACGTCTCCGCGCTGGCGGCCGAACCGAACGTCCACCTGCTGGGCCAGCGCCCCTACGAGCATCTGCCCGACGTGCTGCGCGGGGCCGACGCGGGCCTGATCCCATACGCCCGCAACGAGCTGACGGACGGCATCTTCCCGATGAAGGTCTACGAGTACCTCGCCGCCGGCCTGCCGGTGGCGGCGACGCAGCTGCCGTCGATCGCCGGCGTGGAGGGGATCGCCACCGCGCCTGACGCCGGCGGCCTCGCCGCGCTGCTCGACGAGGCGCTCGCCGGCGACGACGCCGCGCGCCGCGCAGCGCGCTCGCGCGCATCGCAGTCGCACTCGTGGGACGCGCGCCTCGACGAGATCGCGGCCGCGGTCGGGGCGCTCGCATGAGCGACGTCCTCGTCTCCGTCCACACGCCGATCCTGCGCTCGGGCCGCGCGGTGCGCACCTACGGCGTCGCGCGTGCGCTGGCGGCGGCCGGAGGGGGCGTCACGTTCGTCTACGTGCGCTTCGGCGGCGACGCTCCGGACGCGGCGCACCGCGCGATCCCGGGCGTCCGCTTCGAGGCGGTCGAGCCTTCGCGCGGGCTGCGGCGCGCGCTCGCCTACGCGGCCGCGCGCGCACGCCGCGTGCCGGACGACTTCGCGCGCGGGGTCTCGCCGGAGCTGGCCGCCGCGGTGGAGCGGGTTGCGCCGGATCCCGCGACGCGCGTGATCGCCGACGGGCCGATCGAGGCGGCGGCGCTCGCGCGCCTCGCCAAGCGCCGACCGGTGATCTACAACGCGCACAACCTCGAGTCGGCCTACCGCCACGAGCTGAGCACGAGCACGGGCCTCGGCAGCCCCGACCGGCTGCGGCGCTTCGAGCGCGGGGTGCTGGCGCGCGCGGCCGAGTGCTGGATGGTGAGCGACGCCGACATGACCGCCGCCCGCCGGCTGTGTCCCGCCGCGAACCTGCGGCTGGTGCCCAACGTCGTCGACGTCGCCGCGATCGACCCCGTCACGCCCGACGTCGCCGCCCACCGGGCGTTGTTCGTCGGCAACTTCGCGTACGAGCCGAACCGCACGGCGCTGGCCTTCCTGCTCGAGCAGGCGATGCCGCGCGTGTGGGCCCAGCTGCCGGACGCCAAGCTGCGGCTCGTCGGCGCCGGGCTCGAGCAGCCGCCGTCGCCGGACCCGCGCGTCGAGGCGCTCGGCTTCGTCGACGAGCTCGCGGACGCCTACGCCGGCGTCTCGGCGGCCGTCGTGCCGCTGCTGCAGGGCGGCGGGACGCCGCTGAAGTTCGTCGAGGCGCTCGCGTACGGACTGCCGATCGTCGCGACGCCGCGCGCGGCCGCGGGCCTGGCGGTCCGCGACGGCGAGCACTGCCTGCTGGCCGAGGGCGCCGGTCCGTACGCGCAGGCGCTGACGCGCGTGCTGCGCGACGGCGCGCCCGAGCTCGGCACGCGCGGCCGCGCGCTCGCGGCCGAGCGCTACTCGATCGAGGCGCTCACGGAGCTGCTGCGCCGCTGACCGTCGCCAGCGTCCGCTGCAAGCCGTCGGCGAGCGGCACCTGCGGCTCCCAGCCGAGCATCGCGCGCGCGCGCGAGGCGTCGAGGCAGCTGCGCAGCACCTCCCCCGCGCGCGCCGGCGCGTGCTCGGGCGCGAACGCCTCGCCGCCGGGCAGCGCGCGGAATGCCGCCGCCAGGTGCAGCACGGACGTCTCGACGCCCGTGCCGATGTTGATCGACCCGCTCACGTCGCGGTCGGCGGCGCGCAGGTTCGCCTCGACGATGTCGCCGACGTACACGTAGTCGCGCGTCTGCTCGCCGTCGCCGTAGATCGTCGGCGTGCGGCCTTCGGCGAGGCAGCCGCAGAAGATCGCGATCACACCGCCCTCCCCGAGCGGGTCCTGCCGCGGTCCGTAGACGTTCGCGTAGCGCAGCGCGACCGTCGAGAGGCCGTACAAGCGCGTGAAGAGCGCGCAGTAGCCCTCGCCGGAGAGCTTCGCCTGGCCGTAGGGCGCGAGCGGCTGCGCCGGCGCGTCCTCCGGGGTCGGCACCTGCTCGGCCTCGCCGTAGACGGCGCCGCCGGTCGCCGAGTACACGAGCCGCCGCGCGCCGGCGGCGTGGGCCGCGGCGAGCACGTTGATCGTGCCCTCGACGTTCACGCGCGCGTCGGCGGCCGGATCGGCGACCGAGCGGCGCACGTCGATCTGCGCGGCGAGGTGGAACACGAGCTCCGGACGCTCGCGCTGGCAGAGGGCGTTGAGCGCCCCCGCGTCGCAGATGTCCAGCTCGTGCAGCTCGGCCCCCTGCGCGAGCGCGGCGTCGAGGTTCTGCCGGCGCCCGGTAGAGAGGTCGTCGACGATCACGACGCGCTCGCCGCGCGCCAGCAGCGCGTCGACGAGATTCGATCCGATGAAGCCGGCGCCGCCGGTCACGAGTGCGGTCATGGCGGGGGAGCCTACCTCGACATGGACATCTGTCCAGGCGCCGACCCTGGACTTTCGCTTCGACCGCGCGCCGCCGAACTTGAGCGTGGGCACGGTTGCCCGCCCGGTCCAATGGAATGGACAGCAGCGGCGCGACGCCCGTTCGTTTTCCCGACAAACGGCACCCCCACCGCGAGGTGGGTCCGCAAAGCCAGGGGTCTCCCCGAGACAGCCCGGCCACCGAAGGAGACTCGATGCTCGCGCTCCCCCAGCGCCGGCCGCTGCGCCGGCTCGTCGCCGCACTGCTCATCGCCGCTCTGGGCACGCTCGCCGTGGCATCGGGAGCATCGGCCGCCCACGCCCACAAGCGCCACGCCGCCAAGGCCCGCGCCGCCTTCGCGCGGCTCAACCACGCCGCGAAGATCCAGCACGCGGCCGACCACCGCCTCGTCGTCAAGGCGCGCCGCCTGAAGGCCTGCCAGCGCCGCCATGCCGGTCCCTGCAAGGGGCAGCGCCGCGGCGTGCAGAGCGCGGGCGTGCGGCTGCACCGCGCCCAGCGCCGCCTCAACCGCATCGCCCGCCGTCAGGCGCGCCGCGCCGCCTCCGGCGCCACGGCGCCCGCGCCGACGATCGTCGTGAGCGGCCAGAAGCTGTCGTGGAACGCCGTCAGCAACGTCAACCGCTACGTCTTCGTGCGCAAGGTCCCGGGCATGGCCGACCAGTACTCGGTCATCAAGGGGACGTCGATCACGCCGCCCGCCGTTCCGGGCCAGACCGTCCGCTACAGCGTGCGCGCCGACACGAAGGGCAGCGCCTGGTCGGCGGAGGCCGCGATCACCTACCCGGACGTGGCGCCGACGACGACGCCGACCGCGCCGGCGCCCGAGCCCGCCCCCTCGACGGCGAGCGTCGACCTGCTCGCCGCGCCCGCGCTCACCGCCTCCGGCACGTCGCTCGCGTGGAACCAGGTCGGCACGGTCACGACGTATGTGCTCGCGCGCAGAGTCGACGGCATGGCGGACCAGTACACCGCCGTGAGCGGGACGACCTACACGCCTGCTCCCGTCGCCGGCAAGACGGCGCGCTACAGCGTCCGCACCGCGATCGACGGCAGCGCTTGGTCGCCCGAGGTCTCGATCGCCTACCCGGCCGACCCGGCGCCCGCGCCGGAGCCGGCGCCCGCGCCGACGCCGAGCAGCTCCGGCGGCAGCGGCTTCCAGATGGGCCTCGTCGCCGGCTCGGCCGCGACGTACGAGCTGCCGTTCATCCAGGCGATGGGCGCCAGAACGGCGCGCCTCGTGTGGAACATCGGCACGCCGGCCGCGACCCTCGCACCCGCGATGGACGCCTACGCGAGAGCGGGCGTGCGTCCGATCCTGCTGGCGACCTTCTACGGCCGCAACGCCACGACCGTCGAGGCGCAGAGCCTCGCGACGTGGGCCGCCGCCTACGGACCGGGCGGCACGTTCTGGGCGGGCAGGGACTACCCCGCCGGCACGGGCGTGAAGGAGATCGAGTTCGGCAACGAGACGAGCTACAGCTACCAGTTCGCCGACAATTCGATGTCGACCTACGCCGCCCGCGCGCAGACGTACGCGCAGCGCGCCAAGGAGGCCGCGGCGGCGATCAAGGCCGCGAACCCGAACGTGGGCCTGCTGGCGATCGGCGACAACGCCGTCAACCAGAGCGCCTGGGTCGTGAACATGTTCAAGGCCGTGCCGGACCTCGACGACTACGTCGACGGCTGGACGATCCATCCGTACGGCCCGAACTGGGCGACGCGCATCGACTCGACGGTCAACTCGACGAAGACCGCCGGCTCGCGCGACCTGCCGATCTGGGTCACCGAGTGGGGGCTCTCGAGCGACAACGGCCGCTGCCTGTCGGACAACTACGGCTTCGACAAGTGCATGACCTACGACGCCGCCGCGACGACGCTTCGCGCGACGATCTCGGGCATGAAGAGCCGCTACGGCAGCCGCCTCGGCGCGTTCTTCCTCTACCAGGCGCACGACCAGTACGCGTCCGGCACGCAGACCGGCCGCGAGGCCTACTTCGGCTCCGAGCAGAGCAACGGCGCGCCGAAGGGCGCCTACACGACCGAGGTCAAGGACCAGCTCGCAGGGTAATCCGCTCCACGATCTCCGTGGCAGCGCGGTTGAAGCGCGACTCGGTGTAATGGCGGGCGGCCTCCAGGCCGCCCGCCAGCAGCCTTGCCCGCAGCGCCTCGTCGGCGGCCAGCCGGCGCACCGTCGCCGCCAGCGAGGAGGCGTCGCCGGGGACGTGCAGCAGGCAGTTCTCGCCGTCGCGCAGGTACTCGCTCGAACCGCCGCGGCCGCTGGCCGTCACGGGACGGCCGAGGGCCATCGCCTCCAGCGGCACGAGCCCCCACGGCTCCTCCCACACGACCGGGAAGACGACCGCGTCGTGGCGCTCGTAGAGGGCGGGCAGGTCTTCGCGCGCGACCGCGCCGGCGAACGTCACGCGCTCGGCCACGCCGCGCCGCTCGGCGAGCGCGGCAAGCTCGGCCAGCAGGGTGTCCGGGCCGGTTCCCGCGACGGTCAGCGTCGCCTGCGGCAGCTCGGCGAGCGCCTCGATCGCCGTCGCGACGCCCTTGCGCGGGTCGATGCGGCCAACCGACAGCAGCCGCCAGCCCCACGGCTGCGGCGGGCGCGGGTCGACGAAGCCGTCGGCGACGCCCGACGGCTCGACGGCCGTGCGCGGCAGCGGCGGACCCTGCCGGCGCAGCGTCTCGGAGACGAACACCCAGGTGGCGGCGTCGGCGTAGTCGACGCGCGTCGGGATGCCGGTGAGGCGGTCGACGGCGCGGCCCAGCAGCGGGCGCCGCGCGAACAGCCGCAGCCACGCGTCGCCGGGCGGCTGGTAGGTCAGCCAGTCGTCCATCACGAACGCGACCGCCGGAACGCCTGCGCGACGCACCTGCTCGATCGAGGAGAGCGCCATGCCGCCCATGCCCCACCACACGACCACGTCGGGCGCGAGCTCGTCGAGGTGGCGGCGCACGACGGCCGCGTTGAAGCGTTCGAGCGCATACCGCTCGCGCAGGCTGAGCTTGGGGGAGCCGGTGGCGCGCCAGTAGCGCCGCAGCTCGCGGTGCACGTCGGGGTCGTCGGCGCCGGTGGCGCCCGTGCGCTCGTCGCTGCAGAGCACGCGCACGGCGTGCCCGGCCGCGCGGGCGTGCTCGACCCACGTGCGCCACATCAGCTCGTATCCGCCCGCGTAGTGCGGCGGGTACATGTTGCCGACCGACAGGACCTTCACGGCGTGCTGCCGGCGCCTCTCTGCAGCACCGCCAGCAGTCCCAGCTGCACCGCGAGCACGACCGTGAAGCGCGCGTCGACGCCGGTGAAGCTCGCCGTCGTCTCGATCGCGAGCAGACCGAGGAACCCGCACAGCGACGCGAGCCCGAAGCAGCGGAACAGCGGCTCGCGGTTGTTGCGCCACGTGCGCCACGCCAGCAGCATCCCGCCGACGATCAGCGAGACGAACGCGAGCGCGCCGAGGAAGCCGAGCTTCAGCCACCACCACAAGAGCGCGAAGTGCACGTACTGGCGGCCGTTCTCGTGCTCGACGGGCAGCGGCCGGGCGCTCGCGTGCCAGTCGGCCTGCAGCCCGATGCCGGCGACCGGGTGGCGTCTGATCTCGGCGATCACGTTGACGCGCTCGTCGAGGCGGTAGCGGTCCTCCGCGTTCGCCTGGAGCTTCGACGGAGCGAGCGACTGCACGCGGGTGGCGAGCGGCGTCTGCGCCTGGAACTCGATCGAGCCGATCGTCCAGATCGCGATGCCGACGAGCGCGAGCGTGGGCAGCAGCACGCGCCAGCCGCGGCGCGAGGTGCCGAGCAGCAGCACGAGCAGCAGCCCCAGCACGGCCGCGATCCAGAAGGAGCGGCGGTAGGACAGCAGCAGCGCCATGACGAGCAGCGGGACGCCGGCGGCCATCCATCGCTGCTTCGGCATGCCGCCCGTGATCGCGGCGATCGTGCCCAGCAGCGCGATCAGCATCAGCCAGTTGGCGGTCGGCTCGTAGTAGGTGAGATGGGTGCCGCTGTCGAGTGCGACGCTGCCGCCGCTCGCCATCACGACCAGTCCCATCGCGGCCTTCAGCAGCGCGAGCGCGACGGCGCCCTTCAGCACCAGCGTGAGCCGGTCGCGGTCGAGGTCGAGGTTGACGATCGCGATCGGCAGCAGCAGCAGGTAGAACAGCACGTGCATCGTGAAGAGCGTGTCGCGCGGGCTCCAGCCCTGGCCGAGCGTGACCGCCAGCCCGGCCGCCATCGCGAGCGCCGCCATCAGCAGCGGAAAGCCGAGCACGCCCGGCAGGTGCGGTTGGCGGCGACGGCGGAGCAGGTCGAGCCCGACGGCCACCAGCGCGAGCAGGACGAGCAGGTCGAGCGCGGTCAGCTGCTTGTAGACCGTCTCGTACAGCTTCGTCATGACCGGGATGCCGAACGTCGAGCCCTCGCACACGATCGGCGCCGCGACGGCCAGCGAGACGGCCGCGATCGGCCAGCGCACGAGCAGCAGCGCGCACACCAGCAGCAGCGGCACGAACAAGCCCGTGCCGCCCATGCGGCGCTCGGCGAAGACGGCGATCGCGAGCGTCGCGAGCGTCGCCGTCAGGGCGACCAGCAGCGCCTCGATCTGATGGCTGCGGAGCCGTTGGCGAAGCGTCAGCATCGCCGGCCCGGCGTCAGCGGTGGGCGCGCCGGCGGCGCGGACCGACGGGCACGACGTCCCGCTCGGCGATCGCCGGCTCGGCGGGGCCGTAGACCTCGTAGCCGCTGCGCCCGGGCGCGCGCACGCCGGTGACGACCATCCCGACCGGCTGCAGCATGTGGCGGTCGAGGATCGAGCGCGCTCTCTGCACCTGGTCGCGCGTGGTGTAGCCGAGGCGCGAGACGATCAGCGCGGCGTGGATCGCCGGGTTGTTCAGCAGCACCTGCGCGTCGGCCACCGGGTTCAGCGGCGGCGCGTCGATCACGACCATCGTGTCGTCGGCGGCGAGGTCCGCCAGCAGCGACGAGACGGCCGGCGAGCCGAGCAGCTCGGACGGATTGGGCGGCAGCGTGCCGGCCGGCAGCAGCTGGAAGTTCGGCAGCTGCGGGAACGGCTGCAGCAGCAGGTCGTGCAGGTCCTCGCGGCCCGTCAGCGCGGTCGTGATGCCGCGCATCGGGTCGAGCGCGAAGTGGTGCGAGAAGCTCGGCTGGCGCAGGTCGAGCTCGACCAGCACGACGCGGCGGCCGGCGAGCGCGATCGCGTGCGAGAGGTCGATCGAGACGGTCGACTTGCCCTCGCCCGGAACGGCGCTCGTGAGCAGCAGCGTGTCGAGCTGCCGCGTCACGGCGACGAAGTCGAGGGCGCTGCGCAGGATGCGGTACGGCTCCAGCGAGCGCGCGCGGTCGTCGGCGCGGCGGTGCTTGAAGGCGTTGGGCGGCACGGTCGCGAGCACCGGCAGGCGATACGCGCGTTCGAACGACTCGACCGAGTTGACGCGGCGGTCGAGCGACTCGAGCAGGAACACGAGCGCGCCGGCGAGCGCGAGCCCGACGAGGATGCCGAGGATCACCGTCGTCTTGATCGTCGCGCCGCTGGGCTTGGCGGGCGCGCTGGCGCGCGTGATGATCTGCAGGCCGCCGCTCGCGATCGCGCGCAGCTCGTCAAGTCGCTGGCTCGACTCCTGCAGCGTCGCGCGGTCGGCCGAGCCGGCCGGCAGCGCGTCGATCTGGTCCTGCAGGTGGCGCTGTGCGGCGTCGATCGCGTCGAGCTGCTGCTGGGTCTCGGTCGCGAGGTACTGGTCGGCGAACGCGTTCGCGAGTCTCGCCGAGAACAGCGGGCTGCTCGTCGAGGCGGTGATGTCGATCACGTTCGCGTTCGGCGCCGCTTCGACGTCGATCGCGCTCAGCAGCGTTTCGGGCGTCGCCGGGGATCTGATCTCGCGTCTGACGCCCTGCGCCACGTCGCGCGAGGAGGCGATCAGGACGTTCGTCGCCGCGTCGCGCTCCGGATCGCCGCTGCCGCGGCTGACCTGCAGCGCCTGCTCGGTCAGGGTCGCGTTGCCGAAGGCGACGCTCGCGGTCGCCTCGTAGCTGCGCGTGCCGGTCTCGTAGCGCACGACGGCCGCGAGCGCGCATGCCAGGACGACCCCCGCGATCAACAGCCAGCGGCGGCGCAGCACTTCGAGGAAGGCCGAGAGCGTCTCGCGCTCGGTGCCGCCGGCGGTCTGGAAGTCCGTGGTCGTCGGGGTCACGCTGCCGGTCGTCCGGGGTCGAAGTCCGTGCGCATCTACACGATGCTACTTTGCGCCGCCGTCGGCCGAGAAGCGCTGGCCGCATTGGCATCTACGCGTCCGCGCGCGCCTGGCCTGATTCGACGCGGCCCGGCGCGTCCCTGCGTCCCGCGACCTGCCCGTACAGCGCGATCGTGCGCTGCGCGATCGCATCCCACGAGAAGCGCTCGTCGGCGAGCGCGCGCGCGGCGGCGCCGCGCGCGCGGCAGGCCGCGCGTCCGGCGGCGGCGATCTCGCGCAGCTGCTGGGCCAGCGCGTCGGGATTCGCGCGGGCGCACAGCCAGCCGGTCTCGCCGTCGACGACGTACTCCGGCAAGCCGCCGACGGGGTAGACGACGGACGGGCGCGCATACCCGCAGGCGAGCAGCAGCACGCCGCTCGCGCTCGCCTGGCGATAGGGAAGCGCGGCGACGTCGGCGGCGGCGAACAGGCGGCCCGCTTCCTCGGCCGGCACGAAGCCTTCGCGGACGATCAGCCGGCGGGCGAGGCGTGGATCGGTGCAGAGGTCGGCGACCTCGGCGAGCGCCCCCTTGTCCTCGCCGGCGAGCACGACGCGCACGTCCGGCACCTCGGCCGCCGCGAGCAGCAGGTCGCGCACCCCCTTGTCCGAGCGCAGCTGGCCGAACAGCAGCACCACCAGCTCGTCGGCGGCGGCTCCGAGCTCCGCGCGCGCGGTGTCGGGGTCGGCATCGGGAGCGCCGCGCCGCGCGAGTCCGCCGTACTCGCCGTGCGGGATCACGACCGCCTTCGCGGCGGTCGCGGGCGGCAGTGCCGCGCGGTCGTGCTCGGCGTGGATCACCAGCCGCGCCGCGCAGCGATCGGTCAGCTCGCGCGAGCGCGCGTACGCGCGCTGCCCGCGCTCGAACGTGTTGTGCGGCGTCCACACGAACGGCCGTCCCACGGCGCGCACGAGCAGCGCCTGCAGCGCGCCGAGCGGCGGCCACTCGCCGCCTTGCACGTGCACGACGTCGGCATCGCGCGCGAGCGCGAGCAGCGGCGCGTTCGCCGCCAGGTGCGTGAGGCCGTTGACCGCCTTCGACAGCCGCGCACGGCGGATCGCGCGACCGACGGAGGTGTGCGCGCGCACGTAGGGGAACAGCGCATGCAGCGTGACCCCCGGAGCGGGCGGGTAGCGGTGGTCGCGCGCGGTCGCGACGTCGACCGCGCAGCCCGCGCGCGCGAGCGCGGACGCGAGCTCGGCGGTGTAGTCGGCGACCCCGCCGACCCCACCCTCCTCGACCAGCAAGACCCGCGGCGCGCTCATGCGCGCGCAGGCTATCGCTCGCGCGCCAGGGGTGCCGGCGGCGGCCATGTGGCCGCCGGAGCCGGGCCCCCGTGGGCTATCCCGTCGTGCCGGCTCTGTAGTGGGCGGCGACCTGTGCCGCGCTCAGCACGGCGTTGTAGACCGCCGGCTCGTCGATCGTCCCGGCGAAGAACTCGCTCGAGCCGTCCCAGGAGCCGATCACGAGCGGTCTCGTGTTCGTGCTCGCCGAGCCGGACAGCGCGGCGGAGGCGACCTGCGCGCCGTTGACGTAGAGCCGCTGGGTCGTGCCGTCGAAGGTGCCGACGACGTGGTAGGTGCCGCCGGCGGCGATCGCGCCCGACGGTGCCTGCAGGCGGCGTCGCGTTCCGCTCTGGATGATCGTGAACTCCAGCCGCGGCCCGTTGAACTGGAGCGAGTACGACTCGGCCTTCGTCATCACCGAGCGGAAGGCGCCGGAGACCGGCAGGCTCGTCGGCTTGATCCAGGCCTCGAGCGTGACTCTGTTCGTCAGCTGCAGCGCCGAACCGTTGGGCACCGACACGCGCGCCGTGCTGCCGTTGAACGCGACCGCGCGGTTGACCATGTCGGTCGCGAGCAGCGACGGCTGGTCGAGCGTGTAGCCGCCGGCGTAGGCGCCGGCGCTGCCGCCGGCCTGGTTGGCCGCGCTCGTTCCGGACGTCTCGCCGAGCCGCCACCAGCCGACCGGTCTGTCCGCGCCCACGACGCTCGCGTAGGAGGCCGGCGGCGGCGCGGCCTGCGTCGTCGCGGTCGCGACCGGCGACCAGGCCGAGCCGCCGCTCGCGTCGACGGCTCTCACGCGGTACCAGTACTGCGTGCCGGCGGCGAGGTTGGCGTCCGCGTAGGAGGCGACGTTCGCGCCGAGCGAGATCGAGGTCGGCGCGGTGAAGGACGAGTCGGTGCTGCGCTGGAGGATCTGGGCGGTCTCGGCGCCGGCGTTGTCGGTCCAGGCGAGATTGATCTGCGAGGCGGACGCGGCCGTCGCGGTGAGGTCGCTCGGATCGCCGAGCGGCAGCTGGGAGGCCGCGAAGTGGGCCGCCACCTGTGCGGCGCTGAGCGCCTTGTTGTAGACGGCGGCCTCGTCGATCGTGCCGGCGAAGAACTGCTGGGTGCCGTCCCACGAGCCGATGCGCAGGCCGTTGATCGTCACGTCGGCGGCGCCCGAGAGCGCGGCGGAGGCGACCTGTCTGCCGTTGACGTAGAGGCGCGCGGTCGAACCGTCGAAGGTGCCCGCCACGTCGTAGGTGCGGCCGGCGACGATCGTGCCGGCGGGCGCCTGCAGGCGCCGCGCGACGCCGAGCTGGTAGAGCGTGAGCTCGAGCGCCGGGCCGTTGAAGTCGAGCGCGTAGGAGCCGGTCTTCGCGACGATCTGCCGCATGCTGCCGGCCGCCGGCAGGCTCGTCGGCTTGACGAACGCCTCGAGCGTCAGCGCGCCGCTGATGTCGAGCGAGCCGGACTGGCCGACGCGCACGTCGTCGCCGGCGCCGTCGAAGGCGACGGCCGCGTTCGCGGCGTCCGTGCCGAGCAGGCTGGGCGCGCCCAGCGTGGGCGGCCCCTCGTACGTACCGGGGTTCGCGACCGTGATGTCGCCCGCGTTCGTGCCGCTCGTCTCGCCGAGCCGCCAGTAGGAGACGGGCCGGTCGGCCGTCACCGTGGCGAAGTAGGTGTTGGGCGCCGGCGTCGTGACCTGCGCGACGTTCGAGTAGGCCGACGAGCTCCCGCCGTTGACGGCCTTGACGCGGTACCAGTAGGTCGTGTCGGCGGCCAGGGCGGTGTCGGAGTAGGACTGCTGGCCGGCGGCGAGCGGGATCGACGTGGGCGACGTGAACGACGAGTCGGCGCTGCGCTCGAGCACCTGCCCGGTCTCGCCGACGGAGTTGTCGAACCAGCCGAGGTCGACCTGGGTGGGCGAGCGCGGGACGGCGGCGAGGCTGCTCGGCGCGCTGAGCGAGGCGGCGTTCGCGGCGTCGTAGTGGGCTCTGACCTGCGCCGCGCTCAGCACCGTCCCGTAGACGGCGGGCTCGTCGATCGTGCCGTTGAAGAACTCCTGTCTGCCGTCCCACGAGCCGATCACGAGCGGCGCGGTCGACGTGCTGGCCGCGCCCGACAGCGCGGCCGAGGCGACCTGCGCGCCGTTGACGTAGAGCCGCTGCGTCGTGCCGTCGAACGTGCCGACGACGTGGTAGGTGCCGCCGGCGACGATCACGCCGCTCGGCGTCTGCAGGCGGCGGCGCGTGCCGCTCTGGATCACGGTGAACTCGAGTCTCGGCCCGTTGAACTGGAGCGAGTAGGCCTCCGCCTTCGTCATCACCGAGCGGAAGACGCCGGTCGACGGCAGGCTCGTCGGCTTGATCCACGCCTCGAGCGTGATCGCTCTCGCGAGGTTGTAGGCGGCGAGCGGGGGCACCGCCACCGAGCCGCTCGAGCCGTTGAACGCCGCGGCCTTGTTCGCGTCCTGGGACACGAGGCCGGTCTGGCCGAGGGTGACGCCGCTGGCGCTGTAGGTGCCGTTGTTCGTGCCGGTCTGGTCGATCGCGGCCGTGCCGCTCGTCTCGCCGAGGCGCCACCAGCCGATCGGTCTGTCGGCGGACACCGCTCTGCCGTACGCCGAGGTCGGCGGCGGCGGGGGCGCCGGCGGGTCGAACGAGATCGTGTCGGTGATCTGCGGGCTCCACTTGCCCGTGTTGTCCTGGAAGAGGACGCAGACGGTGCGCAGGCCGGTCGTGTTCGAGCCGCCCGTCGAGGGGTCGGTCAGGTCCCACGAGATCGTCTGCGGTATCGAGCCGGAGGAGGTGTTCGTGTAGCTCTTCCAGCTGCTGCCGTCGTTGGAGACTCTGAACGCTCTGACGCCGCTGACGTCGTCGCGGCCGAGCACGTCGAGGCTCACCGCGCCGGTGCTCGTGCTGCTGTCGACGTGGTTGATCGTGACCGTGCCGGAGGGTGCGTCGCTGTCGACGATTCTGCCGCCGGAGACGGTGAAGGTCGTGATCGCCGAGTTGTCGTCCGAGCCCTCGCGGGACGTGTCGCCCTTGCTGGGGCTCTCGTAGACGAGGTTCTGCGGATCGGAGACGGAGCGCAGCACGTACGTGCCGTCGGCGAGCGTGCCCTGGCCGAGGTCGATCCACTGCTCGAAGCGGTAGTAGTCGTACGTGTCGCCCCAGCCCGAGGAGAGGCCCTGCGCGATCACGTTGTTTCTGTCGGGCATGCAGGCCGCCGGCGGGTAGGCGGACGGCCACACGGCCGACAGGATCGAGGTGACGAACTCCTCGTCCTCGACGCAGCTCGTCGTCTTCTGCCCGACGAGGTCCGGACTGCCGACCGTCTCGCCGCTCGCGACCCATGCGTCGTAGGCCGCCTTCGTCCACAGCTCGTAGCCGCCCCAGTGGTCGAAGTGGTAGTGCACGTGGACCGGGTGGTAGTAGAGCGTGCTGCCCGACAGCGGGATGTCGACGTGGCCGCCCTGGTCGTCGTAGATGCGCTGGTACGCCGGGCCCGACGGCGGGTTGAGGCTCTGGTTGATCGTCGCGCGGATCTCGACCGGCCCCTCGCCCGTGTTGTAGACGGTGTTCGAGAAGCGCAGGACGTTGTGGAGGTTCCCCGACGAGTCGGCGCTGACGTCGGTGCGGTCGAAGCGCAGTTCGCGCGGCGGCAGCGTTCTCATGTTCGGGTACAGCAGCGTGGCCGCGTGCCCCAGCGACGGGGCGGCGAGCAGCAGGGCGAACGTGAGAAAAGTCAACAGACGTGGACGCATGTGCGAACCGGCCACGATGGTGACACGGTTTCGCCTTGTCAACACGCAACTGGACGCAGTTGGACGACAACGGACACGCGCCAACTCGGCGGCGAAGCGTCCACGTGCCACGTCGCTAGCGCTCTGTGCGTCGCTTGACGCCCCGTCCGACCACCGCGCGGAGGGCAGCGATGCCCGGCCCCGGGTCGCGCGGGTCGAGCAGCCCCACCTCCCGCGCGCGCAGGTACGGCAGGAACAAGCGCGTCGCGAGCGCCGGCCGGCGCCACATCGGCGCTTTCCGCAGCAGCGTGCGCGTGGAGCGCGCGTCGAGCAGCGGAACGACGAGGTTGACGCCCGCGCGCGCGACCGGCGCGGGGCCGAGCCGGCGGCCGGCGAGCGCCGCCACCAAGCGCCGGCTGGCGTCGGCGCCGGCGGCGTCGCCGAGGCCCCACTGCGCCGGCATCCGCACGTTGACCTCGATGAACCAGCGCTCGCCCGTCGCGGCGTGGCGCTTGGCCTCGACGCCGGCGACGCCGACGAAGCCGGCCTCGTCGAGCACCGCTCTCGCGAGCGCCGTCGTCTCCGGCAGCGGGTCGGAGACGCCGAGCGCGGTCGCGCCGAAGCCGAGCGGCGACTGGCGCAGCTTGCGGCAGCCGAACGCGACGGGGTAGCTGCCGTCGGCGAGGCGCACGACGATCGCCTCCTCCATGTGGTCGTCGCCGCCGGGGACGTACTGGCTCAGCAGCATGCCGAGCCCCTGCTCCAGCGGAGCCTTCAGGCGCTGCGCGGCCTCGCCGGCGTCGCGCACGATGAACACCTGGCCGTCGCCGTAGCGACCGCCCCACAGGTGAGCGAGGATCGGCTTGACGACGCACGGCCACGGCGCCTCGCCCGCGAGCGCCTCGAGCTCGTCGAGCGTGCGCACCGCGGTCGTCCACGGGACCTTCACGCCGGCGCGTCGCGCGACTCCTTCCGCCGTCTCCTTGTGCATCAGCGTGAGGTGCGCGCTGTCGCCGCGCTCGAACGCCAGCGCGTTGGCCGGCAGGCGCTCGCCGGCATGCGCAAGCAGCTCGCTGCTGCGATCGGACGCCGACAGCACCGCCAGCCGGCCGCTCCCGCGCGCGAGTCGCTCGATCGCCTCCAGCCATGCCTCGCCGCGCGGTCCGAAGTCGGCGACGACCGACTCGACGCCGCGGCTGTGCGTCTCCCAGTCGTTGCCCGGCTGCGCGATCATCGTCACGCGCGCGCCGGCCTTGACCATCGTGCGGGCCAGCGCGAGCCCGGCGCTGTGCGGCTCGAGCACGACGACATGCGGCCAGTCGCGTTCGGAGCCCGACATCATGTCTCCCGCCTCAACAGGCGGCGAAGCTGCGCCTGTCGCTCCTCGGGAAGGCGCCGCACCCATCCGCGCACGGCGAAGCGCAGGTGCTTGGGCGCGAGCCGCAGGCGGATCAGCGGGTAGCGTCGGCCGGGCGGGAACAGCGTGCGCCACGCGAGCGGCCGGTTCTCGTCGGACAGGCGCCACTTGTAGTCGTGCGCCCCGCCGCCGAGGTCGGCGCTGCGCGCGCCGTCGGCCGCGGCGGCCTCGAGCGCCAGCAGCATCGTCTGCGTGCCCGGCGCGTGCTTCGCCCACGCCGCGTCGAAGCCGCCGCCCCAGAAGCCGACCGCGTCGCCGGCGCGCAGCACGAGATCGGCCGCGACCGGGCCGTCGGGGCCCTCCAGCAGCGCGATCGCGATTCGGCGCTCGTCGGCGAACGCGCGCATCGCGGCCGCGATCACGCGCCGCGCCTCGTCGCCGACGTTCGAGCCGCCGCGCTCCTGCCAGCGCGCGTAGTGCAGGCGCAGCAGCGCGTCGACCGCCTCCGGCTCGTGCGCGAGGCGCCCGCTGACGCCCTCCTCCTCGAGCCGGCGCTTCACGCGCCGCGCCTCCTTGCGGAACTTGCGCTCGCGCCGCGCCATCCACGCCTCGTAGTCGCCCTCGAGCACGATCCCGGGGGCGTCCATCTCGACGTCCGTGCGCAGCCGCGGGCGGCGGCCCCGCTGCGCGCGCGGCCAGCGCTCGGCCATCAGCTCGGGCCACGCCTCGCCGGCGTCCATCCCCTCGAACACGACGCTCGCCGGCGTCGGCGAGGCGCCGGCCAGTCCCGCCGCGAGCGCGGCCGCCACGTCGCGCTCGCGTCCGGCGAGCGCGAGCGGGCCGACGCGATGGCTGAAGCCGGCGCCGAGCAGGCGGTACTCGGCGAGGCCGAAGGCGACCTGCGCGAAGAACGGGCCGACGCCGACGAGCAGCCCGCCCGCGTCGAGCGCGAGCACGACGCGCAGGCGCGCGTCGCCGCTGCGACCCTCGTGCCACCACGCGAGCATCCACGCGGGCGCGCAGAACGGTCGCCCCGCCGCGGCGGCGAGCGCGTCCCACGCGTCGGCGTAGGGCGCAAGCTCCTCCGGCCGCTCGACGACGAGCGGCCGCAATGCCGACGCGACCTCGGATGTCGGGGGAATCGTGGAGCTCACGGCCGGCGACCGGAAAGGGAGACCCGGCCGCAGCGGGATACTATGGCGCGCGCCGTGGCCCGCGACCGCATCGTCTCCATCCAGACCACGAACGAGCGGGGCGGCGCCGAGTACGCGAACGTCGACCTGCTGGAGGCGCTGCGCCAGCGCGGGCACGACGTGCTGCTGATCACGAACGTGCCGGACATCGCCGCCAAGACGCAGGTGCCGGTGCGGGCGATCGACCTCGGGCCGAAGCTCAACAGACGCAGCGTCGCGCGGACCGCGCTCGCGGCCCCGCGCACGCTGTGGCGCATCGCGCGCGCGCTGCGCGCGGCCCGGCCCGTCGGCGTGACGTTCCTGCACTTCAAGAAGGAGCAGCTGCTGTGCGCGCTGCTGCCGCCGCGGCTGACGGGCCGCATCGCGTGGGCCGAGTGGGGACCCGTGCCGCCGAGCATGCGCAGTGGCCTGCCGCGGCTGCTGTACGCGCTCGCGGCGCGCCGGGCGCGCGCGATCATGGCCGTCTCGGAGGGCACCAAGCGCACCGTCGCCGGCGCCGGCGTGCCGGCCGAGAAGGTCCTCGTCGTGCCGAACCTGGTCGACGTCGACGAGGTCTCGTTCGACGCCGAGGCGCGCGAGCGGCTGCGGGCCGAGTGGGGCGCGGGGCCGGACACGCTCGTCGCCGGCTGCATCTCGCGCTTCCAGCGCCGCAAGCGCAACGACGTCGTGATCGACGCGATGGGGCTCCTCGACGGCGACGTGCTGCTGGTGATGGCCGGCGAGGGCGAGGAGGAGGCCGCGCTGCGCGAGCGGGCCGCGCCGCACGGCGATCGCGTTCGCTTCGCGCCGAACGTGCGCGGCCACGTCGAGGCGTTCCTGTCGGCCTGCGACGTGCTCGTGTTCGCGCCGAGCCCGACCGAGGGCGCGCCGCGCGTGATCGTGATGGCGCAGCTCGTCGGCGTGCCCGTGGTCAGCACCGACCCGGAGGGCGCGGACGAGCTGCTGCCGCCGGGCACCGGAATCATCTGCGCGCCCTCGCACGACCCGAGATCGCTCGCCGCCGCCCTCGCCGCCTACCGCGACGACCCCGAGCGGCGCCGCCGCGAGGGCGCCGCCGGGCGCGAGGCGACGATCGTCCGGCACGATCCCGAGCGGACGCTGCAGACGGTCGAGCGCGCGCTCGGGCTCTAGCTGAAGACGACGTTCGAGACCGCGTGTCTGTTCGTCAGCGAGCCGTCGCCGGCGGTGAAGCCGACGTAGGCCGACGCCGGCAGCGTGACGGCCCTCGACAGCACCTGCGTGCCGTCGACCGCGATCGTGAGGATCCCGCCGCCGGTCGTGACTCTCACGTGGTGCGTCTGGTTCTGCAGCGGCGCCAGCAGGTTCGCCGTCGCGATCCAATGCAGCAGGTCGGTGCTGCCGGAGATCGGCCCGTCGGTGATGCCGGTGAAGTTGTTCGACGGGTTGACCGAGTTCTTGTACTCGACGAGCGCCGTCGCGATCCCGCTGATGCCGGAGAAGCCGAGCCCGCCGCCGCGCACGCCGACCTTCGTCGGGCTCGCGCCGGTCGCGGCCGCATTCTGGATCGCGAACGTCATGCCGTCGGCGCCGGTGCCGCCGCCGATGTAGGCGTCGAAGTCGACGCTCATCGTGCGCGGGTCGACCGCTCTGGGCCAGAAGGCGCTGCCGGCCAGCAGCGTGCCCGTCGCCGGCGTCAGCTGCAGCGAGCTGCCGGAGATCGAGGCGCTGCCGTTGAGCTGCCAGCCGCCCGCCAGCGGGCTCGGGATCGTCGACTGGACCGGCGGCGTGTACGTGTTCGTGAACGCGACGGTGTTGGCGCCGGCGAGCAGCGCGAACGTGGGCACGGTCAGCTTGCCGCCGGAGACGGTCAGTGGCTGCGCCGGCCCGCCGTTGACCGACACCGTCGTGCTCCAGTTGACGTCGGTCTGGGCCGTCTCCGCGACCGAGCAGGAGGCGCCCGCCACGGCGTTCGCGAGCGTCGGCGAGGCGCTCCCGCCGTTGCCGATCGCGCCTGTCGTGAAGGCCGACGGGCAGCTGCCGCTGTACGTGAAAGTCTGCGACGCCTGCGTCGAGCCGGACGGCGCGCTGACCGCGTTCGTGATTCTCAGCGTCGCCGGATCGGGCGGCGGAGGCGGCGGCGGGGTGCCGCCGTCCCCGGAGACGACGACGTTCGAGACCTGGTGGTTGTCGAGCACCCAGCCGGTCGCGCCGGTGAAGCCGAGCAGCACGTTCGGCGGCAGCGTCACCGCTTGCGACACGTACTGCGTGCCGTCGACCTTGACGGTCATCACGCCGGCGTTGACGTCGACGACGACGTGGCGCACGGCCGTGCGCAGGTTCGGGATCGCGCTCGAGGTCGCCAGCCAGAACAGCCGGTCGACGGCGCCGTTGGTGCCGTTCGCGATCCCGACGAAGTTCGCCGACGGGTCGACGGCGCCCTTGTAGGTGTCGAGCGCGACCGCGATGCCGGGGATGCCGCCGTAGCCGAGCGCGCCGCCGCTGGCGCCGAGCGCCGTCGGTCTCGCGACCGCCGCGTCCGCCAGCACGAGCGTCTGGCCGTCGGCGCCGCTGGTGCCGCCGCCGCCGATCGTCGCGTCGAACGCGACGGTGAGGTGGCGGCTCGAGTCGAGCGGCGCGGGGAAGAAGGAGGAGCCGGCGACCGATCTCGTCAGCCCGGTCAGCTTCACGACGCCGGCGCTCGGGAAGGTCGCGCTGCCGTTGAGCGACCACGCGCCCGCGGCGGGCGCCGGCACGCTGCCCGCGCCGGTGAACTGCACGGTGTGCAGGCCGGTCGAGTCGTCGCCGTTGATCGCCCAGGCGCCGCTCAAGCTCCCGACGGCGTTCGGCGCGAACGCGACGCTCTCGGTGAGCGTCTGGCCGGGCTGGATGACGGTGCCCTCCGCCAGCGTCGTGGCGGCAGCGAAGGCGCCGCCCGTCGGGGGCTTCGACTTCGTGATCGTGACGGGCACGCCGCCGGTGTTCGAGACGGTGAAGCTCTTGGTCGCTCGCTGGCCGACGACGAGCGTGCCGTAGTCGTTCGTCTCGCTTCTGATCGCCAGCACGCCCGCGGAGCCGGCGCTGCCGGAGAGGCCGACCTCGTCGTTGCCGCCGGTCGTGTCGAGCCCGACGGCGCTCTGGAACGTGCCCTCCGTCGTCGGGTCGAACGTGACGGTCACGGTGACCGACGCGCCGGGCGCGATCGTCGAGCCGACGGCGGGCAGGCCGGAGGCGCCGAACGGCGCGCTCGGCAGGTGGACGGCGTTGATCGTGAGCGGCGCGCCGCCGACGTTCGTGAACGTCGCGCTGCCGGACAGGTGCCCGCCGACGGTCGTGCCGCCGAACGACACGAGCGGCGGCGAGACCGACAGCTGCGCGCTCGCCGCCTGGCCGCTGCCGGAGAGGCCGAAGTCAGCCGTCTTGCCGGTGCTGGTGGTGGCCGTGAGCGTGCCCCCGATCGGGCCGGTCTGCGTCGGCGCGAACGTGACCGGCACGCTGATCGTCTGGCCGGCGGCGAGCGTCGCCGGCAGCGGCTTCGACGGCGTTCCGAGCGAGAACTGCGAGTTGCTGGATCTCAGCGACGACAGCGTGATCGCGTCGGTCGCCGTGAGCGTCACCGTCTTGGCGCTCGTGCTGCCGATCGTCGTCGTCGGGAAGGCGGTCGCCGAGCCGGTCAGCGGCGGGGTGACGGGCGAGCCGAAGCCGAGCACGTGTCCGTCGCGCGTGCCGACGTAGACGCGGCCGGCGCCGACGCCCGGCGGGTTGAACTTCGAGGACTGCCCGATCGGCGCGCTCCAGCGCAGCACCGGCGCGCCGTTCACCGGGACCGGGTCGTACGCGCGCAGCTGCGCGCCCGTGCCGGATCCGCCCGGCGTCCAGATCACCCACACGAGCGCCGAGCCCGACGTCGTGCCGTCGGAGGTGACGACCGGGGCGCTCGAGCTGAAGCCGAACGCGTCGGTCGAGGTGGCCTGCAGCGACAGCGTCGGCTGGCCGGTGCCGGAGAGGCCGTATCTGTAGACGCGCAGGTTGCCGGAGGAGCCGGCCGCGGTCGTGCCGCCGGAGGCGGTCGGGATGTAGACCCAGCCGCCGTTGCCCGGCCACACGCCCGGCCGCGACCACACGCCGCCGTAGGGGCCGATCCGCTGCACGACGCGGTCGGAGCCCGACGGCCCCTGGCGCGAGCCGCCGAGGTCGTCGCGGTTGAGCAGGTACACGTAGCCCTGCTTGCCGACGGCGACCGCGAGATGCGGCAGCGTGCCGGTGCCGAACGTCGGGCCGGGCAGGCCGGTGACGCCGCCGGAGGCGAAGTCCGCGTCCCAGCTGTCGAGCGAGAAGGCGTCGAACGGGGCGAAGAAGTCGGTCGCTCTGAGCGTCCCGTCGGCCTGCACGTTCAGGCGCACGACCGACTCGCCGAGGTTGCCGGGCGGCGTCGAGCCGAGGATCGCCGAGTTGGGCGCGCCGCCGTTGCCGGTGGACAGCAGGATGCGGCCGGAGCCGTCGGAGGTGAGGCCGGCGCCCGACTGCCAGATGCCGGCGCCGTTGCCGGTCTGGTTCGCGACCCAGCGCGCCTTCACGACGCCGCCGGTCGAGACGCCGAAGATCCAGCCCTGGTAGGGCGTGATGTCGCAGTGGCCGCCGAACGCGGCGTAGACGACGCCGTCCATCAGCAGCAGGCCGGGGCGCTGCAGCTCGGTCGTCGGGTTGAACGTCTGCGCGGAGGCGTTCTGCGCGGTGCCGGCGAGTCTCACCGGGAACCCGGCCTTCTGCGTGCCGGTCGTCAGGTCGATCGCGTCGAGGTACTGGGCGGCCGGGCCGGTGGTGCCGGAGGCGTAGGTCTTGTGCGTCAGGTAGGCCGTATTGGTGGCGGCGTCGATCACCGGCGTCGCGGTCACGCCGATGTTCGGCGTCAGGTCGCCGCAGCCGATGTCGGCCGCCTTCCACGGCGTGCCGAGGTTGAGCGTCCACTTGATCGCGCCGGTGCCGGGGTTGAGCCCGTAGACCTTGTTGTTCTCGGTCGTGACGAGCAGCGTGCCGTTGGCCAGCAGCGGCTGCGCGTAGACCTGGCCGTCGACGGCGGCCGACCACAGCTGGCCGAACGTGCCGCCGCTCACGAGCTGCGGCGTCAGCGAGGACTGGTCGGGATACCAGCCGGTGCGCAGGTCGTCGGCCGCGTTCGTCACGCCTGCCGCGCGCGCCGAACCTCCACTTGCGGCGAGCAGCGCGAGCAGCGCGCACAGCACGATCACGACACGGGCCCGGGTCATCCTGATCCTCTTTCTCGCGAGCGCTCCGCGCCGGCATCCGGTCGGCGGGAATGGAGCTTTCGCGGCAAACCGTAGCCGAAAGCTCCATGTCGCGAGTCAGGAGCGCAAGCGGCCGCGCAGCGCGCGCAGGCGCTCGACGCGCTCCGGCGGCAGCGCCCGCTTGGCGGCGGTGCGCAGCTCGCGCCACGTCGTCATCGGCAGCGTGCGCGCGAGCGTCGGCAGCATGCGCCGCCCAGGCGGGACCAGCACCCACCACGACAGCGGGTCGGTGCCGTCGGCGAAGCGCAGCTTGTACGGCTGCGCCCCCGGCCCGAGGTCCATCCGTCGCTCGCCGCGCGCGAACGCGTCCTCGATCGCATCGAGGATCCCGAGCATCGCGGGCTTGAACTGCGCGTGCTGCTCATCCCAGCCGCCGTTGTAGTAGATGACGTCGCCGCCGGCCGCCGCGAACAGCTGCGCGGAGATGGGCTCGCCGTCGAGCTCGAGGATCCGCAGGCGGAAGCCGCCGTCGTCGAGCGCGAGCCGCCCGACCGCCTCGAACGCCTGCGCCAGCTGGGCCCCGCCGGCCACGATCGAGGACTCGCCGCGGCCTTCCCAGCGGCCGGCGTGCAGGCGAACGAGCGCGGCGATGTCGTCGTGCAGCGTCTCCTGCGTGCTGAAGCGTCCGCTGCCGCCGGCCTGCGCGAACTTTCTGCGCATGCGGCGCATCTGGCTGCGGAAGTTCGAGCTCTTGGAGCCGAGCCAGTCGTCGAACGAGTCCTGCGCGAGCGCGACCGTCGGCGAGCTCATCGTGAAGTAGCGGCGCAGCCACGGGCGCATGCGCGCGGGCCACTGCTCGGCCAGCGCGAACGGCCACGGGGATCCGGCCGGGATGCTCTCGAACGCGATCGCGCCGGGGCGCGGATCGAGCTCCGCGGCGATGCCGGCGAGCGCGCCGGCGGCCTCCCATGCGCGTCCCGGCAGCGCGAGCGGCGTCGTGCGCGGCATCTCGCCCGACAGCAGCCGGTAGCCGCCGTGGCTGCGATGCCCGGGGTGGAAGCACAGCGGCACCAGCGCCACGAGCTGGCCGCCTTCGCGCATCGCCACGACGCGCGGCTCCTGCACGTCGCGGTCGAGCAGGCGCCACATCGGCAGCACCCACGCCGGCGTCGCGACCGGCTCGGCGCAGGCGTTCGCGAGCGCGTGCCACTCCGGCACGAGCGCGTCGAGCTGCGCGTCGTCGCCGAGGACCTCGAGCTCGAGGCTCATCGCGCGCCTCGCAGCCGCCGGCGCGCCGCGCGCAGCTTGTCGACCTGCTGTTCGGAGAGCACGCGGCGCGCGCCGTCGCGCAGGCGCGCCTGCGCGAGCGCCGGGACGGTGCGCGCGGCCGTCAGCGGGAAGCGCGCGCCCGGCGCCATCAGCACGCCCCACGCCAGCTGCGCGCTGCCGTCGGCGAAGCGCAGCTTGTAGGACTGCACGCCGACGCCGAGGTCGAAGCGCTCGACGCCGAGCGCGAACGCCTCCTGCACCGCGTCGAGCAGGCACAGCAGCGAGGGCTTGAGCGCCGCGTGGCGCTCGTCCCAGCCGCCGTTGACGAACAGCGTCGTCCCGCCCGCGCGCACGAACAGCTGCGCGCAGATCGGCTCGCCGTCGAGCTCCAGGATCCGCAGCGCGAAGCGCCGATCGTCGAGCAGCCGCTCGCCGAGCTCGACGACGAAGGCGGAGAAGCGCTCGTCGAGGTCGACCAGGTTCGAATGGCCTCTGCCGTCCCAGCGCAGCGCGTGCAGGCGCGTGAGCGCCGCGGCGTCAGCGGCGAGCGTCTCGCGCGTGGCGACGCGCGAGACGCCGCCCGCTTCGGCGAATCTGCGCCGCAGCCGGCGCATCTGCTGGCGGAAGTTCGAGCTGCGCCCGGCCAGCCAGTCCTCGAACGACGGCTCGCTCATCGACATCAGCGGGTTGCCGTCGACGTTCATGAGCCGCAGCGGCGGCCGCAGCGCGCCCGGCCAGCCGTCGCGCAGCGCGGTCAGCCACAGCCCTTCGATCGGGATGCCCTCCAAGCGCAGCGCGTCGGGGCGGGGGCCGGCCGCGCACAGGGCGGCGCCGATCGCCTCCGCGACCTCCCACTCGCGATCGGGCAGCGCCAGCGGCGCCAGCCGCGCGGCGATCTCGATGCCCGGCAGGCGGTAGTCGCGCCGTCCGCCCCCGGCCGGCTCGACGTAGAACGGCGCGAGGCCGATCAGCCGGCCGCCGTCGCGCACCGCGACCGTGCGGGGCGCGGCGCCGTCCGGCGCGATGTGCCGCCACCAGGCGCGCACCCACGCGGGGCTCAGCTGCGGCAGCCCGCTCGCGGCCGCGAGCGCGTCCCACTCGGGGGCGAGGGCGTCGAGCGACTCGACGTCCGTGACCAGCTCGACGTCGGCCATCAGCTCGCCGGCGTCGCCTCGAGCGCAGCCCGCGGGTCGACGCGCGGGTCGATCGCCTGCATCGGCGCGCGGCCCTTGAGCACGATCTCCTGGTACTCGTCCTCGGCGTCGGACTGCATCACGATCGCGCCGCCGACGCCGAGCGTCGCATGGTCGTCCTCGATCACGATCGTGCGGATCACGATGTTGAGGTCGACGCCGCCGCTCAGTCCGAAGTAGCCGATCGCGCCGGAGTAGACCCCGCGCGCCTCGCCCTCGAGCTCGTCGATGATCTCCATCGTGCGCTTCTTCGGCGCGCCGGTCATCGATCCCCCTGGAAAGCAGGCGCGGATGCAGTCGGGCGGCTCGACGTCCTCGCGCAGCAGGCCGCGCACGGTCGAGACGAGCTGGTGGACCGTCTCGTACGTCTCGACGTGCATCAGGAACGGCACGTGCACCGTGCCGACCTCGCACACGACGCCGAGGTCGTTGCGCAGCAGGTCGGCGATCATCAGGTTCTCGGCGCGCGTCTTCTCGTCGGCGCGCAGCTCCTCCGCGAGGCGCACGTCCTCCGCCGGCGTCGCGCCGCGCGGACAGGTGCCCTTGATCGGCTTCGCCTCGGCCCAGCGGTCGCGCCCGACCGACAGGAAGCGCTCCGGCGAGGAGCTCAGCACGGCGTTCCCGCCGACGCGCAGGAAGGCCGAGAAGGGCGCCGGGTTCACGCGGCGCAGCGTGCGGTAGAGCGGCAGCGGGTCGGGCCGCACGTCGGCGGTGATCTTGTTCGTGAGGCAGATCTCGTAGGACTCGCCGTCGGTCAGCTCCTGCTTGCAGCGCGCGATGTCGGCGAGGTACTGCTCGTGCGAGCGGCTCAGCCGGAACGACACCGGCGGATCGCTCCGCTGCGCCGAGGCCTGCTCCCAGTCGGGCGCCTCGATCGGCGGCAGCGAGACGAGCCGCAGGCTCGTGTCGCGGATCCAGCGCTCGGCCTCGTCGACGCCGTCGGGCTCCGAGACGCACAGCACGTACGTGGCTCGCTCGACGTGGTCGAACGCGATCAGCCGGTCGGCGAACACGAACGCGGCGTCGGGCATCGAGGAGGCATGCGCCGCGTCGCCCCCGCAGTCGGCCTTCAACTCGTAGCCGAGATAACCGACGAAGCCGCAGTTGAAGTCGAACGGCAGGTCGTCGGAGACGTAGCGCAGGCGGCGCCCCTCGCGGCTGAGGTAGTCGAAGATCGACTCCGCGAAGGTCTCGACGACGCCGTTGCGGTCGACGCGCACGACGCCCGCTTCGACGTCGTAGGCGATGACCGCCGACAGCGGGCCGCCCGGCGCGCCCATGAACGAGAAGCGCGCGCGCTCGTCGATCTTGCTGCTGTCGAGCCAGAAGGCGTTCTCGGCCTCGCCGTAGAGGTGCACGAACGCGCGCTCGGCGTCGACGAGCGTGTCGAGCCGCTTGACGCTCAGCGTCAGGCGCGTGCGTGCGATCCCGCCCGCCCGGCGCGGCGCGGCGCTCGTCGCGGGCGACCCGTCGCCGACGCGCGCGCTGCCGTTCGCCGCCTGGTGGGCGGAGGTGAGGTCGCGGAAGTTCGCGAGCAGCTTGCGGCCGTACTCGGTCGAGATCGACTCGGGATGGAACTGCACGCCCCAGCGCGGGCGCGTCTTGTGCGCGACCGCCATCAGGATGCCGTCGCTCGTCCACGCGATCGGCTCGAGCTCGTCCGGCAGCGGCTGCTGCACGCACAGCGAGTGGTAGCGCACGACGAGGAACTCGCGCGGGATGCCGGCGAACAGCGGCGACTCCTCGTGCAGCACCGCGCTCACGCGGCCGTGCATCGGCTCGGGCGCGTGCACCACCTGCGCGCCGCTCTTCCAGCCGAGCCCCTGATGTCCGAGGCAGACGCCGAGCAGCGGCACGTCGGCCTGCTCGATCGCCGTGCCGCAGACGCCGAAGTCCGCCTCGCGGTCCGGGCGGCCGGGCCCGGGCGAGATGACGACGTTGTCGAACTCCAGCTTCGACAGCTCCTCCCACGGGGCCTCGTCGTTGCGCACGACGATCGGCTCGTCGCCGTTGGCCTCCGCCAGCAGCTGGAAGAGGTTCCAGGTGAACGAGTCGTAGTTGTCGATCAGGAGGGTCTTCACGGTGCGAACCGTTCTATCGGCAGATCAGACGAGGTACTTGCGCAATATCTTGCCCAGCGGGCTCTTGGGAATCTCCTCGCGCAGCTCGACGACCGTCGGCACCTTGTAGTTCGCGAGCCGCTCGCGGCAGAAGTCGATCACCTCGCGCTCGCCGACCTCGGCGCCGGGAACGACCACCGCCTTGACGACCTCCTCGCCGGGACCCTTGCCGGGCACGCCGACGACGACCGCCTCGGCGACGCCCGGATGCGCGCCGACGACGTCCTCGACCTCGATCGGATCGACCTTGTAGCCGCCGACCTCGATCAGCAGCTTCTTGCGGCCGGTGATCGTGAGGCGGCCCTCGGCGTCGAGCGTCCCGAGGTCGCCGGTCTGGAAGCGCCCGCCGGCGAACGCCTGGGCGTTGACGTCCGGCAGGTCGGAGTAGCCGGCCGTCATCGCCGGGCTCGCGACGGTCACCTCGCCGGCCTCGCCGGCCTCGCCGGACGCGACGGGCGCGCCGTCGTCGTCGACCAGCTGGAAGTCGACCGGGCCGATCCCGCGTCCGACCGACGCGAACGTCGCGACCGGGTCGGGGTCGAGGTTCGCCGCCATGAAGCCCGTCTCGGTCGAGCCGTAGAGCTGGCGCACGAGCACGCCGAACTTCTCGCCGAAGGCGTCGAACGTCTCGCGCGCGAGCGCGGTGCCGGCCGAGAAGCACAGCCGCAGCGAGGAGAGGTCGGCGCTGCCGGGCGCCTCCGCCATCAGCTGGTAGTGGAACGGCACGCCGGGGAAGACCGTGCAGCGCTCGCGCTCGATCAGCTCGAGCGCGCGATGGCGCTTGAGCAGGAAGGGGTTGGGGTCCTCGAGGATCACGACCGTCGCGCCCCACGTCGTCGGGGCGACGAGGCACGCGCCCATGCCCCACGTGTGGAAGAACGGGATCGCGCTGAAGACGCGGTCGTCGGGTCCGACGTCGAGCGCGCCGTACAGGTCGGCCTCGGCGGCGATCTGTCCGTGCGTGCGGGGGACGCGCTTCGGGCGCCCGGTCGAGCCCGACGAGAACTGGTAGACGAACGTCTCGTCCGCGTCGCGCGGCGCCAGGCGCTCGGGCGCGTAGCTCTCGACGAGGTCCTCGAGCGTCAGCGACTGGCCGTGCGCGGCCGTCGTCGTGATCACGTCGACCGGGTGCTCGAAGCCGGCGGCGATCCGCTCGCAGACGCCGGCGGTGCGCTCGTCGCTGACGATCGCCTTGACGCCCGCGCTGCGGAAGCTGAACTCGATCTCGGTCTGCTTGAAGGCCGGGTTGACCGGCACGACGATCCCGCCGAGCGCGGTGACGGCGTGAAAGCTCGTGACGAACCAGGGGTCGTCGCGCAGCACGAGGCCGACGGCGTCGCCGGCGCCGACGCCGCGATCGGCGAGGCCGTGCGCGAGGCGCTCGACGCGCTCGACCAGCTCGCCCCAGGCGATGCGCTCGTCGCCGTAGACCACGGCGAGCGCGTCCGGCCGCTCGGCGGCCTGCGCATACAGGCGCTCCATCGGCAGCATCAGACCCGGCCCGCCTGCTCGCGCTCCACGAACGCGGCGATCGCGGCGATCGTCTGGAAGTTCTCCGGCGTCAGCGCCTCGTCGGGCACCGCGACCGCATAGCGCTGTCTGAGGAAGTCGACGAGCTGCATCAGGCCGTGCGAGTCGACCACGCCGGCGCCGAGCAGGTCCTCGTCGTGATCGATCGCGTCGATTGCGCTGCCGGTGAGCAGCTCCTGCAGGATGAACTGCTCGACCTCGTTTGCCGCACTCATCAGGCACTCCTCCCGTGTGCCTCGAGCGGCACGATCCGATTGCTCCAGCGCCGCAGCACGCGCGTGCGCTCCACCTGCCAGCGCGGCTCGTAGCCGCGCGCTTCATACATCCAGCGGGCCGCCCGGTTCGCGGCGGCCACGTATCCCCACAGGCGCTCGTAGCCCCGCTCGTGCAGCGCGGTCTCGATCTGGAAGAGGAAGTCGTTCCCGGTCCCACCCCTGCGGTGGTCCTTGTGCACGTAGAGGTCATACCCATATACGTCGTGCGGGCCGAGCCGGATCCCGAGCCCGAGCGCGCGCATGTCGCGGTGCGGCGGCTTGCCGGCATCGACCCACCAGTAGCAGCTGACGAGTTGACCGTCCTTGAAGCCGACGAAGCCCTCGTGCCCGGCGTCGAGGTCGGCGGCGAAGCGCGCGTCGCCGCCGATGTCGCCGCGCTCGCGATTGAGCTCGCACAGCGCCGCGAGATGCCGCCGCTCGAGCGGCTCGACGCGGACCTCGCCGCGGCGCAGCGGCACGGCGATCTGGTGGAGCTGCTTGACGATCACCAACTGCGTGTCGTGCTTGGCCAGCTGTGCCCGCAGGCCGGTCGCCACGAAGCTGAGGACGGCCCGGACCCCGCCGTCGTGGAAGCGGCCGCGCAGGGCGCGGGCATGCGAGACGAGTGACTCGTACAGGGGCATCGATGGATCCGCGAACGAAGAGCGAGTTCTCTCTGCACGTCTTCGGCAGCGGGCCGGCGATGCTATAGGATCGAATCGCCCGGACCATGGCGGAAAACGTCGTGTCGCAGGGATGCGGTCAGATGAAGCACGCGCTCGCGCCAGACCCTTCGCGCGGTGTCTTCTCGACGATGTTGGTCGTTGACGGCCAGCCCATCGAGCTCGACCCGCACCTCGCGCTGTTGCGCGAGAGCGTCCGTGCGCTGTATGGGATCGAGCTGCCGCTCGCCGCGGCCGAGCTCGTCCTGGAGGAGGCGCGGAACTTCGCGCTGGCGCGCGTTCGGCTGGCGTGCGGCGCCGGCGCCGACGGCGCGCCGCAGCTGGAGGCCGTCACGAGAGCGGTCGCGCGCGAGCTCGTGCTACCGCGCGAGGGCCTCGACCTGCGGAGCGCCGCGGTCGAGGGCTGGTACGGCGCGCACAAGTGGGTGGATCGGCGCCTGCTCGACCAGCTCGAAGCGGCGGCGGGCCCGGCGAGCGCGCTGCTCGTCGCGCGCGACGAGCGCGTGCTCGAGACGACCCGCGCGAACGTCTTCGCGCTCGGCCGCGACGGCGTGCTGCGCACACCGCCGGCAGACGGCTCGATCCTGCCGGGCGTGACGCGTGCCGCGACGATCGAGCTCGCGCAGGAGCTCGGTACGGCGGTTCGCGAGGAGCCGATGACGCGCGCGCAGCTGCGCGCCGCGCGCGAGGTCTTCGTGACGGGCTCGATCCGCGGAGTCGAGTGGGTGCGCTCGCTTGACGGCGCCCGCATCGGCGAGGGCCTCCGCGGCGAGCTCGCGGACGCGCTGGCCGAGGCGCTCCGCGGCCGCTGGCTCGCGCCGGAGGCCGTCTCCGGCCGCCCCGTGCGCGCCGGCCGCGTCTGACCGGACGCCTGCGGACTGGCTGAAACGGCGGCGGACCTCTAAACTCGCCGCCGCGCGCAGAGAGCCTGCGGAAGAACTCCGCAGGAGCGCACCAGATGAGCCGATCGCACGACGCGAGCATCGCGCAGGGGTTGCCGCACGAGATTCCGGCCTACCGGATCGGTGCCTACGTGCCCGAACGGCAGGTCGACGAGATGTACGGCGTCGGCGATCTGGCCCGCCTCATCGGGAGAAAGCTGCGGCGGCGGCTGCGGCCCGAGCGCGCCGCGGCGGAGGAGCGGGTCGCCGCCAACTATGCGGGGCTCGTGGTGTTCGACCGCCGCGAGCAGCACTGGGCCGGCCTCGCGCTCGGGCGCGACTTTCCGCGTGTCCTGAACGAGCTCGGCGTCGGTCGCTGCAGACGGCTGTTCGAGTTCTGCGCCGGACCCGGCTACATCGGCTACGGGCTGCTGGCGAACGGCTGGTGCGAGACGCTCGCGCTGTCGGACATCGACGCCGAGTCGATCGCGACCGCGATGCGGACGGCGCGATACAACGGCATCGAGCATCGCGTCACCGGCTACGCCTGCGACGTGCTCGACGGCATCCCCGAGGACGAGCGCTGGGACGTCGTCGTCGCAAATCCGCCCGCCTTCGAGTCGCATCCCGACAAGCCGCTCGCGGAGGGCGAGTGGGACCGCGGCTTCGACACGAACTGGAACGTGCGCCGGCGCTTCTACGCGTCCGTCAAGGCGCACATGAATCCCGGCGGGGTCGTGGTGCTGTCGGAGAACCTGCGCGGATCGGATCCCGACGTGTTCGCGCAGATGATCCGCGACGGCGGCGGCGAGGCGCGCGCGGTGCACGTCGGCACGGATGTGCAAGGCCGGGCGAACGGCGCCTACTTCCAGCTGAGCGTCTGGTGAGCACGCTGCTGCAGGACTACGTCGCCCGCGCCGCCGCCGACCGCGGCGACGCGGTCGCGGTCGCGCTCGGCGACGAGCGCCTGACCTACGCGGAGCTCGACCGCCTCTCCGACCGTCTCGCCGCCCAGCTCGTCGACGCCGGCTGCGTGCCGGGGGACCGCGTCGGTCTGCTGCTGGCGAAGCAGCCGCTCGCGATCGTCGCGATCGAGGCGGCCCTGAAGGCCGGCTGCGCCTACCTGCCGCTCGACGTCGACAGTCCCTCGGTGCGGCTGGCGCGGATCGTCGAGACGGCCGAGCCGCGCGTGCTGCTGTCGGCGCCCGAGGCGGCGCCGGCCTTGGACGCGCTCGCCGCCGCCGGCTTCGCGCCGCCGGCGTGGTCGCTCACCGCCGCGCCGATCGAGGGCGAGCGCGTGCATTCCGCGCGCACCCGCACGGAGTGGGACCTCGACGGTGCACGGCCCGTCGTGCGCGTCGGGCCGCACGACCCGGCGTACGTGCTGTTCACGTCCGGCTCGACCGGCTGGCCGAAGGGCGTCGTCATCACGCACCGCAACGTGACCGCGTTCAGCGAGTGGGCCGTGGAGGCGTTCGCGATGCAGGCGGGCGACCGTCACTCCGGGCACCCGCCGCTGCACTTCGACCTCTCGACGTTCGATCTGCACCCGACCTTCGCCGCCGGCGCCGAGCTGCAGCTCGTCCCGCCCGGCCTCGGCCTCGACGCGCGCGGCCTTGCCGCCTTCGTCCGCGAGCGCGAGCTGACGCAATGGTGCTCGGTTCCCTCCGTGCTCGCCTACCTCGCGCGCTTCGACGTCGTCGCGCAGGACGACTTCCCGGCGCTGCGGCGCGTCACGTGGTGCGGCGAGGTGCTGCCGACCGCGGTCCTCGCGCACTGGATGCGGCGGCTGCCGCACGTGCGCTTCACGAACATGTACGGCCCGACGGAGACGACCTGCGCCAGCAGCTGGCATCCGATCGCGTCGCTGCCGACCGACGAGTCGGTGCCGGTTCCGATCGGGCGCGCCTGTCCCGGCGAGGAGCTGCTCGTGCTCGACGAGCAGCTGCGCCCGACGCCGACCGGCGAGGTCGGCGACCTCTACATCGCCGGCGTCGGCCTCAGCCCCGGCTACTGGCGCGACGAGCAGAAGACCGCGGCGGCGTTCCTGCCCGATCCGCGCGCACCGCACAGCGGACGGCGCGTCTACCGCACCGGCGACCTCGCGCGTGCCGACGAGGAGGGCTTGCTGCACTACGTCGGCCGCGCCGACTCGCAGGTCAAGAGCCGCGGCTACCGCATCGAGCTCGGCGAGGTCGAAAGCGCCTTCGCGGCGCTCGAGCACGTGCGCGAGTGCGCGGTCGTGGCCGTCGAGGCGGGGGGCTTCGAAGGCGTCGCGATCTGCGCGGCGTACGCCGCCGACGGCGACGTGGAGCCGCCGGCGCTGCGCCGCGCGCTGTCCGACGTGCTGCCGGCGTACATGATGCCGGCGCGCTGGCTCTCGCTCGACGCGCTGCCGAAGAACCAGAACGGCAAGATCGATCGTCCGTTGCTGCGCGAGCTGTTCGCGCGGCAGGCGGGCCGACGGCGGAGGCAGCGGGCATGATCGCGAAGACCGCGCTGGTCGACCGGATGTCGGAGCTGATCCGCGACGTGCTGCAGGTCGAGGTGCCCGGGTCCGACACGGATCTCGTCGAAGAAGGGCTGATCGACTCGCTCGCGCTGATCAGCCTGATCACCGAAGTCGAATTCGAGTTCGGCGTCAGGCTGCCGCTGGGCGAGTTCGACCTCGCGCACTTCCGCAGCGCCGCGCAGATGGCCGCGGTCGTCGCCGCGCTCGCCGAGACCCGCACCGCCGCGTGAGCGCGATCCGCCCGCTCGAGCGAGCGGACCTGCCGTCCGTGGCCGCGCTCTACGCGGAGTTCATGGAGTGGGACGAGGCGGCGGTGCGCGACGCCCTGGTCGCCTACTACGCGCGCACGATGCTCGACTGCCCGAGCGCCGACGCGGAGATCCCGACGCTGGTCTTCGACGATCCGCAGGACGGCGTCGTCGGCGTGCTGGGATCGAACGTGCGGCGCTTCGCGTACGGCGATCGCGACGTGCGCGTCGCCTGTCCGGGGCCGCTCGTCGTGCGCCCGGCGCATCGCCCGCGCGGGATCGGCGCGCTGCTGCTGCGCAGCTATCTGGAGGGGGCGCAGGACCTCACCGCCGACGACCGGGCGATCGACCAGGTGCATGCGATGGGGCTGCGCATGCGCGGCGAGACGCACGGCGTCGCGTCGATCGGCTGGTCGCTCGTGCTCGCCCCCGCCGGCTTTCTCGCGGGCGCGCTCGCGCGACGCGCGACCGGGGGCAGCACCCCGCCCGCGGGCGTCGTCGCGCGGCTCGGCTCGCCGCGTCAGCGCAGCCGTCGCACCAAGCCGCTGAGCGGTCGGGTCGAGCCGCTCGAGAGCGCCGCGCTGATCGAGCTCGTCGAGCGGCTCAGACGCCCGTTCGCGCTGCGGCCGCGCTACGACGAGGCGCACCTGAGCTGGCTGTTCGCCGAGCTGGAGCGCGCGAACGTGGAGGGCGGCCTCGTGCGCCGGCTCGTCCGCGGCGACGACGGACGCCCGCTGGGCAGCTACGTGATGTACGTCGAACCGCACGGGGTCGCCGAGGTCGTCCAGCTGGCCGCCGCCGAAGCCGACGCGCCGGTCGTCCTCGACCACGCGGTCCACGACGCGACGTCCGGCGGCGCGATCGAACTGCGCGGACGCTTCGAGCACCACCTGCTGTCGACGCTGCGCCGCCGCCGCTGCCGCCTCGTCCCGATCGACTGGGCGCTGCTGCACGCGCGCGATCCCGAGCTGCTCGCCGCGGTGCACGGCGGCCGAGCGCTGCTGACGCGGCTCGACGGCGAGTGGTGGATGCGCCCGGATCCGTTCCGGGCGACCGCTCAGGCCGCGACGGCGCGCGTCGCGCGCAGGGCGCGCAGCTCGTCGAGCCGGATGACGCGCAGCGCGAACAGGCCGCCGACATAGACGGCCACGCCGATCATCCCGGCGGCGAACCAGCCCAGCGGGGTCGCGAGCTCCATCGCGCCGGCCATCGCCGCCGCGACGAGCACGGTCGCGAGCAGGCGCCACGGCCGCACGCGCAGGCGCAGCGTCAGCAGCGCGGTGCCGAGCATCAGCGCCATCGTCAGCACCTCCGTCGCGACGGTCGCCCAGGCCGAGCCGAGCGCGCCGTAGTGCGGGATCAGCCAGACGTTCAGCGCGATGTTCGCGATCGCGCCGAGCCCGGAGTAGATCGCGAGCCGCCAGTGCAGGTTCAGCAGCGGCGCCAGGAAGCCCGCCAGCGAGCCGAAGCAGATCGAGACGTAGGCGATCACGAGGATCGGCAGCACCTCGGCCGTGCGCGCGTAGGCCGGTCCGTAGAGGAAGTGCACGATCGGATCCGACAGCGCGATCGCGCCCGCGAGCGCCGGCAGCGAGATGACGGTCATCAGCTCCGCCGCGCGCTGCACGAGCCGTCGCACGCGGTCGGGGTCGTGCGCGTTCGCGGCCGACAGGACGGGGAAGAAGGACGACATCACGGCCGCCGGCAGCACCAGCAGCGGCGCCATGAAGCGGTAGGCGGCGCCGTAGAACCCGGCCTCGTCGCTCGTCGACAGCTGCAGCAGCAGAACCGAGTCGATCTGGTAGTAGATCGTGATCAGGATGCTCGCGATGCCGAGCGGGAGGGCGACCTTCATCATCGGCCGCCACAGCGCGCGGCCGGCGCGCCAGGCGATGTGCGCGTGCCGGTGCGCCGAGCGGATCTGCAGCCCGCAGACGAGCCCGATCAAGATCGTGTTCGCGATCGCGAAGGCGACGACGTCCCCGTCCGTCTTGTAGAGCGCGATCACGATGCCGAGCCACAGGATGTTCTGCAGCACGCTGAACGACAGCGCCAGCCCGGAGCGCAGGCGCGCGTTGAAGACCGCCATCAGCGCGCTGCCGCCGGTCGAGAAGATCGTCAGCGTGAGGATCCATGCCGCCACGTGCCCCGTGGCGAGGAAGATCGGCACCGTCGCCGCGCACAGCACGAACACGAGCCCCGACAGCAGCAGGCGCAGGCCGGCGAGCGCGCCGAGCCACTGCGACTCGCGCTCGGGCTCGGACGCCATCCGCTGCATCGCCACCGTCGTCAGGCCGATGTCGGTGAGCGTGCCCCAGATGCCGACGTAGGCGCCGACGGCGGTCCACACGCCGAGCCCGGACGGGTCGAGCGTGCGCGCGGTGAGCGAGACCGTGACGACGCTGATCGGCATCACGAGCACGCGCAGGGCGACCTGCGTGCTGATGTTCGTGGCGATCTGGCGGCCGCCCGCCTGAGTCGCGGCGCCGGCATCGCCGGCGCTCAGGAAGCGGCGCGGCAGCGTTCGGATCCGCGACGACATGTGTGGAATACTCTCGCAGCCTTGCGCGTCCTCGTAGTTCTGCCCTTCCCCCCGCTGGTCGAAGGCGGAGCCGCTTCGCGTTGCGCGATCGGCATGCTGCGCGGCCTCGCCGCTCATGGGGTGGACCTCCACGTGCTCGCGGCGGACCTGCGCAACGACATGCGCCGGGAGCTGCGCGGCGAGCTGCCCGCCGAGCTGCCGATCGAGCTGGCGGCGATCCCGCACCCGAGCCGCGCGCGCACGCGCTGGCTGCGCTTCGCGCGGCCGTACGCGCTGCTGCCGACGACGGCGTTCGGACCGTTGGTGCGCGAGCGCGCGCGCGGCGCCGACGTGGTCCACTTCGTCGAGCTGGCTGCCGCGTCGCTCATTCCCCTCGTCGATCGGCCGGCGGTCGCGCAGATCCACTGCCTGACGCGGCGAGACCGGGACGTTCGTCCGCCATGGACCGCCGACGGGCGCACCGCGCTGGAGCTGCTGCGCGCGGAGCGGCGTCTGTGCCGGCAGGCCAGATGGCTGCTGGTGAACTCGCACGAGGTCGCCGGGCCGCTCGCCCAGATGGCGCCGGAGGCGCATGTGGCGGTCGCTCCGCTGCCGCTCGACCCGGCCGTGTACACGCCCCGCGCGCCGCTCGACGCGCCCGTCGCGGGGCTGATCGGGACGGCCGTCTGGCCGCCGACGGCGAACGCGGTGGAGCGGCTGCTGACGTCGGTCTGGCCGGCCGTGCTGGAGCGCCGCCCGGATGCGCGGCTGCTGCTGGCGGGCTTCGGGATGGAGCGCGAGGCGTTCGCGCACCTGCCCGACCTGCCCGGCGTCGAGTGGCGCGGCACGGTCCCTTCGGCGACCGACTTCCTGCGCGAGCTCGGCGTGCTGCTGTATCCGCTCGGCCGCGGCAGCGGCGCCAAGATCAAGGTGCTCGAGGCGCTCGCGCTGGGCGTGCCCGTCGTCACGACGCCGGACGGGGCGGAGGGGATCGGCGGCCGCGACGGGCTCGTCGTCGACGTCGACGACGCGGTGCTCGCCGGCGCGACGGTCAGGCTGCTGGCAGACGCGCCGACGCGCCAAGCCGCGGGCGACGCCGCGTACGCCACATTCGCCGATCGCCATGCGCCGGCGCCGGCCACGGAGCCCGTCCTGGAGCTCTACGAACGGATGGCTACGTCCGGCGCGCGCGCTACTACCGTGGCATGAGGCACCTGCGAGGCGCGCGTCCGGCCCTGCTCGGGCGTCTGCTCGCCTGCGTGCTCGTCGCCGCGCTGATCGCGTGCGCGGCGCTCGCCGGCTGTGCCGGCGAAGCCGGCTCCGTGACCGTTCCGACGCCGCCGAGAGGCGCGCCGCCGCTGCGCGCCGGCCTGATCCTCAACGCGCTCGGCGCCGGCGGCGACCGGCGACGGCGCCTGGAGCTGGGGCGTGCCCGCGCGCTCGGCGTCGGCTGGATCCGCGAGGAGCTGTCGTGGAGCTCGATCGAGCGCTCGCCGGGCCGTTACCGCTGGCGGCAGTTCGACACGCTGATGGCCGCCGCCGCCCGCGCGCGCCTGCACGTGCTGCCGCTGCTGCTCGGAACGCCGTGGTGGGCCGGCCCCGGGCGCTTCGCGCTGCCGAACGATCCGAATGCGTTCGGCGCCTTCGCGGCGCGCGCGGCTGCGCGCTACGGCCCGGGCGGGGCCTTCTGGCGGGCGCACCGCCGGCTCGACAGCCGCTACGCGCCGCAGTGGTTCGAGCTGTGGAACGAGCCCTTCTACCGCTTCTTCTCCACCACCGGCGTCGATCCCGCCCGCTACGCGGCGATGGTGCGCGCCGCGGCCGTCGCGGGGCGCGCCGCGAACCCCGCGACGCACTGGCTGATGGCCGCGGACCTGACGTACCTCGACAGCGCCGGACGGCGCCAGCAATGGCTGCCGGCGCTGGCGGCGGCCGATCCGGGCCTGCTGCGGCTCGTCGACGGCCTCGCCGTGCATCCCTACGTGTTCGGCACGCCGGGCGCCGACGACGGCATCCCGCTGCCGTTCCGCTTCGAGCGCATCGCCGCGATCGCGCGCGAGGCGACCGCGCTCGGCGCCGGACGCATCCCCGTGTGGATCACCGAGATCGGCTGGAGCACGTGCGACAAGCGGCCGGACTGCGCGTCCGACGCGGAACAGGCGCAGCGGATCGCCGACGTCTTCACGCGCGTGCGCCGCAGACCGCTGTCGGATCGCGTGCGCGCGGTCTTCATCTACCACCTGCACGACTTCCCCGGCCGCGCCCGCGACGACCGCGAGGGCTGGTACGGGCTGCTGCGCACGAACGGCTCGCGCAAGCCGGCGTGGAGCGTGGTGCGCCAGGAGGCGCGGATGGCCGGCGGCTGAGCGGCGCTCAGGCCGGCGACGCGAGGAAGTTCCAGATCGGCTCGTCGAAGACGGCCTCGAAGCCGTCGCGCGTGTACGGGCCGTCGCCTTCGAGGTCGAAGATCCGCAGCCCGCACTCGGCCAGCAGGTCGAACAGGTCGCCCGGCTTGGAGCCGTACAGGTCGGCGCCGCCGATGCCGTGCTCGAAGATCACGAACGGGCGGTGCCGCGCGAGCGTCTCGGCGGCGCCGCGCATCACGAGCAGCTCCGCGCCCTCGACGTCGATCTTGACGAGCGACGGGACGTAGCCGTCGGGCAGCGCGTCGTCGAGCTTGTCGAGCCGCACGGTGATGCGCTCGACGTCGTGCGCGTGCGCCGGCAGGTCCGCGCGCTGTCGCAGGCCGCTCATCGCGGGCGCGTTCAAGACGTGCGTGAACTCGGCGCTGCCGGCCTCGTCCGAGCACGCGGCGTTGCGCACGTCGACGTGCGGATATCTGGCGGTGAGCTGCTGCGCCAGGAAGGGGATCGGCTCGTAGGCGATGTGACGGCCGTCGGGCGCGACGGCCAGGATCAGTTCGAGCGTGTCGCCCTGATTTGCGCCGATGTCGATCGCGTTGCCGTCATGCCGCAGAGCGGTCGCCAGCGCGACGCGCATCGCGTGCTCGTCGCGCAGCATCCGCCGCGAGGACGGGTCGAACGCCGAGCGTGCTTCCCGCATGCGCCCCACGACGACGCGGGCCTGCTCCTCGCGGCCGCTGCGTCGAACGACCGAGCGGGCCGAACGCCGCAGCGCGTCGGCGGTGGAGCGAAGGGGGGAGGCCATGCGGGGCCGGATGCTAGTCGGTCGGCTGGACGCTCGTCATCCGCCGCTGGACGAGTGTCAAAGGCCAGCGGATGAAATTGGTAAGGACACCTAGCGTCATTCGTCTGACCCGGCTAGTCTGCTGTCCGCTCGCCTCCGTGAGACGGCGTACGGCCGCGACTCGTCGCTCGATGTGCGCCCTCCCGGCAGGCAGCGCGAGGGACCGATTGGGGGACGATGACATTTCTCGATACCCGCCGCCAGGCGGGGCGACCACTGCTGTCCGAAGCGCCGCCTTCCGATCGGCGCGCACTCGCCTGCTGCGCCGCCGCCGCGGTGCTGCTCGTCGCCGCCCTCGGGTTCGTGCTCTCGCGCGCCGAGCAGCACCGCTCCGGCACGAACGGGGTCTTCGCGCAGGCGCAATTGCTGGCGCCGGCTGGCACCACCGTCTGCCAGGGACGCGAGCTGGTGCCCGCCGGCACGTCGGCGGTGGAGATAGCGGGGAACTCGACCGCGCCGCCGCTTGTCGTCGTGCGGCGCGGCGGGCAGGAGCTCGCGCGCGTGACGGCGACCGTGGACCGCCGCGACGGCGTCATCCGCGCACCGATCGAGCGCACCGAGCGAACGCTCGCCGGCGTCCGCGTCTGCCTCACGATGCGCGACACCGCCGTCCTCGTGCGTGGCGCGACGCCTCCCGGCGTCGGGACGGTGCGCAGCGACCAGGTCTTCGCCGGCAGCTCGATCCCGATCGCCTATGTGAGGGACGGCGCCGCCACGTGGTGGGGGTTCGCCGCGACGATCGCGGAGCGGATCTGCAGCGACCACGGCGGCGACGGCGGCTTCTGCTGGCATATATGGGCGTTCCTGGGAGCGGTCGCCGCGACGTTGCTGTTGACGGGCTTCATCGTCGTACGCACGCTGGTGCGCGGCCGCACGCCGGCGCGCCTCGGCGCGGCGATCGCCGCGGTCGCCTTCTTCAACGCGGCGGCATGGTCGATCGTCACGCCCGCGTTCCAGGTGCCTGACGAGGCCGCCCATGTCGCCTACGTGCAGGCGCTCGCGCAGACCGGCAGGCCGCCGGCGCACCCGCCGGCGCTGACGATCTCGCCCGAGCAGGCGATGCTGATGCGCGACAGCGGCTTCGGCACCATCACCGCGACGACCTATCGGGCCGCGGCCTGGTCGCTCCACCGGCAGGCACGGTTCGCAGCCGACCTGGCCCGCTCGCCGTCCCGCCAGCCGGCGCTCGTCGTAGGCGAAGCGGAGCCGGAGCCGCCGCTCTACTACGCGCTCCAGACGATCCCGTACCGCCTGGGCGGTGGCGAGACGCTGCTCGACCGCATGCTGTTGATGCGCCTGTTCTCCGCGCTGCTGGCCGGGCTGACCGCGCTGCTGTGCTTCCAGTTCGTGCGCGAGTGCCTGCCGGCCAAGCGGTGGGCGTGGACGGTGGGCGGTCTGGCGGTCGCGCTCATGCCGATGCTCGGCTTCGTCGCCGGGGGCGTGAATCCCGACGCGTTGCTGTTCGCGCTTTCCGCCGCCCTCTTCTTGTGCATCGCACGGGCGTGGCGGCGCGGAGCGACGAAGCGGCTGGCGCTTGCGATCGGGCTGCTGATCGCGGCCGGGATGCTGACGAAGGTGAACTTCTATGCGCTCGTGCCGGGCGCGCTGCTCGGCTTCGCGCTGGCCGCGCGGCGCACGACGCTGGCGTGGGACCGGCGCGTCGTCCAGCTCGTCGGCGGCGCCGCCGCGCTCGGCGTCGGACTGTTCGCCGCGGGCGCCGCGTTCGAGGCGTTCGCTTGGCACCGTTCGATCACGGCGGCGCGCCCGGTCGCGCCGGAAAGCCACGTCGGACTGTGGAGCCACGTGGGCTACATCTGGCAGGCCTTCCTGCCGCGGCTGCCGTTCCAGCCGCACACCGCCCTGACCGAACCCGGCTACCAGCAGCTGTTCGAGTCGTTCGTCGGCGCGTTCGGGCAGATGGTCGTGTGGTTCCCGAGCTGGGTCTACCGGCTGCTCGCGATCGGCGTGGTGCTCGTCGGCGCGCTCGGCGTGCGCATGCTGCGCGCCGACCCGCGCGAGCTGCGCTGGCGGCGCGGCGAGTTGCTCGGCTACGCCGCGATGGCCGGCGCTCTGATGGTGCTGATCGGGCTGTCCGCCGATCTGCGCCGCCAGCTGATCGCGATAGTGCAAGGGCGCTACCTGCTGCCGCTGCTGCCGCTGTTCGGTGCGTTACTGGCACTTGGGGCGCGCGGCGCCGGCGAGCGATGGGGCAGAACGGTCGGCGTCGCGATCGTCGCGACCGTCGTCGCGCTCGGCGTCTTCGGCCACCTGGTGACGATCGCCTGGTACTACGGCTGACGTCGCCCGCCGACGGCCGCACGCAGCGCGCGGCGCAGCCGGCCGAGCGTGACGACGCCGCGCAGCACGCCGCCGCCGTCGAGCACCATCATCGCGCCGAGCGTGCGCAGGCCGTCGGCGTCGAGCAGCGCGCGCAGCGACTGGTCCTCGTCGATGTGCCAGCGGCCGGCGTCCTCCTCCATCAGCTCGCGCACGAGAATGCCGTCCCCGCCCGCCGCGCCGTCCTCGACGGCGTGGCGCGCGCCCTCCTCGCGCAGCACCCCGACGAAGCGGCCGGCCGCATCCACGACCGGGAACCACGGCCAGCGATAGCGCAGGAAGAACTCGTCGAGCGCCTGAGCGGCCGGCAGCTCCTCCGGCACGCTCACCGGATCGGCGTCCATGATGTCGCCGACGCGCACGTCCTCGAGCTGCTCGGTGATCGCCGTCTGCGCCAGCAGCGCCCGCGAGGCGCCGCCGATCATCAACCCGACGAGCACGAACCAGATGCCGATCAGGCTCGCGAGGCCGATCGTCACCCACAGACCGCCGCCGATCAGCACGATCGAGAAGACCTGCCCGAGCCGTGCGGCCACGCGCGTGCCGCGATTGCGATCGCCGGTGATCCGCCATACGAGCGCTCGCACGATGCGGCCGCCGTCGAGCGGATAGGCCGGCACGAGGTTGAAGACCAGGACGATCAAATTCATCGTCACGAGGAAGCCGAGCGTCAGCAGCACCGGCGTGACGTCGCCGCTCGTGGCGAGCAGCGCCGCGTCGACGAAGCGGTGCGGCCCCACGAGCGCGAAGCCCGCGAGCACGCTGACGACGACGATCGTCAGCGTCGCCAGCGGCCCCGCGCCGGCGACCTCGAGCTCCTCGCGGGGCGTGCGGCTCTCGCGGCTCATCAGCGCGAACCCGCCGAGCGGCGAGATCGTGATGCCGGCGACCTCGATCCCGTGCCGCCGCGCGGCGAGCGCGTGGCCGAGCTCGTGCACCACGATCGAGGCGAACAGCAGCAGCGCGCTCGCGACGGCGGTCAGGTAGGCGGTCGTGTCGGAGCCGCCGAGCGTGTCCTGGAACGAGCCCGACAGCCAGAAGATCACGAGGAAGAGGACGACGAACCAGCTCGCGTCGACCCCGACGCGGATGCCGAGGATGCGCGCCAGCTGGATCGACCCGGGGCGCCCGAACATGGTGGAATGGTGGCACAGCGCATGCCCGACGCCCTGACAGACCTGCGCGAGCGACTCGCCGAGATCGCCGACCTGAACGCCGCCGGCGGTCTGCTCGGCTGGGACCAGCAGACGATGATGCCCGAGCGCGCCGCGCCCCAGCGGGCCGAGCAGCTCGGGACGCTCGGCAAGCTGATCCACGAGCGCTTCACCGACGACGCGATCGGCCGGCTGCTCGAGGACGCGCGGCCGCAGCCGGGATCCACGGACGAGGCGCTCGTGCGCGTGACGCGCCGCGACTGGGAGAAGGCGCGCCGCGTGCCGTCCGAGCTCGCGGCGGAGATCGCGCGCGCCGGCGCGCTCGGCCACCAGGCGTGGGTCGACGCCCGCGAGCGCTCCGACTTCGCCGCCTTCCTGCCGTTCCTGCGCCGCAACGTCGAGCTCAAGCTGCGCTACGTCGAGTGCTTCGACGGCTTCGACGATCCCTACGACGTGCTGCTCGACGACTACGAGGAGGGGATGACCAGCGCCGAGGTCGACGCCCTCTTCACCGAGCTGCGCGCGGGGCTCGTGCCGCTGATCGCGGCGATCGCGGAGCGCGCCGACGCGGTCGACGCGTCCCCGCTGCACGGCGACTTTCCGGTCGCGGGCCAGCAGGCGCTCGTGCGCCGCGTCGTCGAGCGGCTCGGCTGGACCGCGGACGGCTGGCGCCTCGACGAGGCGGCGCACCCGTTCGCGACCAGCTTCGGCCCGCGCGACGTGCGGCTCACCACCCGGTATGACCCGGCCTACGTCGGAATGGCGCTCTACGGCGCGATCCACGAGTTCGGGCACGGGCTGTACGAGTCGCAGGTCGACCCCGCCCTCGCCCGCGGGCCGCTGGGCGAGGGCGTCTCGCTCGGCGTTCACGAGTCGCAGTCGCGCCTGTGGGAGAACATCGTCGCGCGGGGACGCCCCTTCGCCGGCTGGCTGCACGGGCAGCTGCGCGAGGTCTTTCCACAGCGCTACGCCGACGTCTCGGCCGAGGACTACTTCCGCGCCGTCAACAAGGTGCAGCCGTCGCTGATCCGCGTCGAGGCCGACGAGGCGACGTACGGGCTGCACGTCATCCTGCGCTTCGAGCTGGAGCGGGCGATGATCGCCGGCACCGTCGCGCTGGAGGAGCTGCCGGAGGCGTGGCGCGTGAAGATGAAGCAGTACCTCGGCGTCGAGGTGCCGAACGACGCGGTCGGCGTGCTGCAGGACGTCCACTGGTCGGGCGGCGACATCGGCTACTTCGCCACCTACGCGCTCGGCAACCTGATCGGCGCGCAGCTGTGGGAGCGGGCGCGGGGAGATCTGCCGGACCTCGACGACGCGCTCGCCGCCGGCGACGGGTCCTCGCTGCGGGCGTGGCTGGGCGAGCACGTCCATCGCTTCGGGCGCACGTATCCGCCGCGCGAATTGGTGAGACGGGTGGTGGGCGGGCCGATCCAGGTCGAGCCGTTCCTCGACTACCTCAACGGCAAGCTGCGCCCGATCTACGGATTGGACTGAGCGCCGCTCGGGCGGGGGCGTCGCGCCGCGCGCGCCGGTCGGCCACGAGGGGGGAGTGCAACGGGGTCCGCGCCCGGGCCGCGCCGCCCGCGATGGCGGGGCCTGATCCCCGCTTCGTGACGCACCGGATTCACGTGTGTGCGTTAGGGGGTCGTATACCGACCCTGATGCACACAGCTCGGGAGGACGGGCCGCTGGCGCGACCGCTCCCTCCCTCGTAGCCCACTGCGCACGCGCCGGGCTCGGCGAACGCCGGAGCGGAGCGCCAGCGGGCGCGGCGCTCAGCGCAGCGGCCGGTGCCGGTCCACGATCGCGCGGAAGTTCAGGCCGGGCGGCAGCGTGCCGAAGGCGTGGCCGGCGTCGCCGGCCAGGCGCGAGGCGCAGAAGGCGTCGGCGACCTCGGCCGGCGCGTAGCGCACGACAAGCGACCCCTGCAACGCCAGCGCCATCGCCTCGACGACGCGCCGGGCGCGCGCCTCGATGTCGTCCATGACGCCGAGCTCGCTGCGGAGCTTCGCGACATGCGCATCCAATCGCGGATCCGCGCCCGCCGACTGCTCCAGCTCGTCGAACAGCGCCGGCGCCGCCTCCGGCTCCTTGATCAGCGCGCGCAGGACGTCGAGGCACATGACGTTGCCCGAGCCCTCCCACACGGAGTTCAGCGGCGCCTCGCGGTAGAGCCGCGGCATGCCGGACTCCTCGACGTAGCCGTTGCCGCCGAGCACCTCGAGCGCCTCCGCCGCGTGCGGCGGCGTGCGCTTGCAGACCCAGTACTTGAGCACCGCCGTGGCGATTCGCTTGAAGGCGTGATCGCCCTCGTCGTAGGCGCGCGCGAGCCGCATCGCCGACAGCGTCGCCACCTCCGACTCGACGCACAGGTCGGCGAGCACGTTCGTCATCAGCGGCTGCTCGATCAGCAGCTTGCCGAACGCGCTGCGATGGGCGGCGTGGTGGGTCGCGAGCGCCACCGCCCAGCGCATGCCGGCGGCCGAACCGGTCACGCAGTCGAGCCGCGTGTGGTTGACCATCTCGATGATCGTGGGCACGCCGCGGCCCGGCTCGCCGATCAGCTGCGCCCACGCGCCGCGGAACTCGATCTCGCTCGACGCGTTGGACTTGTTGCCGAGCTTGTCCTTGAGCCGCTGCAGCTGGAACGCGTTGCGCTCGCCGTCCGGGCGCCAGCGCGGCATCGCGAAGCACGAGACGCCGGCGTCGTCGACCTGCGCGAGCACGAGGAACAGGTCGCACATCGGCGCCGAGGTGAACCACTTGTGGCCGGTCAGCTCGTACTCGGCGCCCGCCCCGCCGCCGTTCAGCGGCGTCGCGACGGTCGCGTTCGAGCGCACGTCCGAGCCGCCCTGCTTCTCCGTCATCCCCATCCCACACAGTGCCCCGTGCTTCTCGTCGGCGGGGATGTCGCGCGGGTCGTACCGCGTCGACGTCAGGCGCGGCTCCCACACCGCGAGCACGTCGGGCTGGGCGCGCAGCGCCGGGATCGCCGCGAACGTCATCGTGATCGGGCAGCCGTGGCCGGCCTCGACCTGCCCGCCCGTGAGGCCGAGCGCGGTCCGCACCGCGTGCGCGCCGGGGCGGTCGGTCCGCCATGGCAGGGCGTGCGCCTCGTGCGCGACGCTGTTCTCCATCAGGCGGTGCCACGAGGGGTGGAACTCGACCTGGTCGACGCGGTTGCCGAAGCGGTCGTGCGTCTTCAGTCTCGGCGGGTTCTCGTTCGCCTCGAAGCCGAGGCGGATCCCCTCGCCGCCGGCCAGCGCGCCGACGGCCGACGCCTGCTCGGCGCCCCAGCCGCGACCCTCGCGCTCGAGCGCCTCGACGAGCGGGCGGTTCGTCTCGAAGAGGTTCAGCCCCTCCAGCGGCGGGGGCTGATTCGTGACGGTGTGCGTCGCGGAGGCGGCGCGTGACGGCGCGACGGCCATGCTCGACAGTCAAGCATGCCGCGCGCCGTCGTGCGCACGTTGGCTGGCTGGCTAGCCGATCGCCGTCTTGAGGTTCTCGTCGATCGCGGCGAGGAACTCCTGCGTCGTCAGCCACTCCTGGTCGGGACCGATCAGCAGCGCGAGATCCTTCGTCATCTGGCCGCGCTCGACCGTCTCGACGCACACGCGCTCGAGCGTCTCCGCGAACCGCGTCACGTCGGGCGTGTCGTCCATGCGGCCGCGGTAGGCGAGCCCGCGCGTCCACGCGAAGATCGACGCGATCGGGTTCGTCGACGTCGGCTTGCCCTGCTGGTGCTGGCGGTAGTGACGCGTGACCGTGCCGTGCGCGGCCTCCGCCTCGACCGTTCTGCCGTCGGGCGTCATCAGGACGCTCGTCATCAGCCCGAGCGAGCCGAAGCCCTGCGCGACCGTGTCCGACTGCACGTCGCCGTCGTAGTTCTTGCACGCCCACACGTAGCCGCCCTCCCACTTGAGCGCGGACGCGACCATGTCGTCGATCAAACGGTGTTCGTACGTCAGGCCGGCGGCGTCGAAGTCACCCTTGAACTCCGTCTCGTAGACCTCCTGGAAGAGATCCTTGAAGCGCCCGTCGTAGGCCTTCATGATCGTGTTCTTCGTCGACAGGTAGACCGGGAACCCGCGGTCGAGCCCGTAGCGCATCGACGCGCGCGCGAAGTCACGGATCGAGTCGTCGAGGTTGTACATCGCCATCGCGATGCCGCTGCTGGGAAAGTCGTAGACCTCGAGCTCGATCGGCTCGCTCGCGTCCTTCGGAGTGAACGTGAGCGTGAGCGTGCCCTCGCCCGGGATCAGCGTGTCGGTCGCGCGGTACTGGTCGCCGAACGCGTGACGGCCGATCACGATCGGCTTCGTCCAGCCGGGCACGAGCCGCGGCACGTTGGAGATGACGATCGGCTCGCGGAAGATGACGCCGCCGAGGATGTTGCGGATCGTGCCGTTCGGCGACTTGTACATGCGCTTGAGGCCGAACTCCTCGACGCGCGCCTCGTCGGGCGTGATCGTCGCGCACTTCACGCCGACGCCGTACTGCTTGATGGCCTCGGCTGCCGCGACGGTGATCTGGTCGTCCGTCTCGTCGCGCTTCTCGATCCCGAGGTCGTAGTACTTCAGGTCGATCTCCAGGTAGGGAAGGATCAGCTGCTGTTTGATGAACTCCCAGATGATGCGGGTCATCTCGTCGCCGTCGAGCTCGACGACGGGGTTCTTCACCTTGATCTTGCTCATGGGTATCGGTCTCTCTGAAGGAGCTTGGGGAAGCCGGGTTGTAGCATCGCCGACCGATCTGCCGCATACAGGAGATGACCACGTGACGAACAAGACACCCGTCCGCGTAGCCGTGACCGGCGCCGCCGGCGCGATCGGCTACAGCCTGCTGTTCCGCATCGCCAGCGGCCAGCTGCTCGGCCCCGACCAGCCCGTGCAGCTGCGGCTGCTGGAGATCACCCCCGCGCTGAGAGCGGTCGAGGGCGTGATCATGGAGCTCGACGACTGCGCCTTCCCGCTGCTCGCCGGCGTCGAGGCGACCGACGACCCGAACGTCGCCTTCGACGGCGCCAACGTCGGCCTGCTCGTCGGCGCGCGCCCGCGCAGCAGAGGCATGGAGCGCGCCGACCTGCTGGAGGCCAACGGCGGCATCTTCAAGCCGCAGGGCGAGGCGATCAACGCCCACGCCGCCGACGACGTCAAGGTGCTCGTGGTCGGCAACCCGGCGAACACGAACGCGCTGATCGCCGCCAGCAACGCGCCGGACGTGCCGAAGGAGCGCTTCCACGCGATGGTGCGGCTCGACCACAACCGCGCGATCAGCCAGCTGGCCGCGAAGACCGGCGCCGCCGTCGCCGACATCAAGCGAGTCACGATCTGGGGCAACCACTCCGCGACCCAGTACCCCGACGTCTTCCACGCGACCGTGGGCGGAAAGCCGGCGGCGGACCTCGTCGACCAGGGCTGGCTGGAGAGCGACTTCATCCCGACGGTGCAGAAGCGCGGCGCGGCGATCATCGACGCGCGCGGCGCCTCGAGCGCCGCGTCGGCCGCCAACGCCGCGATCGACCACATGCGCGACTGGTGCCTCGGCACGCCGGACGGCGACTGGGTCTCGATGGCGGTGCCCTCGGACGGCTCGTACGGCATCGGCGAGGGGATCATCACCGGCTTCCCCTGCACGACGAAGAACGGCGGGTACGAGATCGTCCAGGGTCTCGACGTCAACGAATTCTCGCAGGCCCGCATCGACGCGACGGTCGCCGAGCTGCGCGAGGAGCGCGCCGCCGTCGAGCAGCTGGGACTGGTGTGACGTCGCCCGCAGCTCGTCGCTTGCGATGAGCGCAGGGCGAAAGCGACTTCCGCCGGCGAGGGCGGGCGGCTGGCCGGGCTCCTACGCCGGGTGCCAGCCCTTGCCCTCGCGGCGGACCTTGCCCTCGTCCGCCAGCTGCGGCAGCACGCGGTACAGGTAGTTCGGCTTGATGCCCATGTGGCTCGCGAGCTCCGGGATCGTGATGCCCGGCCTTGCGCGCACGAGCTCGACCGTCTGCGCCGCACGCGTGTTGTCGCCGCGTCCGCCGCGCGGACGGCCGCGGCGGACGGCGCCGCCGTTCGGGCTGGGGGCGCGACGCTGACGGGGTGATCCAGCTCCCGCGATGCCGACGTCCTCGAGCGCGGCCGATGCCGCCTCGAGGCGGTGAAACTCCTCGATCAACGGGCGCAGCTCTTGGAGCCGCTGCTCGATCTCCCGTACTTTTGCGTCAAGAAAGTCCGCCACGTGTGCCTCCGGTCCCCTGTGGTTCTCTGCTAACGATCGGCAGCCTATTGCGAGGTCGAGACGTACCGCGCGAGTGCTTGACGAAAGTATGAACGTTCAGCGCATGAATGTCGTGCTGCGAATTGCCGTTCATTCTTCGTTCGAATCCCCATTTGGCGCCCATCGGTCACGACACCCCGACCCGTCCGCATCCTATCGGAGCTTCGCGGGCTCGCAAGGCTCACGCGCGGAAAAACTTACTCAAGCCTCGAGCAGTGCCTTCAAACGCTGAAGCGAACGCTGTGCCTCTCGTTGCGAGAGGCCGCCCATCAGCACGCGTCCCGCAACTGCGCCGAGCGCGCCGCCCGGAGGTTTGAATTCGTTGGTGTAGTCGAAGATCGTTCGATTCTCACCGTCCGGCCGCAGCTCGTAGACGATCGAAGCGCGTGAATGAGCGGGACCCTGCCCCTCCCACTCGGCGCGCCGGGGCGGGTCGACTGCGGCCACCGTCCATACGACGTGCAGCGGCGCCCCGCGCAGATTCAGTGTCTGCTCGAAGGTCGAGCCGCGTCTGAGTTGGGCTGGGACCTCACTCACCCGGCGATGGATCGTCACCCAGTCGCCGAGCCGGTGCGGGTCCATCACCACCTCCCACACACGTGCGGGGGGAGCATCGATCTCGATCGCACACTGCACGCGCGTCATGCCGGGGACCCTACCCACCGCGGCAGCGCGCGACGTCACCGAGCCGCGAGCGGCTCGCTGCGCTCCCACTCGCCGAGTGCGTGCTCGATCGCCGCGTCGAGCGAGTGCAGCCGCAGCCCCAGCAGGTCTGCCGCATGGTCCTCGCGCGGCAGCAGGTCGCTCGCGAGTCCGGCCATCAACGGGCCGATCAGCTCGGGCTGCTCGCCGGCGATCGCCGCCGCCACGCGACTCGCGAGCTCGCCGGACGCGATCCGTCCCGGCATGCGCCGCAGCCGCCACAGCGGGCGGCGCAGCAGCATCAGGTCGCGGATCCGTTCGATCAGCCCGGCATAGCTGACGACGTCCGGTCCGGCGACGTCGAGCGATCGGCCCGCGACGGCGGGGGCGCTCGCGGCACGGGCCAGCGCCTCGATGACGTCGCGCTCGTCGACGGGCCGGGTGCGGTTCTCGCGCCACGACGGCAGCGTCACCAGCGGCATGCGTTCGATCAGGCGCACGAGGAAGCGGAAGGAGCGCGATCCGGCGCCGATCACGATCGAGGCGCGCAGCGCGGTCGAGTCCGGCAGCGCCTCCAACAGCACCCGCTCGACGGCGAGCCGGCTCGCGAGGTGAAGCGACGCGGGCGTCTCGCGTGGGACGAGGCCGCCGAGGTAGACGATCCGCCGCACGCCCGCCGCGCGCGCGGCGTCGGCGAAGCGTTCCGCGGCGACCCGCTCGCGCGCGCTGAAGTTCGCGGTCGGGTCGGTCGCCGGCTCCATCGAGTGGATCAGGAAGTACGCGACCTCCACACCGTCGAGCGCCGCGCCGAGGCCCGAGCCGGCGACCGCATCGCCGACGACGAGCGGGACGTCGACCGTCACGCGACCGGGGTCGCGCGCGAAGCCGCGTACCTCGTGACCGTCCCGTTGCAGGCGCGGCACCAGCCGGGCGCCGACGAAGCCGCTCACACCGGTGACGAGGATGCGCGTCATGCCCCCGTAGCATGACGACAGCCCTGCTCGGGGCCGCCGGCAGGAAAGGCCCGCAAAATGCGGGGCGTTTCTGTTTCGGGTGCCTCGAAAGCGGGGATTTGCAGGCCCTTTCCACCTACAGAGAAAGTTCCTGCGATTTGCGAAAAACGGCGTTGAGGCATCGCCTCCCGTCCGCTTTCATGGCCGCTCCCCAAGCGACGGACGAGCGGCTCAGAGGAGGGCGACGGGCAGGATGGCGAAGGGTCGTGGAAGCGCCGGAAGAGTGAGCTGCGAGCAGTGCTTCTTTCGCAAGAACCTGCTGTGCGCGCTGCCGGACGACGAACCGTGCGCCACCTTCCGGCCCGCCCATCCGGACGGGTTGCGCCCGCCGCGCCAGCTGCGCTTCCAGTTCCGCCAAGAGCGCCGCACGCAGTCCGTGTGGGCGTTCCCCACGGCGCAGGAACAAGCGTCGCTGCACGCCTGACGACTCGGCTGTCAGCGGCCTCGCCCGCGATTCGGGTTACAGTGCCCCCGCAGTGAGGATCACCGTGCTCGGCAAGTCGCCGGCCTGGCAGGACGCAGGCGGCGCGTGTAGCGGGTATCTCGTCGAGGCCGGCGGTCGCTGCCTGCTGCTCGACTGCGGCAACGGCGTCTTCGGGAAGCTGCGTGCCGCGCGTGACTTCACCGACGTGTGCGCGGTGGTGATCTCTCACCTGCACGCCGACCACTTCATGGATCTCGTGCCGTATGCGTACGCGCTCGCGTACTCACACCAGGCGCAGGCGGTGAGAGCGCGCCCGCCGCTCCATGTCCCGCCCGGCGCGCGTGAGACGTTTCGTCGCATCACCGGCGCGTGGCAGGCCGAGGAACTGATCGAGCAGTCGTTCGAGGTGCACGAGTACGACCCGGCCGACGAGCTCGCGCTCGACCCGCTGCGGGTGCGCTTCCACGAGGTGCCGCACTTCATCCGCACGCACGCGGTACAGGTGCGCGACGGCGAGGCGACCTTCACCTACGGCGCCGACTGCCGTCCGAACGACGCGATCGTCGAGTTCGCGCACGGCAGCGACCTGCTGATGCTGGAGGGCACGCTCGAGGAGCCCGACGAGGGCGGCACGCGCGGGCACCTCACCCCGGCCGAGGCCGGGGAGCACGCGCGGCGCGCGGGCGCGCGCCGGCTCGTGTTGACGCACATGTCGGCCGACCACGACGCCGCGCACGCGCGCGCGGAAGCGGAACGCGCCTTCGGCGGGCCGGTGGAGCTCGCACGCGAAGGCGCCGTCTACGAGATCTGACGCGAGCAGGCCGCGCGCGGCTCGGGGTCCGCACGCGCGAAGCGGGTAGATTGCAGCGGTGCCTCCAGAGCGGGACCTGTTCGCCAACTTCGAACGCATGCGGCGCGAGATGGACGAGCTGTTCGGCGACGTCTTCCACCGTTCGGGGATCGCCCCGCGCAGGCGTCCCGGCTTCTCGCCGGCGGTCGACGTCTCCTACGCGGACGACCCGCCGCGCGCGATCGTGACGGCGGAGCTCGCCGGCATCGACGCGGACCGGCTGGGACTGGAGATCCAGGGGCGCGAGCTCGTGCTGAGCGGCGAGCGCCGTGCGATCGAGCGCGAGGGGCGCGTCTATCAGCAGGTCGAGATCGAGCACGGTCCGTTCCGCCGGGTGGTGCAGCTCGGCGCCGACGTGCGCGCCGAGGAGGCGAGAGCCGTCTACGAGGACGGGCTGCTGCGCGTCGAGCTGCCGCTCGCGCAGCCGGAGGCGCGCCGCCACAGCGTCCAGATCGAGATCTCGCACACAGACGTCTCCGACGAGCCGGACGCAGCGCGCGAATGATCGAGGTCGGCAGACCGGGCGGCGCGCGCGAGATCGAGGTGCCGACCCAGCGCGGCCTGCCGAGCACGCTGCCGGTGCTGCCGCTGCGCGACACCGTCACGTTCCCGGAGACGCTCGTCCCGCTCGCGGTCGGCCAGGAGCGCTCGATGGCGCTCATCAACGACGCGCTCGGCGGCGACCGCCAGATCGCGATGGTCGCCAGCCGCGATCCCGAGCTCGAGGCGCCGGGTCCGGAGCAGCTCTACGACGTCGGCGTCGCGGGCGTCGTCGCGCGCATGCTGAAGGTCCCCGACGGCACGCTGCGGATCCTCGTGCAGGCGACCCAGCGCATCCGCGTCGCCGGCTTCGCGCAGACCGAGCCCTACCTGGTCGCCCAGGTCGAGGAGCTGCCGGACATATCGACGACCGAGACGCCCGAGCTGCTCGCGCTCGTGCGCAACGTGCAGGCGACCTTCACGAACATCGTCGAGCAGGTCCCGTACCTGCCCGAGGAGCTGCACGTCGCGGTCGCCAACCTCGACGACCCCGGCGCGCTCAGCCACCTGATCGCCGGCGCGCTGCGGCTCAGAACCGAGGACAAGCAGGCGCTGCTCGAGGAGCGCGACGTCGCCAAGCGGCTGCGGCGCCTGTCGGAGCTGCTCGCGAGCGAGCTCGAGGTCCTCGCGCTCGGCTCGAAGATCCAGTCGCAGGTCCAGTCCGAGCTCGACAGAACGCAGCGCGAGTACTTCCTGCGCCAGCAGCTGAGAGCGATCCAGGACGAGCTCGGCGAGGGCGACGAGATGCAGGCGGAGGCGAACGAGCTGCGCGAGCAGCTCGCCGCGCTCGAGCTGCCCGAGGCGGTCCGCAAGCAGGTCGAGCGCGAGCTGGCGCGCCTCGAACGCCTGCCGCCGGCGGCCGCCGAGCACGGCGTGATCCGCGGCTACCTCGAGTGGATCGCCTCGCTGCCGTGGAGCGCGCGCACCGACGACAACCTCAACCTGCGCCACGCGCGCAGAGTGCTCGACGAGGACCACTACGACATCGAGCAGGTGAAGGACCGCATCCTCGAGTTCCTCGCCGTGCGCAAGCTGATGGCGGAGAGAGAAGACGTCGCGGCGCGCTCCTCGATCCTCTGCCTCGTCGGGCCGCCCGGCGTCGGCAAGACCTCGCTCGGCAGATCGATCGCGCGGGCGCTGGGCCGCAGATTCGAGCGCATCAGCGTCGGCGGCGTGCGCGACGAGGCGGAGATCCGCGGCCACCGCCGCACCTACATCGGCGCGATGCCGGGCGTGATCGTGCGCGCGCTGCGCGACGCCGGCACGAAGAACCCGCTGTTCATGATCGACGAGATCGACAAGATGGGCTCGGACTTCCGCGGCGACCCGGCGAGCGCGATGCTGGAGGTGCTCGACCCCGAGCAGAACGGCACCTTCCGCGACCACTACCTCGACCTGCCGTTCGACCTGTCCGAGGCGATGTTCGTGACGACCGCGAACACGCTCGAGACGATCCCCGGCCCGCTGCGCGACCGCATGGAGACGATCCAGCTCGCCGGCTACACCGAGGCGGAGAAGCTGGAGATCGCGCGGCGCTACCTCGTCCCGCGCCAGATCGCGCGCAACGGCCTGACGTCGAGCCAGATCGCGTTCGGCGACGCCGCGCTCAAGGCGATCATCGCCGAGTACACGCGCGAGGCGGGCGTGCGCGGCCTGGAGCGCGAGCTCGGCTCGATCTGCCGCAAGGTCGCGCGCCGCGTCGCCGAGGGCAGAGCGAGACGCAAGGTCACGATCAGCGCGGCGCGGGCGCGCGAGCTGCTCGGCAAGCGCAGAGTCTTCAGCGAGACGCGCCGGCGCACGTCCGAGCCCGGCGTCGCGACCGGCCTCGCGTGGACCCCGGTCGGCGGCGACGTGCTGTTCGTCGAGGCGACGGCGATGCCCGGCTCCGGCAAGCTGACGATCACCGGCCAGCTCGGCGACGTGATGCGCGAGTCGGCGCAGGCCGCCCTCTCGTGGGTGCGCTCGCATCCGCCGGACGGCATCGCGGCCGACGACGGCTGGTTCGCCGGACACGACCTGCACGTGCACGTGCCGGCCGGGGCGATCCCGAAGGACGGTCCGAGCGCCGGCGTGACGATGGCGACCGCGCTGTGGTCGCTGTTGAGCGGTCGCCCGGTGCGCGCCGACGTGGCGATGACGGGCGAGATCACGCTCACCGGCCAGGTGCTGCCGATCGGCGGGCTGAAGGAGAAGGCGCTGGCGGCGCAGCGCAGCGGCATCCGCCACGTGATCGCGCCGGCGCGCAACGCGCAGGACGCCGAGGAGATCCCGGCGCACCTGCGCAGAGACCTCGAGCTGCACTTCGTCTCGCGCATCGAAGAGGTGCTGGAGCTGGCGCTCGCGCCTCGGCGCGCGCGCAACCGCTCGCGTTCAGCTGTGTGAGGACCGTTCAATCCGAAGCTGTCAATTCTCCTTCTCCGTATGGAGAACTTCCATCTCTGACTTGTATGAGTGGGGGGCGAGCACCGTGAAGATTTCGGTGCGATGGAGGCCGACCCGAAAACCGCCTTCGGCCAGGTCCTCCGCCGCGTCCGCCGCGAACGCGACCTCAGCCAGGACGCGCTGGCCGCCAGCGCCAGACTCGCCCGCAACCACGTGAGCGAGCTCGAGCGCGCGAGAAGAGAGCCGGGCCTGCTCACGGTCGTCGCGCTCGCCGACGCGCTCGGCATGAGCATGGCCGAGCTGGGAGCGCGCTTCGACGAGCAGCGCAGACGGCGCTGAGGGCTGCGCGTCGCGGCGCACGGCGCTGGGTATGCTCGCCGCACATCAGAGCAAGCGAGCGCAAGGGAGCCTCAATGGCGACACGCACCAAACAGGCGAGGAAGGCGGCGAGCGCGGCGGCGGCGACGACCAGCCCGTGGGTCCAGCGACTCGCAGAGGACGAGGAGCTGCGCGACAACTTCCGCGTCGCCTTCGAGGCCGCCAGGGATGCGTACGAACGCATCACCGACAGCAAGAGCCCGAAGGACGCGGTCAGCGACAAGAAGGTGCAGAAGGACCTCAAGACCGCGGCCGACGCGCTCAAGGACGCCGGCAGCGCCCTCAAGGACGGGCCGAAGAAGAAGCGCAAGGGCGGCTTCATGCGCAAGCTGCTCGTGCTCGCGATCGGCGCCGGGATCGCGCTCGCCGTCAGCGAGGACCTGCGCTCGAAGGTGCTCGACGCGCTGTTCGGCAAGGAGGAGGAGTTCGACTACGGCTCCACCGCGCCGAGCACGCCGCCCGCCGGCGGGGCCTCGTAGCGAGCGCCTGCAGTCACGAGGTCGGCCGGTGGAGACGCCGGCCGGCCGTCCGACCGACTACGATCGGACGATGGCCGTCATCACAGCCGCCAGCGAGCGTCCGCTCGAGAGCGACAAGGCGAAGCGGATCGTCGACGCGATGCGCGCGAGCGTCGCGGCACGCGGTGCCGCCGGCTCGACGTTCGATCACGTCGCGCGCGAGGCCGGCGTCTCGCGCGGCCTGCTGCACTACTACTTCGGCACGAAGGAGCGGCTGCTCGTCGAGGTGGTGCGGCGCGACGCGGAGATCCGGCTCGCCGCGCTCGGCGCGGTGCTGGCCGACGCGAGAACCGGCGACGACTTCATCGACGCGCTCGTGCGCAGCCTCGAGGAGCTGATCGAGCGGGACCCCGGCTTCGTGGTGCTGATGTACGAGCTGTTCACGCTCTCGCGCCGCAACGCGGAGATCGCGGGCGAGCTGGCCGCGCTGTGCCGGCAGTCGCGCGAGACGCTCGCCGCCTCGCTCGCCGCCAAGCACGACGAGGGCGTCGTGCGCCTGGGCGACGACGCCGAGGCGGTCTCCGGCGTGCTGCTGGCGCTGGCCGACGGACTGGCGCTGCGCTTCCTCACGGAGCCGGAGGTCGATCCGCGCCCCACGCTCAAGGCGGCGGTCGCCGCCGCGCGGGCGCTGATCGCCGACGCGCGGTAGCGCTTCGCGCGACACGCCGTATTTGAGAAGATCACCCCATGGGGGTTGGGGCACCGCGTCGTGCGCGCGTGGGCGCACGCACGGGCAGAACGCTGCGAATCGCCGCGATGTACATGGACGGCACCGCCGCCGCGTACTACCGCGCGATGCTGCCGCTGCGCGAGCTCGAGCGGCGCGGGCATCGCGTGCTGTGGCCGGCGCGCACCGACTACGACCGCTTGCTCGCGGAGCCGTCCGGCTTCGACGTCTTCGTGATGCACCACTTCTGCCGCGAGCAGGATCTCGAGCTGGTCCAACGGCTCGCGCGGCGGGGGGTCGCCGTCGTCTGGGACGAAGACGACGACATCTCGGCGACGCCGCGCCACGCGCCGGTGTACAGGAAGCACGGCGGGCGCAGAGGCATGAAGCGCGCGTTCGCGCGCAGCGTCGAGATCGCCAGGACGGCCAGTCTCATGACGACGCCGAGCGCGCACCTCGCCGGCAAGTACCGGGAACTGGGCGTCGAGCACGTCGAGGTGATCGAGAACGCCGTCGCGCAGGAGCACGTCGGCCTGGAGCGCCCCCGTCACCAGGGCGTCGTGATCGGCATCGTCGCGGCCGGCGAGCACGCCGTCGACTTCAAGAAGCTGAGGTTCGATCGCCAGCTGCAGCGGCTGCTCAAGGCGCACGAGGGCGTGCGCGTCGCGACGATCGGATGGAGCCACGACTTGCCGCGCGGCCGCCACTCCCACACCGGGTACGTACCGATAGAAGCGCTGATCGCCGCCGAGCGGCAGTTCGACATCGGCCTCGCTCCGCTGGCCGACACGCCGTTCAGCCGCTCCCGCTCGAACGTGAAGCTGAAGGAGTACGCGGCCGCGGGCGCGATGTGGCTGGCCTCGCCGGTCGGGCCGTATCGGGAGATGGGCGCGCAGCAGGGCGGCGAGCTCGTGGCCGACGGCGAGTGGTATGCCGCGCTCGAGCGCTTCGTGCTCGACTTCCGCGCCCGGGCGCAGCTGATGGAGCGAGCGCGCGCGTGGGCGCGCACGCAGACGGCCGACCTCGCCGCGACGCAGTGGGAGGCGGCGCTGACGGGAGCCGTCGCGCGCGTGCGGGCGAGCTGAGCGCGCGGACTACGCCGCGGCGAGCTTCGGCGTCGTCCACGGCGCGCGCAGGCGCCGCTCGAGCTCGTCGCCGACCTCGGCGATCGGGATGCGCACCTGCTCGAGCGTGTCGCGGTCGCGCAGCGTCACGCTGCGATCCTCGAGCGTCTGGTGGTCGACGGTCACGCCCCACGGCGTGCCGATCTCGTCCTGGCGGCGGTAGCGCTTGCCGATCGAGCCGCCCTCGTCGTACTCGGCCTGCATGCGGCGGCGCAGGTCGGCGTAGAGCTCGCGCGCGACCTCCGGCAGGCCGTCCTTCTTCACCAGCGGCATGACCGCGACCTTCACCGGCGCCAGGCGCGGGTGCAGCCGCAGCAATGTGCGCGTCTCGCCCTCGACCTGCTCCTCGTCGTAGGCGTCGACGAGGAACGCGAGCGTCGCGCGGTCGGCGCCGGCGGCCGGCTCGATCACGTGCGGCACGTAGCGCTGTCTCGTCGCCGTGTCGACGTACTCCAGCTTCTCGTTCGCGTGTCTGGCGTGGGCGGACAGGTCGAAGTCGCCGCGGTCGGCGATCCCCTCCAGCTCGCTCCAGCCGATCGGGAAGAGGTACTCGACGTCGCTCGTGCCGGACGAGTAGTGCGACAGCTCGTCCTGCTCGTGCGCGCGCATCCGCAGATGGTCGGGGCGGATCCCCAGCTCGACGTACCAGCGCTCGCGCTCTCTCAGCCAGTGCTGGAACCATCTCGGCGCCTCGTCAGGCGGGACGAAGAACTCCATCTCCATCTGCTCGAACTCGCGGGTGCGGAAGACGAAGTTGCCGGGCGTGATCTCGTTGCGGAACGACTTGCCGATCTGCGCGATCCCGAACGGCGGCTTTCTGCGCGAGAACTGCAGGACGTTCTTGAAGTTGATGAAGATGCCCTGCGCCGTCTCGGGGCGCAGGTAGACGGTCGCGCCCGACTCCTTCACCGGCCCGACGGTCGTCTCGAACATCAGGTTGAAGTCGCGCGCCTCGGTGAGGTCGCAGTCGGGTCCCTCGCCCGGGTGCTTCGACGGCTTCTGGCCGCACTGCAGCTGGTCGAGGTGGTCGGCGCGGAAGCGCTGCTTGCAGGTGCGGCAGTCGACGAGCGGGTCGGTGAAGCCGGCGAGGTGGCCGGAGGCCTCCCACACTCTCGGGTGCTGGATGATCGCGCTGTCGAGCGCGACGACGTCGTCGCGGTCCTGCAGCATCGCGCGCCACCACTCGCCCTTGACGTTCGTCTTGAGCAGCACGCCGTAGTGGCCGTAGTCGTACGTCGACCCGACCCCGCCGTAGATCTCGGAGGAGGGGAAGATGAAGCCGCGCCGCTTGCACAGCGAGACGATCTTCTCCATGGTCACGACGTCAGCCATCGCCGGCGGACTCTATCCTTCTTCGCCTGATGCCGATCTACGAGTACCGCTGCGAGCAGGGCCACACCTTCGAGGTGATCCAGCGCATGAGCGACGACGCGCTCGACACCTGCGAGGTCTGTTCGGCGCCGGCCGTGCGCGTCCTCCATGCGCCGGCGGTCCACTTCAAGGGCTCGGGCTTCTACAACACCGACTACGGGACGAAGAAGCGCGCGCGTGAGAGAAGCGCGAGCAGCGAGGGTAGAGGCAAGAGCAGTGAGGGCACGAGCGGCACTGACAAGAGCAGCAAGAGCGACGCGTCGTCCTCGTCGGACAAGGGCGGCGGCGCGAAGAAGGCCGACGCGGCCTAGCGGGGCCGCGCTCGCGCTCGTCCTCATGAGCCTGCTGCCGGCCTCGGCCGGCGCGGCCTCCGCGTCGCCGCGCTTCACCGGCGAGGTGACCGACGCGCTGCGCAACCCGACGCACCGGCTGGCCGCCAGCGCCTCGACCGGGAAGGCCGTCGCCGACCTCGTGTTCGTGGACGCCAAGCAGGCGCATACGACGGTGCGCACGTGCGTGCGCCGTCGCGACCTCTCGCCGCCGACGCGCACGTGCTTCACGCTCACGACCGGCGCCGCGGCCGTTCGGTCGGTCACGCCGCTGCGCTTCCCGCCCGGCAGATACGCCGTGCGCTGGTCGGTCGGCGGCGACGTCGTGGCGAGGTGGCGGTTCGTCGTCGTGCCGCCGGGCGGCTGACGCGACCCCGCCTCAGCCGCCGAGGAAGCGCTGCACCGCCGCCTGCTTGTCGGCGTCGGAGACGACGAGGCCGGAGCCGCCGTCGGGCAGCGTCTCGAACGCGGAGGGTCTGAGCACCTCGAGCGGGGGTGAGCCGCCCGTCGCGGCGGCGGCGAAGAAGCCGAGCAGCGTCGCGCCGCCCATGTCGGTGCGCATCGTCTTCGGCGTGTACCACGAGATCCACGGGAGTCGCACGAAGCTCGTCGGTGACAGCAGGCTGCCCTTCATCGCCGACAGGATCTGCTGCTGGCGTCTCGCGCGGGTGAGGTCGTTCTCGGCCGGGTTGCAGTCGTTCTTGCGCGTGCGCGCGAGCGCGAGCGCCTGTCTGCCGTCGAGGTGGTGTGTGCCGCTGTGCAGGTTCAGCGTCACGCCGCCGTTCGCGCGGCCGCCGTTGATCTTCGAGCAGACGCGGCCGGTCGTGACGTCGACGCCGCCGAGCGCGTCGACGAGCTTCGGGAAGTTCGTGAAGTCGACCTCGACGAGGTGGTTGATCGGGATCCCCAGGTACTGCTCGATCGTCTGGATCGACAGCGCCGCGCCGCCGAACGCGTAGGCGGCGTTGATCTTCTGGCGGCCGTGGCCGGGGATGTCGACGACCGTGTCGCGCGGGATCGACAGGCGCGATGCATGGCCGCCGCCGACGCGCCACAGCATGATCGTGTCGCTGCGGCTCGGCCCGCCGGGGTTGGCGCCCGGCTCCTTCGAGCCCTCGGGGCGCGCGTCGGAGCCGAGGATGAGGATCGTGTCGGCCGTGAACGGCATCGGCCCGGCGGATCTCAGCGCCGCCTTGGCGTCGCCGGAGACCTTGCCCCGCTCGATCTGCGCGCTGAGCAGGAACAGCACGAGCGAGAGCAGCAGCCAGGCGCCGAGCGCGAGCGCGAGCCACTTGACCGCGCGCCCGGGCGTGAGCGGCCCGCGCCGCGGCCGCGGGCGGGGCAGCAGCCGGCGGCGGGGCCGCGGCGCTCGGGGGTCGCGCGGGCCGCCGCCGTGCAGCTCGTCGAGTCCGGCTTCCTCGCCGCCGAGGCGCTCGCGCAGGCCGCGCGGCCTGGAGCGATAGAGCGTGTACGCCGGCCGCTCGCCGCGCCGCGAGACGTCGTCACGGTCGTCTGCCATGCCGGTCTATAGTGGCCGAGATGCCGCCGGAGTGCGTTATCGGGGTCGATCTCGGCGGCACGAAGCTGCTTGCGGGCGTCGTCGACGAGGACCTCAACGTCCACCACCGCGTCCATCGGGCGGTCCACGGCCTGGGCCAGCGCGAGCTGCTCGACATGGCCGTCGAGGCGGTCGAGGAGGCGCGCGCCGCGACGACGCACGAGGTGACGGCGGTCGGCTTCGGGATCCCCTGCCTGATCGACCAGCGCCGCGGGATGGCGACGATGGCCGTGAACCTGCCGCTCAGAGACGTGCCGTTCCGGGACCTGATGGTCGAGCGGTTGGGGCTGCCGGTCGAGGTCGACAACGACGGCAACGTCGCCGCGCTGGCGGAGTGGCGCGCCGGCGCCGCGCAGGGCGCGACCGACGTCGTGCTGCTGACGATCGGCACCGGCATCGGCGGCGGCCTGATCCTGAACGGCGCACCGTTCCGCGGCTCGATCGGGGCGGGCGCCGAGCTCGGCCACATCACGATCGACCTCGACGGCCCGCCGTGCCAGGGCCACTGCCCCAACAACGGCTGCCTCGAGACGCTCGCGTCCGGCACCGCGCTCGCGCGCGAGGGGAAGCGGATCGCCGGCGAGCAGCCCGACTCGGCGCTCGGCCGCGCGCTCGCCGACGGGCGCGAGGTCAGCGGCGCGCTGATCGCCGAGCTCGCGCACGACGGCGACACCGCCGCGATCGAGGCGCTGACGCTGATCGGCACGAACCTGGGCGTCGGGATCGCGAGCTACCTGAACATCTTCGATCCGAGCGTCGTCGTGATCGGCGGCGGCGTGATCGCCGCGGGCGAGCTGCTGCTCGCGCCGGCGCGCGCGGAGGCGGTGCGGCGCGCGCTGCCGACGATGTCGCAGCACGTGCGGATCGTGCCGGCGCAGTTCGGCCATGAGGCCGGGCTGGTCGGCGCGGCGGCGCTGGCGTTCGAGGGCCTGCGGGACGCGGTGCACTGATGGTGGCGAACCGCTGATGCCCGGCCGCCTGATCGTCTGCCCGACGCCGATCGGCAACCTCGAGGACGTGACGCTGCGCGTGCTCTCGGCGCTGCGCGAGGCCGACCTGATCGCCTGCGAGGACACGCGCCGCACGCGCACGCTGCTCGACCGCTACGGCGTCTCGAGCGAGCTGCTCAGCTACCACGAGCACAACGAGCGCGAGCGCGCGAACGAGCTGGTGAGACGGATGCAGGCGGGCGCGAACGTCGCGCTCGTCTCCGACGCCGGCATGCCGCTCGTGTCCGACCCGGGCTTCGTGCTCGTGCAGGCGTGCGTCGCCGCCGGGCTCGCGGTCGAGGTGCTGCCCGGGCCGAGCGCGGCGCTGGCGGCGCTGGTCGCGAGCGCGCTGCCGGCCGAGCGCTGGCGCTTCGCCGGCTTCCTGCCGCGCAAGCGAGGCGAGCTGGAGCAGGCGCTCGCCACCCCCGAGACGCTCGTCGCGTTCGAGTCGCCGCACCGCGTGGCGGCCTCGCTGGGGGTGCTGGCCGAGCTCGATCCGGCACGGCCCGTGGCCGTCTGCCGGGAGTTGACGAAGCTGCACGAGGAGGTCGTGCGCGGCACGGCCGCCGAGCTGGCCGAGCGCTACGCGGCGCAGGCGCCGAAGGGCGAGGTCGTGCTCGTGATCGGCGCCGCGGCGGTGCAGGAGGCGCCGCTCGCGCCGGCGCTCGACGCGCTGCGGCGGCTGATCGACGCGGGCGCCAAGCCGCGCCCGGCGGCGACCGTCGTGGCGGAGCTGACGGGCGTTCCCGCGAACGCGCTCTACCGCGCGCTGACGGACGCCCAGGCCGACTAGGCTTCGGCGTCCGTGTCGTACTACGTCACCACCCCGATCTACTACGTCAACGCGCAGCCCCATCTCGGGCACGCGTACACGACGATCGCGGCGGACGTGCTCGCGCGGCACATGCGCCAGCGCGGGGAGGACGTCTTCTTCCTCACCGGCACCGACGAGCACGGCGAGCCGATCGCGCTCGCGGCCGAGAGAGCGGGCAAGACGCCCGGGCAGCTGGCGGACGAGAACGCCGCCCGCTTCCAGGCGCTGATGCCGCAGCTGGAGGCGAGCAACGACTTCTTCATCCGCACGTCCGACCCGCGCCACGGCGAGCGCGTGCAGCAGGTGATGCAGCGCGTGCACGACAACGGGCACACCTACCTCGGCACGTACGAGGGCTGGTACTGCCCGCGCTGCGCGGACTTCAAGTCCGACAACGAGATCGCGGAGGGCAACACCTGCCCGATCCACCACATCCCGCTCGACCGCGAGCAGGAGGAGAACTGGTTCTTCCGCCTGTCCGCCTTCCAGGAGCCGCTGGAGCGGCTGTTCGCCGAGCGGCCCGAGTGGGTGGCTCCGCCGACGCGCCGCAACGAGGCGCGCGCGTTCGTCGAGCAGGGGCTGCGCGACGTCTCGCTCTCGCGCGGCAAGATCAGCTGGGGCGTGCCGGTGCCGTGGGATCCGAACCACGTCTTCTACGTCTGGTTCGACGCGCTGCTGAACTACTACACGGCGCTCGGCTTCGGCAGCCGCGACGGCACGGACGTGACGGACCGGTTCTGGCCGGCGGACGTGCACCTGATCGGCAAGGACATCCTCAAGTTCCACGCCGTCTACTGGCCGGCGCTGCTGATGGCCGCCGAGCTGGAGCTGCCGCAGAAGCTGTTCGTGCACGGCTACCTGCTGATGGACGGCGAGAAGATGAGCAAGTCGCTCGGCAACGTGCTCGATCCGTTCGCGGTGATGGAGCGCTTCGGCACCGACGCGCTGCGCTTCTACTGCCTGCGCGAGGTCTCGTTCGGCCAGGACGGCTCGGTCTCGACCGCCGGCTTCGAGGCGCGCTACGAGACGGAGCTGGCGAACGACTACGGCAACCTGGCTTCGCGCACGCTGGCGATGATCGCGCGCTATCGCGACGGGGTCGTGCCGCGGGTCGCGGTCGACCCGCAGCTGGCGCCCGCGTTCGAGGAGCTGCCCGCGCAGCTCGCGGAGCTGTTCGACCGCACGGAGCTCAGCCAGGCGCTCGAGCTGGTCTGGCAGCGCATCCGGCGGCTGAACCAGTACGTCGAGACCCGCGCGCCATGGGTGCAGGCGAAGGATCCCGTCCAGGCGGCGGAGCTCGACGTCACGCTCGCGTCGCTCGCCGAGGGGCTGCGCGTGGTGACCGTGCTGCTGCACCCGTTCATGCCGGCGAGCGCGCAGAAGCTGCTGGACACGCTCGGCCGGCCCGAGCACGGCTATGACGACGCGCGGCTCGGCGGCGGCTGGGGCGGCGAGGTCGCCAAGCTCGAGCCGCTGTTCCCCAAGCAGCCATGATCGACAGCCACACCCACCTCACGTCGTGCGCGCCGTCGCCGGAGGAGCTGGTGGCGGCGGCCGAGCGCGTCGGCGTGCGCCGGATGCTGACGGTCGGCACGGACTCCGACTCGTGCCGCGCCGCGCTGCAGCTCGCCGAGGACTTCCCGCAGGTGTACGTCGCGATCGGCCGCCATCCGAACCACGCGACCGGCTTCGACGACGCCGACCTGGCGGAGCTGAAGGCGCTCGCCGCGCACCCGCGCTGCCGCGCGATCGGCGAGACGGGGCTCGACTTCTACCGCCAGACCGCCTCGCGCGAGGACCAGGAGCGCGCCTTCGCCGCGCACATGCAGCTCGCGCGCGCGACCGGCAAGCCGCTCGTGATCCACACGCGCGCGGCCGACGACGACACGCTCTCGATGCTCGGCGGCCAGGCGGAGGGCCTCAGAGTGATCCTCCACTGCTTCTCGATGCCCGAGCGGCTCGACGCGTGCCTCGAGCGCGACTACTGGATCTCGTTCGCCGGCAACGTCACGTACCCGCCGAACCGCGCGCTGCGCGAGGCCGCGCGCGAGGTCCCCGCCAACCGCCTGCTGGTCGAGACGGACGCGCCGTACCTGACGCCGCAGGCGGTGCGCAAGGAGCGCAACCAGCCGGCGAACGTGACGCTCACCGCCGAGGTCGTGGCCGCCGAGCGCGGCGTCTCCTACGAGCAGCTGGAGGCGCAGGTGGAGCGCAACGCCGCCGAGCTGTTCGGATGGTGAACCCCGCCGACCCGCCCCCGCCAGGCACCGCCGAACCCACCCAGCCCACGCTGCGCCGCATGCGCGCGTTCGGGATCCGGCCGAAGCGCGACCTCGGCCAGAACTTCCTGATCGACTCGAACATCCTCGACGTGATCGCGCGCGCGGCGGAGCTGGCGCCCGAGGACGTCGTGCTGGAGATCGGCGGCGGTGTCGGCGTGCTGTCGGAGCACCTCGCCGCGCGCGTCGCGCACGTGCACGTCGTCGAGCTCGACCGCTCGCTGGAGCCGGCGCTGCGCGACGCGCTCGACCCGTTCGGCGAGCGCGCGACGCTGTGGTTGGCGGATGCGATGGCGCTCGACCTGCGCGCGCTCGATCCGGCGCCGACGAAGGTCGTCGCGAACCTGCCGTACGGCATCGCCGCCGGCGCGATCCTGCGCACGGTCGAGCAGCTGCCGTCGGTGACGCGCTGGGTCGCGATGGTGCAGAAGGAGGTCGGCGAGCGCTTCGCCGCGCGGGCCGGCACGTCCGCCTACGGGGTCCCGTCGGTGCTCGCGCAGCTGGCGTGCGACGTGCGCGTGCTGCGGCCGATCTCGCGGCAGGTGTTCCATCCCGTGCCGAACGTCGACTCGGTGCTCGTGGGGCTGGAGCGGCGGTCCGGCGCCGCGGACGTGCCGCCGCAGCTGCGCGCGTTCGTGCAGGGCGCGTTCGCGCATCGGCGCAAGGCGCTCGCGCGGTCGGTGTCGCTGGCGGGCGCCGCCGACCGCGAGGCGGTGCGGGCCGCGCTGGAGGCGCTCGACGAGCCGGTCGACGTGCGCGCCGAGCGGCTCGCGCCGGAGCGGCTGCGCGCGCTGTGGGAGCGTGTCGCGGGATGACGCTCACCGCGCTCGCGCCCGGCAAGACGAACCTCTGCCTGTTCCTCGGCCCCACGCGCGCCGACGGGCTGCACGAGCTCGTGTCGGTGATCGAGCCGCTGTCGCTCGCCGACGAGCTGACGCTGGAGCCGCTGCCCGGCGGCGCGCTCGTCGCGGCCGCGCTGGGCGCCGGCGACATGGGCTGCGCCGCGGGCGAGGACGAGGTCGTGTGCGCCGGCGTCGAGGGTCCGAACCTCGCCGGCGAGGCGCTCGCCGCATTCCGCGCCGCGAGCGGCTGGGAGGGGCCGGCGCTGCGGCTGGCGATCGCCAAGCGCGTGCCGGTCGCGGCCGGGATGGGCGGCGGCTCGGGCGACGCGGCGGCGGCGCTGCGGCTCGCGGCGCATGCGGCGGGGCTGGACGCCGGCGACCCGCTGCTCGCGCGGCTCGCGCCGCGGCTCGGCGCCGACGTGCCGTCGCAGCTCGCCCCCGGGCCGGTGCTCGTCGGCGGAGCGGGGGAGGACGTGCGACCGCTCGCCGCGCTGCCGCCGCATGGCGTGCTCGTGCTGCCCTCGCCGCACGCGCTCGCGACGCCGGAGGTGTTCCGCGAGGCCGACCGGCTGGGGCTGGGACGCTCGGCCGACGAGCTGGCGGACCGCCGCGCCGAGGTGGAGGCGGCGCTCGCGCGCGGCGGGCTGCCCGAGCTCGTCAACGACCTCGAAGCGGCCGCGCGCTCGTTGTGCCCGTCGATCGACGACGCGCTCGCCGCCGCCCGCGCGGCCGGCGCCGACCGTGCGCTCGTGTCGGGCTCGGGTCCGACCGTCGTCGGCGTGTTCGCCGGTCCCGACGGCGCGGCGCGCGCCGAGGCCGCGGCGCGGGAGCTGCGCACCCGCTTCGCCGGCGCCGTCGGGGTGCACCCCGTGGATGCCGCGTTCGCCGCGGTCCGCGGGGTGTGGCACGATGAATCGAGCGCATGAGCCACGACGCGGTCACCCAACTCGTCGCGATCTGCGCCGGCGTCGCCGGCCTCGCCGCCTTCGTCGGCCTCGTCCTGGTGCCGGTCGTCAACTCCTACCAGCGCGCCTGGGAGCGGGTCGTCGCCGGCCTGCTCTCGCTGTGGGTGCTCGGCGCGTTCGTCGGCGTCGGCATCCTCGCCGGCGCGGCCGTGATCTACCTCTGGCCGCGCTACTTCTAGCGGCGCCCCCGGCGACGGACGATCCGGAAAGGCGCCGTACAATCCGGCGATGTCCCCGCACGCGCGCGACGAGACGGCGTCGACGCCGGACCTGCGGGCGCTCGAGGCGATCACCGAGGCGGTCGCCGGCGGCGCCGGTCTGCCGGAGATCGTGCGCGCCGCGGCGCGTGCGCTCGACGCGAGCCTCGTGCTGATCGACCGCACGAGCGTCGTGCTCGCGGTCGCGGCGCGCTCGCCGGCCGAGGAGCGCGCGCTGCTGCGCGAGGCGGACGGGGTCGAGCGGGTCGAGCTGCGCGTCGCCGACGCGGTCGTCGGGCAGCTGCGGCTGCGCGGGCGGGACGGCTCGCCGGACCCCTCCATGCTGCGGCTCGTGACGACGCTCGTCGCCTCCGAGGTCGAGCGCGTGCGCGGCCCGGAGCGCGCGTCCGAGGCGGCGGCGGCCGAGTTCCTGCACGCGGTCCTCGCCCGCGAGATCCGTGACCGCGACGACCTCGTGGCGCGCGGGAAGGAGCTCGGCATCGCGCTCGACCGCGGCGGCAGCGTGGTCGTCGTGCGCGCGCACGCCCGCACGCCGACCGACGACGACTGGCGCGCGCGCCTGCTCGCGCTCGCCGAGCGCGGCGGGCGCTCGATCGCGCCGGGCGCGATCGCCGCGGCGACGCGCGAGAGCGACGGCGACGAGGTCGTCGTGCTCGCGCCGGACTCCGACGGCGAAGCCGGGCGGCGCGTCGCGGCGACGGTGCTGCGCGAGCTCGAGGCCAACCTCAGCGGCTTCGCGTTCGCGGTCGGGCGCAGCCGCGTCGCGCGCGACCCGGTCGACCTGCACCGCGCCGGCAACGAGGCGCTGCTGGCCGCGAACGTGGTGGAGGGCGACCAGGACGAGTCGCTGCTCGCCTACGACGACACCGGCACCTACCAGCTGCTGCTGCCGCACATGAGCGACCCGGGCGAGCTCAAGCGCTTCTACGACGAGACGGTCGCCAAGCTCGTCGCGTACGACGAGCAGTACGAGACGTCGGACCTGGTCGGCACGCTCGAGACGTTCCTCGAGTGCGACGGCAACGTGAACGCGACCGCGGCGCGGCTGATCACGCACCGCCACACGGTTCGCTACCGCTTCGAGCGCGTGCGCGAGATCACGGGGCTCGACGTCAACTCCACCGACGGCCGCGAGAAGCTGTCGTTCGGGTTGAAGGCGATGCGCGTGCTCGGCATCGCCGCGCCGCGCGGCCCCGCCTCCGAACGCGGCGTCGCCGCCGGCCGCGTGCGCCGCGAGGCGGCCGACCGGCAGACGCCTCCGCACCGTCCGAACGGGTGATCGCGCAGCAGCTGATCGACCGCCGCGGCCGCTGCCGGCTCGTGTTCGAGCCGATCGCCGACCTCGCGCGCGGGACGATCTGCGGCTACGAGGCGCTCGAGCGCTTTCCCGGCGCGGTCGAGCCGGAGGCGTGGCGCGTCGAGGCGCTGCGCCACGGGCTCGAACCGGACTTCGACGCGTTCGTCCTCGTCTCCGTGCTGCACGCGCGCGAGAACCGGCCGGACGGCTGCTTCCTGGCGTGCAACATGCGTCCGGCGACGCTGCTGCGGGAGGCGGTCAGACGCGTGTTCGCACAGGCGCCTGGGCTCGACGGGCTCGTGATCGAGCTCGTGCCGCGCGTCGCCAGACGCGACGAGGCGCGCCTCGTCGCGTGCGTCGAGGAGCTGCGCGCGAAGGGCGCCCGTGTCGCGGTCGACCACGTGGGCGGGGAGGACGGCGTGCTGCGGCACGCGGCGCTCGTGCGGCCGGAGCTGGCGAAGCTCGAAGGGGCGCTCGTCGCCGATCTCGACCGCGTGCCCGCCAAGCGGGCGCTGCTGTTCGAGATCGAGCGGCTCGCGGGGCGCTTCGGCACGCTGCTGATCGCGAGAGGGGTCACGCGTGCGGAGGAGCTGGAGGCGCTGATGCGGCTGCGCGTTCCGCTCGCGCAGGGGCCGTTGATCGGCGTGCGCGCCAAGACGCTCACGCCGGTGGCGTTCGCGCTCAGCCGCTACGTGCGCGAGCGCGGGGCGGCGATGCTCGAGCCCGGCTCGCTCGCGCCGCTCGTCGAGCGGACGCCGGCGCCGGCGGGCGCCGAGCCGACCGCGGCGGCCGAGCAGTTCCGCGTGACCGACGGTCTCGCGGCGGCGGCGCAGCGGGCGCTGCTGCGCCCGCCCGAGCGCCGCTTCGCACCGCTCGTCTGCCGCGACGCGAACGGCGACCACGCGGGCGTGGTCCCATTCGAACGCCTCGTCGAGGCGCTCGCCCACGCGGCGGACCGATCGCCCACCGCGTAGACGCGCCTACGGAACGTCCTCGATATGCGCCTTGACGGCGTCGAGCACGTCGTGCGGCACGTGCTCCATCCCGTGGTCGTCGCGCGCGTGGCGCACGACCAGTGCGAGCAGCCCGGCCTCGCTCTCTGCCTCGAAGCGCGCCGTGCAGTCGGGGACCACGTCGGCGCAGCGGAACCGCTTCATCCTGCCCTCCTCATCGGCGGGGGGAGCGGGAGATGGTACGGGGTCGGTATGGCTTGGTGCGTGGGTTGTGACGGGATGGTCACGGGCGGCGCCCGCGGCGCGAGGCGCTGCGACAGGTCAGAAGGGGACGGACGTCCACTTGCCTTCCACTTTGTAGACCTCGCCATCGCGCAGCATTCGGTCGAGACGATTCTCGACCCAGCTCACCGGAGCTTCGACCTTCGCCGCAACCTCGTCTGTGGTGAATCGGTCACCGCTGTCCGTGAACAGCTTCTTGATCCGTTCGTGCCACTGGGGGCGTTACGTAGTCACGGCTCATTCCGGACGGAGTCGGTCCGCGAACGAGCAGGCGCATCTCGTCGCGAAGTTCGTTGAGGGCCGACAGGTCTTCGCTGCAAGCGCATCGGAAACGGCACCGTTTCTTCTTGCCATGCGACGAGGCTACGACAATCGCTCCGGCGATGTGCCCGGCCGGCACGACACGACGAGACGACTGGGGGGCCGGGACTCGAACCCGGATAGCCGGCTCCAAAGGCCGGAGTCTTGCCATTAGACGACCCCCCAACGGGTGCGGTCGATTCTAGGGGCCGCGCCAAGGCGGCCGGGCGGCATCCGGCACGCGCGGCTACGATGCGCCGGTGACCGCGCCGGTCGTCGTCATCCTCGCCGCCGGGCAGGGAACGCGCATGCGCTCCGCGACGCCCAAGCTGCTGCATCCGCTGTGCGGCCGCCCCGTGATCGCCTGGCCGATCGCGGCCGCGCGCGCCGCGGGCGCTCGGAAGGTCGTTGTGGTGGGCGGTCCCGACGAGGCGCTCGCCCCCTTCGTGGAGGAGGCCGCCGGCGCATCCGACGACGTCGTCCTCGCCGTCCAGCAGGAGCCGCGCGGCACCGCCGACGCCGTCCAGAGCGCCGAGGATCACATCGACCGCGACGCGCCCGTGATCGTCATCTGCGGCGACGTGCCGCTGATGACCGCCGACGCGCTGCGCGCGCTCGCACAGGCCCACGCCGACCACGACGCGAGCGCGACGATGCTGACGATGCTGCTCGACGACCCGTTCGGCTACGGCCGCGTCGTGCGCGGCTCCGACGGCGCCGTCGAGCGCGTCGTCGAGACGAAGAAGCCGGGCGACGCGACGCCCGCCGAGCTGGAGATCCGCGAGGTCAACGGCGGCGTCTACGCGTTCGCCGGCGGCGACCTGCTCGACGCGCTCGCGCAGGTCAGACCCGACAACGCGCAGGGCGAGCTCTACCTGCCCGACGCGCTGCCGGTCCTGCGCGCGCAGGGCAAGGTCGTCGCCGCGCACACGGTCGACGACCCGGCGCTCGCACTCGGCATCAACGACCGCAACGACCTCGCCAAGGTGCGCGCGCTCATGCAGCGGCGCATCCATGCCGAGCACATGGCGCACGGCGTCACGATCGTCGACCCCGGCTCGACCGTGATCGACGCCGACGTCGCGATCGCGGCCGACACCACGGTCCATCCCTTCACGAGCATCCACGGCGCCAGCCACATCGGCACGGGCTGCGAGATCGGTCCGCTCACGACGCTGATCGACGTGACGCTCGGCGACGACGTCCGCATCCCGCACTCCTACGCGACCGAGTGCGAGGTGCGCGACGGCGCGACGGTCGGCCCGTTCGCCTACCTGCGCCCGCAGGCGCTGCTGCGCGAGGGCAGCAAGGCCGGCACGTTCGTCGAGATCAAGAACTCGGACATCGGCGAGGGCGCGAAGGTCCCCCACCTCTCGTACATCGGCGACGCCGAGGTCGGCGCCGGCACGAACCTCGGCGCCAGCACGATCACCGCCAACTACGACGGCTTCAGAAAGCACCGCACGACGATCGGCGAGCACGTCCACGGCGGCGTGCACACGTCGCTCGTCGCGCCGGTGACGGTCGGCGACCACGTCTGGATCGGCGCGGGCTCCGTCATCACCGACGAGGTCCCCGACGGCGCGCTCGGCATCGCGCGCGCGCGCCAGCGCAACCTCCCCGGCTACGACGAGCAGGTCAAGGAGCGCACGCGGAGATGAGCCCGGTGTCGTCGCCCCCGAGGCGTACACTCGCACCCGAGATGAGCACAGCCGAGCCCCAGGCACGTCCGAGCACCCAGCTGGACATCGGCTACGACAAGCGGCTCATGCTGTTCAGCGGGCGCGCGCACCCCGCGCTCGCGAACGACATCGCCGGCAAGCTCGGCGTCGAGCTCGGCGGCGTGACGCTCAAGACCTTCTCCAACGGCGAGGTCTACTGCCGCTACGAGGAGTCGATCCGCGGCGCCGACATCTTCATCGTGCAGCCGATCTGCGGCAACCCGCGGACCGGGCTGACCGCCAACGACGCGCTGATGGAGCTGCTGGAGATGGTCGACGCGGCCGTCGGCGGCTCCGCGCACCGCGTGATCGCGGTCTGCCCGTGGTACGGCTACTCGCGCCAGGACAAGAAGTCCGCGCCGCGCGAGCCGATCTCCGCCCGCCTCGTCGCGCGCATGCTGGAGACGGCGGGGATCGACCGCATCCTGACGATGGACCTGCACTCCGGCCAGATCCAGGGCTTCTTCCAGAAGCCGTGCGACCACATGACGGCGATGTTCATGCTCGAGAAGTACTTCGCCGACCAGGGCCTCGAGGACCTCGTCGTCGTCTCGCCGGACGCCGGCCGCGTGAAGCTGAACAAGAAGTTCGCGGCGCACATCGGGGCCGAGCTGGCGATCCTCAACAAGGAGCGCCCGGCCCAGCAGGTCGCCGAGATCGGCTACGTGATCGGCGACGTGAAGGGCAAGACCGCCGTCATCGTCGACGACATCATCGACACGGCGGGGACGCTCAAGGCAGCCGCGCAGACGGTCCGCGACGCCGGTGCCACGCGCGTGCTCGCGGCCGCCACGCACGCCGTCTTCTCCGGCAACGCGTGGGAGAACCTCGCGGCCGCGGCGTTCGACGAGATCGTGGTCACGGACACGATCCCGCTGCGCGACGGCGCGCCGGACAACATCACCGTGCTGCCGTGCGCGGAGCTGCTGACCAGCTCGATCCGCCAGATCTTCACCGACGGCTCGGTGTCCGAGGTCTTCCGCGGCGAGAACCAGCTGTTCTGATCTGTTCCCGCCGCCCGCCCCCAACGCCTCCGACGCAGCCGCCCGCCTGATGGACCTGCTCGGCCTCTCCGAGGAGGAGCTGTGCGCGACGCTCGCGGCCGACCCGCTGGAGCTGCTCTCCGGCCAGCTCTCCCATCGACCCGAGCTCGGCATCCTGCTCGACCTGCTGGCGGAGGCCGAGGAGCAGGTCGGCGCCGCCGTGCTGCGCCGCTGGGTGCGTGCGAGCGGACCGGCCGGCCGCCCGCTCGACGCGCTCCTCGCGCGCGACTTCGCCACGTTCGAGGATCAGGTCGCGCAGCTCAGAGGCCGCGGCTTCGTGCTGCGCGGCGGCTAGCGGGAACGAGGATCCACGCCAGCAGCAGCGCGAGTCCGAGGGCGCTCAGCGCCGCCCCGAGGCGCAGCCCCGGGACCCGATACCGCCACACGACCGCGTGCGTCCCGGCCGGAACCACGACCCCGCGCAGGACCATGTTCGCCTGCAAGGCGCGCGCGGCGCGTCCGTCCACCGTGACCGTCCAGCCGGGCGCCCAGGCGTCGCCGAGCACCACGAGCCCCGTCCGCGGAAGCCTCGCCCGCAGCGTGACCGCGTCGTTCCGCTCCGCGACGATCTGCGCCGAGCCCCCGGCGGTCCCGGCCCAGCGTCCGCCGATCTCGTCCGCGCGGACGATCGCGTCGGAACGAGGGTCGAAGCGCGCTTCCTGGACGAAGCCGAGCTCGTCGTCCTCGCTCGCGGCGACGCGGGCGGCGCGGGCGACGAACGCGCGCGGCGCGGCGAGGCGGTTCGCCACGACGATCGCATCCCTGCCCCTGTAGACGGTGCGCAGGTCCGCGCTGTCGAGCTCGACGTAGGGAGCCATGATCAGACGGCTCACGCCGAGCAGCCCGAGGACGCGCGGCGCGGACTCGATCAGCTGGCTCAGGCCGCTCCCTTCCGAGCTGGGGTCGGCGTGATGCCAGAGACGGACGAACCGCAGCGGCGGCTGGGGCGCGTCCGCGCCGCCCGCGTCACGCAGGCCGTAGAGGGTGCTCGTGTCCGGCGCGAGCGCGAGCAGCCCCGCTATCCGGCGACCGTCGTCGTGGCGCTGGAGATACGCGATCGCCGGCGTCGTGGGCGGTCTCACGACGTCCGCGGGGCCCATCGGCTGGGCGCCGCGCGCGAAGTGCAGCAGCTCCAACGCCACGAGCAGCGCGACGACGGGGACGATGCGCCGGGACCCGCGCGCGCGTCCGGCGAGCAGCAGCGCCGTGAGCGCGGCGACGGGCGCAAGCCACCACAGCACGCTCGAGAGCGCCAACGCGGCGGCGCTCCGCTCCGTGGTGCGCGCAAGCGCATGCGAGATCGCGGTCGACCACGTCGCGCCGTCGGGCTCGAGCCCGACGATCGCCGCGATCCCCGCCAGCACGGCGCCTGCGACGGCCAGCCATGCGCGCCCCAGCCTGCCCCGCGTGTCGGCGACCCGCTGCGCGCCGAAGCCGGCGAGGATCGCGAGCGCGAAGACGAACCACAGGTAGATGCGCGAGTTCTGCACGCGGTCGAAGCCCGGCAGGGCGATCGCTCCTTCGTAGAGGCCGGGCAGGCGCAGGGCGACCGCCAGCCCCAGCGCGCCGAGCAGCGCGAACGGCGCCTTCCGCCGCCAGGCGCCGGGGGACAGGAGCGCGACGAGCGCGAGCACGAGCGTCGCCGCGCCCGCGAAGAACGTGCGCTCGCGGTACGCGACCGTCCCGTGGTCGCCGAAGACGCCGTCGCCGGGGCGGCCCCACCAGTCCGGGAAGAGGACGGAGCGCGCGACGCCCGCCGGCATGTGCGCCCCCGGCAGCGCGCTCGCTCCATGCTCGCGCAGCAGGGACCCCCACGTCCCGGCGGCGGCTCGCTGGGCGGGCAGCAGCACGACGGCGGCGAGCAGCAGGCCGAGCGCGACGCTCGCGCCCACGATCGCGAGCCGCGTGCCGCGCTCGCGCCGGGAGGCTCCGCGCATCGCCGCGGTCCGCACGACCGCGTACAGCGCGACCGCCGCGAGCAGGTGAAGCTGAGTGCCCGGATGCCCGCCGAGCAGGGCGACCGCCAGCACGCCGGCGAGGGCCGGACCGCCGGCTCGTGCGCGTCCGCCGCGCACGAGCCGCTCGGTCAGCCACAGCGCCCACGGCAGCATCGCCGCGACCGAGACGAACACCCCGTAGGACAGCCAGAGGACGTTGAACGAGCAGAGCGCGAACGCGGTCCCGGCGACGAGCGCGGCCCAGAAGCCGAGGCGCAGCTCGCGCGCGAGCAGGTAGGTGCCGAAGCCGGCGGCCCACAGCTTCAGCGCGGCGGCGACGCCGAGGCCGTAGTTGAGCGGCAGGATCCACAGCGGCAGGCTGAACGGGCTCAGCCAGGCGATCTGGGAGTTGGCCCACAGCGGGGTGCCGGCGAACGCGTAGGGGTTCCAGGCCGGGAACGTGCCGGCGTGGATCAGCCGGCGGGCGAGCACGTCCCAGGCGTAATACGCGTAGGGGACGTCGCCGAGTTCGCGGTTGATCCAGTGCGCGGCCCCCGCCGGCCGCACGGCGTTCCATGGCGGTTCCAGGTACAGCAGCGCCGTCGGAGACAGCACGCGCCCCGCGACGAGCGCCGGCCACAGGTATGCGAGCACGAGCAACCCGAGCAGCAGCGCCGCCGATCGATGCTCGTGGGCGGCGAGGGTGCGAGCGATCGACGCAAGGCCTGACGAGCGGGCCCTCCTTCGCCTCGCCGGCGCGGCCGCCGCTCGGCTCCCCCGATGGGAGCGGCTAGCCATGGCCCTTTATACCAATAAAAGGTGTGTCAGCTGCGGCCTGGCGGCCTGCGGCCTACGCTCTGTCCGGCTCGCGCTCGCCCGGCCACACGCCGAACACGTGCTCGAACGTTCTCGCGCCCGCACGGTCGACGGCGGCGCGCGTCACCGAGAACGTCATGCCCTGGATCGCGGCGGCCGCCAGCACTCTCGGCCAGCTCGCCCGCTCGGTCTTCGCCTCCGGCGGCTCCTGGTCGTCGATCGCGCCCCACACGACGGTGAAGAGGCGGCGAGCGAGCAGGCCGCCGACGATGCCGGCGATCAGGCCGAACGGCTTGTAGAGCAGCTTCATCGCGCGAAGCCTACCCCGTGCATGCGTTTGCCAGGCGCGGGACAATCTGGTCAGGGAGATGAGCGAGCCGGATCGCATCGAGGACGACGGCGCAGCCGAGGAGCTGCTGCGCCGGGCCCTGCTCGACGCCTCCGACGCGGCCGCCGTCTCGCTCGCGGTCGACGGCCTGCCGGTGAGCGAGTCGGTCACGGTCGTCTTCCACGGGCGCCGCGACCTCGGCACGATTCAGACGTACGTCGCGCGCGGGCATCGCGGCGCCGGCGACACGATCGCCGCGCGCGAGCTGCTGCGCGTGCCCTGCGATCTCGACCTCGGCGACGCGGAGGACCGCGACGAGGCGGCTCGGCTCTACCTCGAGCAGGCGGCCGCCTTGCGCGAGGCGCTCGTCGGAGCCGACACGGTGCTCGCCGTCTGGCGCGAGCCGCTCGCGGCGCTCGCCGAAGGCGACGTGACGGTCGAGCGCTCGCTCGCGCTGCGCACGCCGCTGCCGGCGCACCGCCTGCTGCCGGTCGCGCTGGTCGCGCCGGAGCGCCAGCTGGTCGTGGCGCCCGTGTGCGGCGCGCGCACGCTCGCCGAGGGCAGGCCGCCGCTCGGCATCGCCTGCGCCCAGCAGGACCTCGCGCGCATCTATCCGCTGCCGGACGACCCCGAGCGCTGCCTCGCCGAGTTCGCCGAGCTGGCGGCCGCGCACGCGCGCGAGCTGGCGGCGCAGCTCGAGCGCCAGGAGGCGTCGGTCGAGCGCTTCCTCGAGCTGAGCGGCGACGATCCGCTGCTCTGAGCGCGCGCTCGCCCTCGCGACGGAGACCGCCTGGGGGCCCGGCTCCGCCGGCCACGTGGCCGGCTCCGCCACCCCTCCGATCCGCGATGATGCCGCCGCGATGCGGCGCCCCCTCCGGATCCTGATCGTGCTCGTCGGCCTCGTGCTGTTCCTGGCGATCAGCGCGGCGCTCGCACGCGTGCTGAACGCCAACGGCGCCGAGCAGTCCGCGATCGTGTCGTTGCTGCGCGCGCAGGCGCGCGGCGACGCGGCCGCGATGATCGCGCGGATCGACGGGTGCGCCCGGCGGCCGGCGTGCGTCGCCGACGCACATCGCACGGCGACGCGGCTGCGCTCGCCCGGCCCGCTCACGCTCGTGCGGCTCGACGCCTCGACGAGCTTCTCGCTCGGCGGCCACGACGGCGTCGCGCGCGTGGTCTGGAAGACGCCCGCACGCACCACCGTCGTGCAGTGCGTCGCGGTCCATCGCGGCGGCGGCGTGATCGGCGGGCTCTCGATCGAGCTGCGCGCGCTGAGCCGGCCGATCGGGCACGAGGCCGCGTGTCCGGCGCGGATGTCGTCAGGGTCCTGACAGCGGCAGCCGGCGGTCCGCATCGCTGGCGTCCCGGGCCTGTCGTACCCTCACGCACCGTGCGCCGCCTGCTGCTCGCCCCCCTCGTCGCGCTCGCGCTGACCGCGCCCGGATCCGCGCTTGCCGTGAGCGCTGTCCCAGGCGGCAGCTCCGCGCCGTACACGGTCGACACGCCGAGCGCGAGACCGCATGCGAGCGAGGGCCAGGACGAGCGCTTCCTGCTCGGCGGCTCGTGGCTCGTGCGGCTCGACCCGACCGACCTCGGCCTCGCCCAGCGCTTCTACGCGCAGAGCACGACCGACGGTTGGACCGCGACGACGGTGCCGAGCGCCTGGAATGCGGGCGACGACAGTCCGGCGAGCTTCCTCGGCTCCGTCGCCTGGTATCGCAAGGACTTCCGCCTGCCTTCGCGCGACAGAGCGCTCGCCTGGATCGCGCGCTTCGAGTCGGTCAACTATCGCGCGACGGTATGGCTCAACGGCCGCCAGCTCGGAACGCACGCGACCGGCTACGTGCCGTTCGAGCTGGACCTGCCGAACGTCGTGCGCCGGGGCGTCAACCGCCTCGTCGTGCGCGTCGACAACCGCCGCCCGTCGAACGATCCGACCGGCGCGCCCGGCGAGATCCCGGTTCCGCCCGGCGGCTGGTGGAACTACGGCGGGATCCTGCGCGAGGTCTCGCTGCGCGCGGTCGACCGCGTCGACATCGAGAACGTCCAGGTCCAGTCGCAGCTGCGCTCCCCGCGCGGTCCGGCGACGGTCACGCTGGGCGCGGGCGTCCGCAACCTCTCGCACGCGACGCAGCTGGTGCACCTCGTGGCCCGCTTCGACAGGGCGCCGGTCGATCTCGGCGCGCGCGCGATTCCCGCGCGCGCGAGTGTCACCTTCACCGGCCAGCTCGTCGTCAGAAAGCCGAAGCTGTGGTCGCCGGCGAAGCCGACGCTCTACGGCGTGCGGCTGGCCGCGACCGCCGCGGCCGGGAGAGGGAGAGCAACGCCCGCCGCCGGCTACAGCCTGCGCACCGGCATCCGCACGCTCGCGGTCAACAGATCGGGCCAGCTGATCCTCAACGGCAGCACCGTCGTCCACTTCCGCGGCGTCGCGCTGCACGAGGACACGCTGTCGAGCGGTCCGGTCATGAGCCACGACGACCGCCTGCGCGTGATCGCGCTGATGAAGGAGTCGCACTCCACCTTGCTGCGCGCGCACTACCCGCTCGACCCCGACTTCCAGGACCTCGCCGACCAGAACGGGATCCTGCTGTGGTCGGAGATCCCGACGACCTACCAGCTGCCCGAAGCGGACCTCGGCCGCCCGCTGTTCCGCACGACCGCGCTCGACCAGCTGAGAGCGAACATCCTCGCCAATCGCAACCACCCCTCGGTCGCGGCCTGGTCGGTCGGCAACGAGATGGCGAGCGCGGCGGGGCGCAACCAGGCCTCGTACATCAGAGCGGCCGCGGCGCTCGCGAAGCAGCTCGACCCCACGCGGCCGGTCGCGCTCGCGTTCGCCGGCCATCCCGAGACGCCGTGCCAGACGGCGTATGCGCCGATCGAGCTGCTCGGCATGAACGACTACTTCGGCTGGTACACGGGCTTCGGCGGCAACATCGCCGACCGCGACCAGCTGCCGTCGTTCCTCGACGCGCTGCGCCGCTGCTATCCGCACAAGGCGCTCGCGGTCACCGAGTACGGCGCCGAGGCAAACCGCGACGGCCCGGTCGAGGAGAAGGGGACCTACGCCTTCCAGGACGACTTCGTGCGCTTCCACCTCGGCGTGTTCGCGAGCAAGCCATGGCTCACCGGCAGCGTCTACTGGGCGCTGCAGGAGTTCCGCGTGCGGCCGTTCTGGGGCGGCGGGAACCCGTGGGGGCAGCCGCCGCTGCACCAGAAGGGGCTCGTGCGCCTCGACTGGACGAAGAAGCCGGCCTTCGCCACCTTCGCCGCCGAGCAGGCGAAGGTGCGTCAGTACGTGACGCGCCGCTAGCGCCGGCGCGCCGGCGTGCGTGCCGGCGACGGCGTCGGTGCGTGCTCGCGCCGCCGGCCCGGCGCAGGCAGCAGGTCGGCAAGGCGCGCCGGCTCGCGCAGCCGCACGCGTGCGGGTACGGCGTCGGGCAGCGGGATGCCGCCGCCGCGTGGACCGGGACGCGGCGCGGGGAGAACACGGTCGTTGCCGCCGCCCCCGTCGTCCTCCTCCTCGCCGTGCGGAAGCGGGACGATCCGTTCGTCGCGCAGCAGCGGCAGCAGCATCACGGCGGCGAAGCCGAGCCCGAGCAGATGCAGTCCGCCCAACAGTGCGACGAGCAGCGTCTCGTCTCCCATGAGACCAGCCTAGCGTCGCGCGTCGGGCTGCGCAGGGTTTGCGCTAAGCTGCGTCGCCGCTCATGGCCGACGACACGACCACACTCACCGTCGCTCCCCGCACCGTCGAGGGGTCGCGCGCGAACCGCCGCCTGCGCCGCACCGGGCTGGTTCCGGGCGTCGTCTACGGCGGCGAAGGCGATCCGATCGCCTTCCAGGTCGAGGCGCGCACGCTGCGCAACGCGCTTGCGCACGGCGGGGCCGTCATCTCGCTCACCGTCGAGGGCGAGGGCGAGACGCCGGTCGTGCTGAAGGACCAGCAGCGCCACCCGGTCACCGGCGACACGATGCACGTCGACCTGCTGCGCGTCGACCTCAGACAGAGAATCGCCGCGACCGTCGTGCTGGAGCTGACGGGCGTCGACGACGCACCCGGCGTGAAGGCCGGCGGCGTGCTCGAGCAGGTCACGCGCGAGCTGAACATCGAGGCGCTGCCGAACGAGATCCCCGACACGATCCAGCACGACGTCTCCGCCGCCGAGATCGGCGACACGATCACCCTGGAGGCCGTCGCCGCGCCGTCCGGCGTGACGCTGCTCGACGATCCCGAGACGGTCGTCGTCACGGTCACCCCGCCGCGCCTCTCGACCGAGGCCGACGAGGAGATCGAGACGGAGACCGAGGTCGTCGGCGAGGGCGGCGGCGAAGCCGAGGGCTCCGCCGAGGGCGAGTCCTCCGAAGGCGGCGAGTAGCCGCCTCCTCGCGGTGCGCCTGCCTGGAGCGGCGCGCGCCGACTGGCTGATCGTCGGGCTGGGGAATCCCGGCGCCGAGTACGCCGGCACGCGCCACAACATCGGCTTCGAGGTCGCCAACGTGCTCGCCGCGCGCTGGGGGCTTCCGCGCGCGAAGAAGAAGTACGCGGGACTGATCACCGACGGGCGGATCGGCGAGCCTGGGGGCGAGCGCCCCCACGTCGCGGTGCTGCTGCCGCAGACGTACATGAACGAGGCCGGCCGCTCGGTCGGGCCGGCGCGCGGCGCGCTGAGAGTGCCGTTGGAGCGCGTGCTGGTGCTGCACGACGAGATCGACCTGCCGTTCGGCGACATCCGCGCGCGGCTCGGCGGCGGGCTGGCGGGCCATAACGGGTTGAAGTCGTTGAAGCGCGAGCTCGGCTCCGCCGACTTCGCGCGCGTCCGGATCGGGGTGGACCGGCCGCCGACGACGGACCCCGACCGGGTCGCCGCCTACGTGCTCGGGAAGTTCCGCGAGCCCGCCCCCGACGTCCGCGCCCTCGTCGAGGACGCCGCCGACGCGGCGGAGTCGATCGTGCTCGGCGCCCGCTCGCTCGCGGCGTAGCTGGCGCTCCGCGCAGCCGCCCGCTCGGACCACTGCATGTTGACCCCCCGCTGCTCGCCCCGCGACGTACACTCAAAGCGACAGGCCGCGCAACGCATTGCGCGGCCGTTCTGCGTGCCCGCCCGATGCTCAGCACCCTTCTCGCCTACGCCTCCGACGACCCCGCCACCGCCGCCCTCGCAAGCAGCGGCGGCCGCGCCTTCGTCAGCGTCTCGCTGAAGCCCTACGTCATCGCGGCGCTCGCCAGCGAGGACCCGGCCAAGCCGCTGCTCGTCGTCGCCGGCGACGACCGCCACGCGCGCGACCTCGCGGCGGACCTCAGAACGTGGCTGGCTCCCCGCAAGGTGCGCTTCTACCCGAGCCGCGGCGTCACGTACGAGTCGCACCTCGCGCCGCCGGCGCACCTCGTCGGCCTGCGCGTCGCCGCGCTCGACGCGCTCCTCGACGACGCCGCCGACGCGCACGGCGCGCCCGTCGTCGTGGTCAGCGCCGTCGCGCTCTCGGAGAAGGTCCCCGACCCGAGACTGCGCCCGCACGGCTTCACGCTCAGAAGAGGCGACCTGCTCGACCTCGACGAGTGCGCCGCCGACCTCGTCGCGGCCGGCTACGAGCGCGTCGAACAGGTCGAGGACCGCGGCCAGTTCGCGATCCGCGGCGGCCTGCTCGACGTCTTTCCGGCAACCGAGGACCACGCGATCCGCGTCGACCTGTTCGACGTCGAGATCGAGTCGCTGCGCTGGTTCTCGACCTTCACGCAGCGCTCGCTCGGCGATGTCGACGAGGTCGAGGTCGCACCCGCCGCCGAGCTGGCGGCTGAGCACCGCGAGCTGGCGGAGGCGGCGGCGACCGCCGGCGCCTTCGGCGCCGGCGGTGCCCCCGACGAAGACGCAACGCGCGCCGATGTGGCCGAGCTGCTGCCGGTCGGCGACTTCCACGCGATGCTCGACCTCGTGCCGGACGCGGCGGTGCTGATCGCCGCCGAGGAGGAGATCGCGCCCGCGCTCGTCGACCACTGGACCGACGTCTGCACCGCCTTCCACGACGAGGACGCGCACCACCTCTACATCGCGCCCGGCGCGATCGAGACCGCGCTCGACGTGCGGGCGAAGGTGCGCCTGTCCGCGATCGACCAGCACCAGCCGTTCCAGTTCCGCGGGCAGGCCGCCGACATCGCGGCCCGCGGAGTCAAGGACGCCGAGCCGGAGCTGGAGAGACTCGTGCGCTCGGGCTATCGCACGATCGTCGCGTTCGGCGCCAAGGGAGAAGGCGAGCGCGCCGCCTACAACCTCGGCCGCCTCAAGGTCCGCTGGGTCGACGGGTCCGCACCGGCCGGCGCCGACCTCGCGTTCGCCGAGGCGCGCCTGCGGGACGGCTTCGTCGCGCCCGGCTTCAGACTCGCCGTGATCCCGGAACACCGGCTGTTCCGTCGCCGTCCGGCCCGCCAGGGACCCGCCGGCGGGCGCCGGCGCGGCGCGCTGCGGTCGTTCACCGACCTGCGTACGGGAGACATCGTCGTACACGAGGACCATGGCCTTGCGCGCTTCGCCGGCTTCGACACGAAGACCGTCGCGGGCGTCACGCGCGACTATCTGAACCTCGAGTACGCCGGCACCGACAAGGTCTTCCTGCCGGTCGACCAGTTCGCGAAGATCAGCCGCTACGTCGGCGCCGACGGCGCCCACCCGCCGCTCTCCAAGCTCGGCGGCACGCGCTGGGAGACGATCAAGTCGCGCGCGCGCAGGGCGGCGCAGGAGCTGGCCGGCGAGCTGCTCAACCTCTACGCCGAGCGCCGCCGCCGCGAGGGCCACACCTATCCGCCCGACACCGACTGGCAGCGCGAGTTCGAGGACGCGTGGCCCTACCGCGAGACGGCCGACCAGCGCGAGGCGATCGAGCAGGTCAAGGCCGACATGGAGACGGGCCGCCCGATGGACCGCCTGATCTGCGGCGACGTCGGCTACGGCAAGACGGAGGTCGCGCTGCGCGCCGCCTTCAAGGCCGCCGCCGACGGCAGACAGGTGATGGTGCTCGTGCCGACGACGATCCTCGCCCAGCAGCACTACGGCACGTTCACGGAGCGGCTGAAGGACTTCCCCTTCACGATCGAGCACGTCTCGCGCTTCCGCCCGGCGGCCGAGCAGAGAGCGGCGATCAAGGCCTTCAACGAGGGCAGAGTCGACATCCTGATCGGCACCCACCGCCTGCTCAGCCGCGACGTGCGCGCGAAGGATCTCGGCCTGCTGATCGTCGACGAGGAGCAGCGCTTCGGCGTCAAGCAGAAGGAGCTGCTGCGCCAGCTGAAGCTGAAGGTCGACGTGCTGGCGATGAGCGCGACCCCGATTCCCCGCACCTTGCAGATGTCGATCGCCGGCATCCGCGACCTGTCGGTGATCGAGACGCCGCCTGAGGGCCGCCGGCCCGTCAAGACCTACGTCGGCGAGTACGACGAGCAGCTCGTGAAGGCCGCGATCGAGCGCGAGCTGGCGCGCAGAGGACAGGCGTTCTTCCTGCACAACCGCGTCGAGACGATCGACGAGACGGCCGAGCGGCTGCGCGGGCTCGTGCCGCAGGCGCGCTTCGTCGTCGGCCACGGCCAGCTCGACGAGAGAGAGCTGGAGCAGCGGATGCTGGCGTTCCTGCGCGGCGAGGCCGACGTGCTGGTCGCCACGAGCATCATCGAGTCGGGCATCGACATCCCGCAGGCGAACACGCTGATCGTCGAGCGCGCCGACCACTTCGGGCTGGCGCAGCTCTACCAGATCCGCGGACGCGTGGGCCGCTCGCGCGAGCGCGCATACGCGTACCTGCTGTATCCCTCCGCCGCCGCGCTCACGCCCGAAGCGGCGCAGCGGCTGTCCGCGCTCTCGGACTACACCGAGCTCGGCGCCGGCTTCAAGGTCGCGATGCGCGACCTCGAGCTGCGCGGCGCCGGGAACCTGCTCGGAGACGAGCAGTCGGGCCACGTCGCCGCGCTCGGCTTCGAGCTGTACATGCAGATGCTCGACGAGGCGGTCGCGGAGCTCGCCGGTAACGGGGACGGTTCGGCGTCGGACGAGGAATGGGAGCCCGTGAGACTCGACGTCAACGTCGACGCCTACGTGCCTGCCGACTACGTCCCGTACGAGCAGGCGAAGATCGACGTGCACCGTCGCATCGCCGGCGCGCGGGAGGTCGCCGAGCTGCACGAGCTGCGGATCGAGCTGGAGGACCGCTTCGGCGAGCTGCCGCCGCCGCTGCACAACCTGTTGCTGCTCCAGCAGGCGCGCATCAAGCTCGGCGAGGCCGGTGCGCGCGCTGTCACGTTCCGCGGCGGCCGCCTGGCGGTCACGCCGATCGAGCTCGACTCGCGCCGCGCGAAGGCGATCCGCGAGCAGATCCCCGAGGCGCTCTACGAGTCCGGCAAGTCGCAGCTGTCGATGCGGGTCCCCGAGGACCCGGCGGCGCGCTTCCCGGCCGTCGTGCGCGCGGCGGATGTGTTGCTCGCGGTCACTCGCGAGGCCGCTTAAGTGCTGCAAATCAGCGGAATCCTGGCGGCATTGCAGCCCCAGTTCGCTAAAAGTTGGATAACGATTGGCGCAACTGACGCACACGCTCGTGCGGGTTCGCTAGAGTGCCCCTGCTCGTGAGGAAACCACTTCGCATCCTTCTGGCGCTGAGCGCCTTTTTTGTGGCCGCAATCGTGCTCGCCGCCTGCGGCAGCAGCGACAACAGCGTGCCGTCGAACGCGGTCGCGAGCGTCGACGGCACGGCGATCACCAGAGCCGATTACGAAAAGTGGGCGCAGATCACGGCGAAGGGTTCGGCACAGGGCAGAGCAGCCGTCATTCCCGACCCGCCCGCCTTCACGAGATGCATCGCCACGCTGCGCAGCCAGTCGAGACCGGCGAGAGGCCAGCCCGCTCCGACCGACGTCACGCTGCGTGCCCAGTGCAGACAGCAGAACGACGCGCTGGTCGCGCAGACGATGGGCACCTTGATCCAGAACCTCTGGATCGAGAAGGAGTCCGACGCGCAGGGCGTGAGCGTCAGCGACGCTGACGTGAGAAGACAGCTCGCGCAGACGAAGTCGCAGTCCTTCAGAAGCGAAGCGGCCTACCAGAGATTCCTCAAGACGTCGGGGATGACCGAAGCCGACGTGCTCGAGCGGGTCCGCGTCCAGGCGCTTGCCGCGGCGCTCACGAGAAAGATCCAGAGAAGCGCGGCGCCCGTGACCGACGCGCAGATCCAGAGCTACTACAACAGAAACAGAGCGCAGTTCGCGCTCCCCGAGCGGCGCGACGTTCAGCTCATCCTGACGAGAAGCAAGGCGCAGGCCGATGCCGCCAAGAGCGCCGTCCAGGGTGGCACGAGCTGGGCCGCGGCCGCCAAGCAGTATTCGACCGACGCGGCCTCGAAGGCGACCGGCGGCGAGCTCAAGGGCGTCAGCCAGGGTCAGCAGGACAGAGCCTTCGACCAAGCGGCGTTCGGCGCCAGAAAGGGCGTCATCGTCGGGCCGATCAAGGGCCAGTTCGGCTACTACGTGATCCGCGTGACGGCCATCACGCCGGCACAGCAGACGCCGCTCTCGCAGGCGAGATCGCAGATCAGAGCGCTCCTGCAGAGCCAGGGCACGCAGACGAAGATGAATTCCTTCATCAGAGACTTCCAGGATCGCTGGAAGAGCAAGACGAACTGCCGTACGGGCTACGTCGTGCAGCTCTGCAAGAACGCCCCGGCCGTCAGAACGACGTCGACGGCTGCGGCCACGCCGCCCGCCTCCGGCGGCAGCTCCACCACCTCGAAGTAAGCTCCCGCGCGTGAGCGCGAGCCGGCCGCAGATCCAGGAGGCGCTGCTGCGTCTCGACGAGCTCACGCGCCGCCTGCGCCGCGAGTGCCCGTGGGATCGCGAGCAGGACGAGCGCACGATCGTCCCGCACACGCTCGAGGAGGCGTACGAGCTCGCCGACGCGGCCCACCGGCGCGACGACGCCAAGCTGCTCGACGAGCTCGGCGACGTGCTGTTCCAGGTGCACTTCCTCTCGCTGCTGCTGGAGGAGCGGGGTGCCGGCGATCTCGCCGCGGTCGCCGAGCACTGCCGCCAGAAGCTGATCCGCCGCCATCCGCACGTGTTCGGCGCGGTCGAGGTCGAGGACGCCGCGCACGTGCTGCGCAACTGGGATGTGATCAAGCAGACCGAGGAAGGGCGCGAGCAGGGCGTCTTCGCCGAGGTCCCCGAGAACCTGCCGTCGCTGCTGCACGCGCGCAAGGTGCAGCGGCGCGCCGCAAGCAGCGGCTTTGACTTCCCGGGCGTCGAGGGGCCGCTGCAATCCGTGCGCGACGAGCTGGAGGAGCTCGAGGCCGCGGCGGACGCCGACGCCCGCTTCCACGAGCTCGGCGACGTGCTGTTCGCCGCCGTCAACGTCGCGCGCAAGCTGAAGGTCGATCCCGAGCTGGCGCTGCGCGCGGCGAGCGAGCGCTTCCGCGGCCGCGTCGAGGCAGGGGTCGAGCTGGCGGCGCGCGAGGGCCGCGCCTGGGAGGATCTCACCCCTGATCAGCAGCTGACCTACTACGCGCGCGGCCGCATGCTGCGCGACGCCGCATCACCCGGACCAGGAGACCCCCGCGAATGAGCCAGATCGAGCACGTCCACGCCCGCCAGATCCTCGACAGCCGGGGCAATCCCACGGTCGAGGTCGAGCTGTCCCTGCGCTCGGGCGCATGGGGCCGCGCGGCGGTGCCGTCCGGCGCCTCGACTGGCGAGTACGAGGCGACGGAGCTGCGCGACGGCGGCGACGCGTATCTGGGCAAGGGCGTCACGAAGGCGGTCGGGAACGTCAACGGCGAGATCGCCACGGCGGTTCGGGGCGCGGACGCGACCAACCAGGCCGGCATCGACCGCATCCTGATCGAGCTCGACGGCACGCCGAGCAAGTCGCGCCTCGGCGCCAACGCGATCCTCGCGGTCTCGCTCGCCGCCGCGCACGCCGCCGCGGCGGAGGAGCGCCAGCCGCTGTGGCGCTATCTGGGCGGCGACGCCGCGCACGTCCTGCCGGTGCCGATGATGAACGTGCTCAACGGCGGCGCGCACGCCGACAACAAGGTCGACTTCCAGGAGTTCATGATCGTGCCGTGGGGCGCGAGCTCGTTCTCCGAGTGCCTGCGGGTCGGGACCGAGGTCTTCCACAGCCTGAAGAAGACGCTGCACGATCGCGGGCTCGGCACGGCTGTCGGCGACGAGGGCGGCTTCGCGCCGGACCTCGACTCGAACGAGGCGGCGCTGGAGATGCTGATGGCGGGCATCGCGGCGGCCGGCTACACGCCCGGCGAGGACGTCGCGATCGCGCTCGACCCGGCGACCAGCGAGATCTACAAGGACGGCCGCTACGTGCTCGAGCACGAGGGCCGCTCGCTGTCGGCCGCGGAGCTGGCCGACTACTGGGCCGACCTCGCCGCGCGCTACCCGATCGTCTCGATCGAGGACGGCATGGACGAGGGCGACTGGGACGGCTGGGCGACGCTCACGCAGCGGCTCGGCGAGAGAGTGCAGCTCGTCGGCGACGACTTGTTCGTCACGAACCCGCAGCGGCTCAGACGCGGCATCGACCAGAGAACGGCCAACTCGATCCTCATCAAGGTCAACCAGATCGGCACGCTCACCGAGACGCTCGACGCGATGAAGATGGCGCGCGAGGCCGGCTACTCGGCGGTCATGTCGCACCGCTCCGGCGAGACGGAGGACGTCACGATCGCCGATCTCGCGGTGGCGACCGGGTGCGGGCAGATCAAGACCGGCGCGCCGTCGCGGTCGGATCGGGTGGCGAAGTACAACCAGCTGCTGCGGATCGAGCAGGCGTTGGGTTCCGACGCGGCGTTCCCGGGCAAGAGCGCGTTCCGACGCGCCGGCTGAGCTTGCTCGGGTCCTGACGCTGCTGCGGGCGGGTCCTGACCGCTCCGGGCGCGCGCACGCCGGCCTTCGGCCGGCGCACGTGCGTCCTCACGGTCACCCGCCCGATCGGCCGTCCTGCTACTCGCCTCCGTCGCGAGGAGGAATCCGTGAGCGGGTCGCGAAGTGGTGGCAATGCCGCCCGCTTCGTCTGCCGCCGCCCGCCGCGCTCCGGCGCGTCCTACGACCGCGCTTGGTGCCGCGGCTCTCCGCGTGCGCTGGGATCGCGTTGGGCGGACGGCGCTGCTCGTGCTGCTTGCGCTCGTCGCGCTGGCGTACATCGGCCCGCTGCATTCGCTGTTCTCGACGTGGCACGAGTCGAACGCGAAGCAGGCGCAGCTGCGGCAGCTTCAGCAGGAGCATGACGCGCTGCTGAGACGCGCGAGAGAGCTGCGCGACCCGCGGACCGTCCAGGCTGAGGCGCGCCGCCTCGGCATGGTCAAGCCGGGCGAGCGCTCGTACGTCGTGCGCGGACTGCCGAACGACTAGCCGCGACGCGCCGGCGGGTAGCCTGCGCGCCATGCACGTCGACACCGCCCTGCAGCTGTGGAACGACGGCCAGCGCCGCCTCGGCCGCGCCGACGCCGACGAGCGGCGCCTGCTCGAGCGCGTCGTCGATCGGATCGTCGACGAGCTGCGGCGCAGGCTCGGCGGGACGTTCACCACGCGCGAGCTGGCCGACCTCTACAGCGCGGGGATCGACTGGTGCCTCGACGTCGCGATCGCGACGGTGCCGAGCGACCCGCGCGCGTGGGACGCGCAGACGGCCGGCGACGCGGCGTTCGCGCGCTACGTGCGCGAGGCGTCCGACTGGTCGGGCGGCCGCCGTCGCGACGCCGAGGAGCTGGAGCATCAGCCCCAGCCCCTCGATCAGGACTGAGGCCTACTCGCCGTCTCCGTCCACGCGCCGGATCACGATCTGGTCTTCCTCGATCGTGATCTCGACCGGACGATGTCCGGCCCAGTGCTCGGCGTAGACGGGGTCGTCCTGCACGGCCGGGTCGAGCCAGAGCCCGTAGCCCTCGTCGCCGTGGTCGAAGGTGCCCTCGAGCGGGCCGCCGGCGCGCGCCTTGCGGCGCCGCCCGCCGCGACGACCGCGACGGCGAGCCGGCTTCTCGCCGTCCTCGTCCTCGTCGTCCTCCTCGGCCTCGGCCTCGGCCGCGGCCGCGGCCGGTCTGCGGGAGCGTCTGCGCGCGGCCTTCTTGGCGGCCTCGGCCTCCTCCTGCTCGCGCTGCTTCTGCGCGGCCTCGAGCTCGGCGGCGATCAGCGCGTCGTCCTCGGCGCGCAGATCGATCTCGTCGTCGAAGTCGACGGCGCCGTTGGGCTCCGCCTCGTCGGGCGCGAGTCTGTTCTCGCGCTTGAACGCGGCGATCTGCTGTGTCGTGACCTCGAGCTGGTGGGCGATCCAGGCGTCCGTGCGGCCCTGGCGCACCCATGTGCGAATCTGGTTCAGCTGGGGTCGAAGTGATCTACGTGCCATCGGCCGGGCAGACTAGCGAATGTGGGCCGGCGGCGATTCGCCGGGAAATGGGGAAGATGACAGAGGGTGCAGGTATTCTTCCTGTGGAGGGATCGGTGCCGCTTGCCTCACCGTCCGATCGCTCATCCGGCCACCATGGACAGCAGGGAGGCATCGGCGCAATGTTGGTCCTGACGCGCAAGTCCAATCAGAGCATCATGATCGGGGACGACATCGAGGTCTCAGTCCTCGCGATCATGGGGGAGAAGGTGCGGATCGGCATCCAAGCGCCGCGCGACGTTCCCGTGTTCCGCAGAGAGGTCTATCTGGAGATCCAGCAGGAGAGCACGAGAGCGGGCGCGCGCGAGGAGGTCGACGCCGCACTGCGGGACATCGGCTCCGAGAGCTGAGCGCCGCGCGGCGCTCAGCCCATCGCGTAGTAGAGCGTCTCGAACATCGCGACCGTCACCACGACGGCGGTCACGACGATCGAGAGCACGAGGAACGCGAAACGCCAGTTTCCGTGCTTGTGCACGCGTTCCAGCTGCCGCTGACGGGAGCGCTGCGCGGCCGTCTCCCGCAGGCGCTGGCGGCGGGCGCGATCCTGCGCTATCTCCTCGAAGAAGGCCTGCTCGAGCTGAGCGAGGCTCTGTCGCATCTTCATAGGGAAGAAAACCCTAACAGGCGCTCCACAGGCCGCGTCCCGCCGCGCGCGCGTCTCGCTGCAACCCGCTCAGCTGTGCGGCGCGCGACGTGTTGGGCGAGATCGCGAGCGTCCGCGCGGCACCGGCCTCGATCAGCCGGGCGTTGACGAACAGCCCGTCGCCGCCGCGGAAGACGTATGCCAGCAGGCGGCCGTAGCGGTCGCGCAGCTCGCGGTCGAAGCGCAGCGTCAACGGTGCTCCCGCGGCGCCGAGCAGCCGTGCGTTGAGCTCGTGCGCCTGCGGGCCGAAGCACTGCACCGGCGTGTCGGGCTTGACCGTCTCGGGCGTGTCGATGCCGATGTAGCGAACGCGCTCCTCGCGTCCGTCGACCTGCGCGACGATCGTGTCGCCGTCGATCACGCGCTCGAGCTGGGCGGGCGCACTGCCGCCGGCGCGCAGGGCGCTCGCACCGCCGTCGAGCCAGCGCGGCAGGTGCACGTCGCCGAGCACGAGCCCGGCAAGCAGCAGCAGGGCGATCCAGGGAAGGGCGCGCGGCCAGGTCACGGAGCGAGGCTACGGCGTCGCGTGCGACGCCGTAGCCGTGCTTCGTGACGACTTACGCGACTTCCTGCTGCTCGTAGACCTTGATGAAGCGCAGGTAGTTGTCGGCGATCCGCGACGCCGCCTCCTCGCGTGGAAGCGAGCCGTCGAGGAACCCTCTGAGCGCGTCCCACCAGATCGAGCGGCCGATCGCGAAGCCGACGAAGCCGTCGACCGGCGCGGCCTCGCGCAGCCAGTGATCGACCTTCGCGTCGCTGGCGCCGCGGCCGAGCAGCACGCAGACGACGTTCTCGCGGCCCTCGCCCGAGCGCGTCTGCTGAGCGAGCATCTGCGCGTCCGCCTGCGCGTCGACGCCCTCGATCTTCCAGATGTCGACCTCGATGCCGAAGTCCTGGATCGCCTCGATCGCGCGGCGCATCAGCTCCGGACGCAGCTCGGCGTCGTAGCGGTCCGTGTCCCCGCCGACCGACTCCAGCTGCGCCGGCTCCGCCGGCACCAGCAGCTCGAACAGGAACAGGCGCCCGTTGGCGTGGAGCCAGTCGGCGAGCGTCTTCAAGCGGCCGAGCTGACGCTCGTTCATCGCCGCGTCGCCCTCGGGGTTGTAGCGCACGAGCACCTTCGAGAAGTCGGGGTCGAACTGCTCGATGTGCGCGCCGAAGTCCTCGTCGTACTGGAAGTCGAACTCGTCCTGGCCGCTCTTCTCGACCGGCATCGCGAGCTTGAGGCCCTTCGCCTTCGCCTGGCCGGGCACGTCGCTGCCGAACTGCTCGTCGACGAGGACGCCGGTGGCGCCCGCCTCGGCGCCGCGCTCGACGGCCAGCTCCATGCCCTCGTAGATCAGCCGCTTCGCGTCGGCGATCGTCGCGGTCTCCTCCGGCGTCGGGTCGCCCGCGATCCCGAACATCTTCTTCTGGAACGAGCCGCGGTGATCGAACGCGAGGATGTAGAGCTTGCCGTCGTAGCCGAGAGCCATGAATGTCGTCCTTCGTCGGGTGCCAGCGCCGGCCGAGTGTACCCCTGCGCCGTCGTTTGCACCGCCTGTGGGCCGGCTACGCTGCCGGCCCGTGGACGAGAACTTCGCCGGTCCCAACTACACGATCGGCATCGAGGAGGAGCTGATGATCCTCGATGCCGAATCGCTCGAGCTCGTGAACGCCGTCGAGTCGCTGCTGGAGGGCCAGTCGCCCGAGCGCGTGAAGCCGGAGCTGATGGAGTCGGTGCTGGAGATCGCGACCTCGCCGCAGCCGAACGCCGCCGAGGCGGGCGCGGAGCTGCGCGCGCTGCGCAGACGCGTCGCCGACGCGGCCGCGCAGCGCGGGCTCACGATCGGCTCGGCCGGCACGCATCCGTTCGCGATGTGGGAGGACCAGCGCATCGTCGGGCGCGAGCGCTACCGCGACCTCGTCAGCGACCTGCGCTTCGTCGCGCGCCAGGAGCTGCTGTTCGGCCAGCACGTGCATGTCGGGCTCGACGACCGCGAGAAGGCGATCCACGTCGCCAACGGGATGCGCGTGCACCTGCCGGTGCTGCTCGCGCTGAGCGCCAACTCGCCGTTCTGGCGGGCCGACGCGACCGGGCTCGCCTCCACGCGCACGCCGATCTTCCGCGCCTTCCCGCGCGTCGGGATCCCGCCGACGTACGACGACTGGGCCGACTACGAGCAGAAGATCGAGTTCATGGTCGGCTCGCGGGTGATCGAGGACTACACGTACCTGTGGTACGACGTGCGTCCCCATCCGCAGCTCGGCACGGTCGAGATCCGCGTGATGGACGCCCAGACGCGCGTCGAGCACACGCTTGCGCTCGCCGCCCTGATCCAGGCGATGGTGAAGGAGCTGGCCGAGCACTTCGAAGCCGGCAGGGCGCTCACGCGCTATCCGCACCAGATGGTCGACGAGAACAAGTGGCTGGCGGCGCGGCACGGGCTCGACGGCGAGCTCGTCGATCTGCCCTCGCGCGAGCGCGTCGCGACGCGCGAGCTGGCGCGGCGGCTGCTCGACCGCCTGCGGCCGCACGCCGAGGAGCTCGGCTCGGCTGCTGAGCTCGCGGGCGTCGAGGACCTGCTCGAGCGCGGCAACGGAGCGGCGCGGCAACTGGTCGTCCACGAGGCCAATCACGACCTGCGGGAGGTCGTCGGGGAGATCGCCGCGGCGACCGTCGACGTCGGGTGACGAGCGCTCCGGCAGCCTCGCCGAGCGCTCTAGAATCGGTTGGGTGACCAGCGGCGGCCCTGACCTGTTCGTGATCTGCAAGCACTGCGGATCCGAGGTCAGCCCCTACATCACCGAGTGCCCGTACTGCGGCAGCCGGCTGCGCAAGCGCGCGCCGAAGCTCGATCGCGACGGACGACCTGCGGAAAAGGAGCGCCGGCGCGCGCAGCGCCGCTCCCCCTCGCCGTCGCTCGGACCGCTGCGCCGCGGCGAGATTCCCGGCATCAGGCCGGACGGCCGCCCCTACGCGACGGCTGCGCTCGTGCTCGCGAGCCTGGTGCTGCTCGTGCTCGTGAGAGCCGGTGCGGTCGGGCTCGGGGACGTCGCCGTGGTGGGGCCGCTCGACCACAACGCGTGGCAGGTCTTCACGGCCCCGTTCGCGTATGACAACAGCGGCTATGCGCTCGTGGCGCTGTTCGCGATCGCGCTGTTCGGCTGGCTCGTCGAGCGGCGCCACGGCCCGATCGTCGTGGCGCTGCTGTTCCTGGCCGGCGGCGCCGGCGGAATGGCGCTGGTAGCGGCGCTCGAGACCTTCCCGCTCGCGCTCGGCGGCAACGGCGCCGCGCTTGCGCTGCTGGTCACGTGGGCGATCCCCGACCTCCGTGACGCCCGCCGCGGCCGCGACGTCGACGGCGATCTGCTCGGCGCCGGGGTGTTCGCGGTCGTGCTCCTGCTGCTGCCGGTCGCGGTCGAGTGGGCCGATCCGCTGGCCGGCGCGACCGGGGTCGTCGCGGGCGCGGCGCTCGGCTATCCGTTGGCTCGCCTCAGCGCCGGTCGCTGATCTGCCGGCCACCTGACCCGCCTATGATCCGCGGCGTGGAGCGCGCGTACACCGATGCGGAGCTCGACGCGGCGCTGGCGGCGTTGAGCGAGGAGGGGCGGCTGCGCGAGGCGCAGGCGCTCGTGGCGCGGGCGGCGCCGCAGCTGCACCGCGTGCTCGACGAGGCGCTCGCGGCCGGCGGCTGGTTCGGCGAGACGCACGAGCAGGCGGTCGACGCCGCCGCCGACGTGGACGACCGCGCCGGCCGCCGGCAGGCGATCGGGACGCTCGTCGCGGAGGAGACGCGCCTGGGCATGCTCGTCGGCGTCGCCGTCGGCTTCGAGCTGGCGCGCACGCTGGGAACCGACACATCGACGGAAGGGGAATGAGATGCAGCTGCGCTATCTCGGCCATTCGGCCTTCGAGCTGAGCGACGGCGGGACGACCGTCCTCGTCGACCCGTTCCTGACCGGCAATCCGAGAGCGGCCGCGAGCGCGGACGAGCTCGACGCGACCACGATCCTGCTGACGCACGGCCACGGCGACCACCTCGGCGACACCGTCGCGATCGCCAAGCGCACCGGCGCGACGGTCGTCGCGATCGTCGAGCTCGCGAACGAGATCGGCGGCGAGGGCGTCGACGTGCGCGACCCGAACCTCGGCGGCACCGAGACGTTCGACTGGGGCTCGGCGAAGCTCGTGCCGGCGTGGCACACGGCCGTCAGTCCGAGCGGCACCGCGCACACGCCGGCCGGGCTGCTGATCGAGTTCGCCGGCACGACGATCTACCACGTCGGCGACAGCTGCCTCTTCTCCGACCTGCAGCTCGTCGGGCGCGGGCGCGAGCTCGACGTCGCGCTCGTCCCGATCGGCGGCCACTACACGATGGACCGCCACGACGCGGTCGAGGCGGTGCGGCTGATCGGCGCAAAGAGCGTCATCCCGATCCACTACGACACGTTCCCGCCGATCGAGACCGACGCGCAGGCCTTCAAGGCCGACGTGGAGGCGCAGACGTCGAGCTCCGTCGTGGTGCTGGCGCCGGGCGAGAGCTGGTCGCCGTGACGCACGCGATCGTCCTGATCCAGGCCGAGCGCACGGCGCTGCCCGACCTCGGCGGGCAGCTGGCCGACGTGCCGGGCGTCGCGGAGGCCTACTCGATCACCGGCGAGTGGGACTTCGCGGCGATCCTGCGGCTGCGCGAGCAGGACGATCTCGCGCATGTCATCACCGAGCAGCTCGCGCAGCTGCCCGGCATCACGAAGACGCAGACGCTGCTCGCGTTCGAGGTCTACTCCAGACACGACCTCGAGTCGCTCTTCTCCGTCGGGGAGTGACGCTCAGCCGAGCGCGCCGGCGCGCGCCAGCGCGACGCCGAACGCGTCGGCCATCGCCGCGTACGAGTGACCGGCGAGCGCGGCACGGCCGGCGCCGCCGAGCCGGGCGCGCAGCACGGAGTCGCCGAGCAGGCGCCGGATCGCCGCCGCCAGCGCCGGCGGGTCGTGCGGCGCGACGACGAGGCCGGTCTCGCCGTCGCGCACGAGGCCCCCGGCGACCGCGCCGACCGCCGTGGTCGCGACGACGGGCGTGCCCTGGTGCAGCGCCTCGTTGCAGACGAGCCCCCACGGCTCGCGGAAGCGGGGCGTGGGGATCGACGGCAGCACCAGCGCGGCGGCGGCGGCGTAGGCGGCCGGCAGGCGCTCGCGCGGCAGCGGGCCGAGCAGCGTTGTGTGCGGGGTCGCGCTGACCGCGCCGGCGAGCGGGCCGTCGCCGATCGCGACGAGCGTGGCGCCCTCGATCGTCCGCCACGCCGCGAGCAGCTCCTCGATGCCCTTCTCCTCGACGAGCCGTCCGACGTAGAGCACGAGCGGGCCGTCGGGCAGCGCTGCCTCGGCGCGCCACGCCGCAATCTCCGCGTCCGCGACAGCGCGTCCAAACAGCTCCGCCTCGACCGACTGCGGCGCGATCACGACGTCATCGTCATGGCCGCGATAGCGAGCGACGTAGCGGCGCACATGCTCGCCGTACGTCACGACCGCGTCCGCGTGCCGGTAGACGTGGCGTACGAGCGGGAACGCGAGGGCGGCCTTCGCGCCGCCGCGGGGGTGCGCCCACACCGATCCCCACAGCACGAACGGCTTGCCGCGTGCATGCATCCCGGCATAGGTCGCCGGCAGCATCGCGCCTCCGGCGACGGGTGCGATCGCGGCGTCGTAGCGCCGGCCGAGCGCAAGCGCCTCGCGCGGGCCGCCGATGCGCCGTGCCGGGAAGGGAGCCGCCGCCAGCTGGCGGTCGAGATCGCCGAACCAGGCGGGCACGTAGCTCGCCGCGTCGCCGAAGCACAGCACCTCGACGCCGTAGCGCTCAGCCAGCAGCGCGTAGAGCGGAACGCGGTACGGCGCCAGCACGTTCGTCACGAGCGCGATCGCCACGGCTGGGCAGCGTGCCAGAATCGCCGGCTGTGAGCCCGCCGGGTCTGCTGCCGCCACGCGACGCCGACGCCCACCTGCGCGTGCTGCTGCTGCACAACCGCTATCGCGCGGCCGGCGGCGAGGAGCGCGTCGTCGACGAGCTGGAGGCGCTGCTGCGCGCGCGGGGGCATGCGGTCGCGCGCCTCGAGCGCGACAGCTCCGAGGCCGGGCGCGGCAGCGCGGCGCGCGGGATGCTGCGCGGCGGGATCGCGGCCGGCGACGTCGCGAAGGCCGTGCGGCTGCATCGCGCGGACGTCGTGCACGCCCACAACCTCCACCCGCTGTTCGGCTGGCGCGCGCTGTCCGCGGCCCGGACCGCCGGGGCCCGCACGGTGCTGCACCTGCACAACTACCGGCTCGTCTGCGCGATCGGCGTCGCGTTCCGCGACGGCGAGCCCTGCTACCGCTGCCACGGGCGCGACACGCTGCCGGGCGTGCGCCATCGCTGCCGCGGGTCGGTCGCGGAGGGTGCCGCCTATGCCGCCGGAATCGCACGCCAGCAGCCGCGCCTGCTGGACCATGCCGACCGGCTCGTCGCCGTCAGCGACGCGCTGGCGAGCGGCCTGTCGAGGATGGGGATCCCGCGCGAGCGGATGACCGTGCTGCCGAACGCGGTGGGCGCGATCGCGGAGCGCTCGCAGGCGGCGGACGGGGCGTACGCGCTGGCCGCCGGCCGGCTCGTCGAGGAAAAGGGCTTCGACATCGCGATCCGCGTGGCGCGCGCGGCCGGCGTTCCGCTGCGGATCGCCGGAGTCGGCCCCCAGGAGGAGCGCTTGCGGGCGCTGGCCGCAGGCGGCGATGCGGCGTTCCTCGGCCGCCTCTCCGGCGAGGCGCTGGCCCGCGAGCGGCGCGGCGCGGCCGTCCTGCTCGCGCCCGCGCGCAGCGACGACCCGTGTCCGATGACGGTCATCGAGGCATTGGCTGACGGGCTGCCGGTGCTGGGGAGCGATCGAGGAGGGATTCCCGAGCTGGTCGGCGAGCGGGCGGCGCTGCCGATCGAGGACGAGGCCGCCTGGGTCGCGGCGCTGGGCGCCCTCTGGTCGGACCCGGCGGCTCGCGCCGCCGCCGGCGCCGCCGCGCTCGAGCGCGCCCGCACACATCATTCGCCCGCCGCCTGGTACAAGGGGCTGATGGAGGTCTACGGCGCATGAGGAGCGCGGCGACGGCGGCGCTGCTGGCCGCGCTGGCGCTCGGCGCGTGCGGCGGCGGCAACACCGGGACCGGGCCGGCTGGGGAGCCGACCGCGTCGGCGCCGGAGGCGACCCAGCCGCCGACCGACGCGACGCAGCCCGGGACGACGGCGGTGACGCCGCCGGCCACGACGACGCAGCCGCCGACGCAGACCGCGCCTGCCGATGGGAGCTCGGACGGCGGTGGAGAGGAGGCCGTCCGCGTGCCGGCCACCTTCACGGTCGCGGCCGGCGGCCGGCTGACGCCGCCCACGATCACGGTCCCGCCGTTCCTCGCGGTCGAGCTCTCGCTCGCCTCGCAGGACGGCAGACCGCACGCGCTCGTGCTTCAGACCACCCCGTCGCACACGCTGCGGGTCGCCGCCGGCGGGCGCAAGGCGGTGCGGATTGCTGGACTGAGAGCGGGCCGTTACGCGGTGATGCTCGACGGTCGCCGCGCCGGCGCGCTTGTCGCCGGCGGCGAGGTCGGGCCCTAGGCGCGTTCCGCCTGGCCGGCCAGCCAAGGCTGGGCTAGGCTGGAGCCACCGTCCCACGAGGAGAGGGGTCCGTCGTGTCCGACACCGCCGCCAGCTCGCGCACCGAGCGCGTCGACTTCCGCGCCACCAGCGATCCGGCGCTGCTGGAGAGCGCCGACCGCGGCGAGGCGAACCTGCTCACCTACCGCGAGCTGTACGCGCTGTGGGAGCGCCAGCAGTGGGCGGTGCAGGATCTCGACTTCAGCCAGGACCGCGTCGACTGGCACGAGCGGATCGACGCCGAGGAGCGCTACGCGCGCATGTACGGGCTGTCGTCGTTCTTCATCGGCGAGCAGCGCGTCACCGCGGAGCTCGGCCCGATGATGCGCGCCGCGCCGAGCGAGGACATGCGCATCTTCCTCTCCACGCAGATCGCGGACGAGGCCCGCCACGTCGCCTTCTTCGACCGCTTCTACAGCGAGGTCGGCGTGCTTCAGGCCGAGGGCCTGGACGAGCGTCTCGTCGAGACGAGCGAGCACCTCAACCCCGAGTTCGGCACGCTGTTCGACGAGCTGCTGAAGCGCCGCGTCGACCGCCTCGCCGTCGAGCCCGAGGACACCGAGACGCTCGTCGAGGCGGTGACGATCTACCACATGGTGATCGAGGGGATGCTGGCGCTCACCGGCCAGCACTTCATCATCGACTACAACGAGCGAGAGGGCACGCTGCCCGGCTTCGTCGAGGGCTTCACGAACGTCGCGCGCGACGAGCACCGCCACGTCGCGTTCGGTGCGCGCTTCCTGCGCGACATGGCGCGCGAGAACCCGCGCTACGTGACCGCGATCCAGCGCACGCTCGTCGAGGTCGCGCCGGTCGCCGAGGGCGTGCTGAAGCCGAAGTGGGCGCCCGACGACGAGGAGACCGAGCTGTTCGGCGTCACGATCGCCGAGACGCGCGCGTTCGCGCTCAAGGCGCTCGAGCGCCGTATGAAGGTGATCGGGCTCGTCGCGGCCGCCTGATCGGCAGCGCGCCGCCGGCCGCGCCGCCGGTTGCGGTCAGCCTTCGTCGGGCTCGTCCGCGACGGGCGGCGGGGGCGCCGGCGTCGTGCCGGTCACGGGAACGCCTCCCTCGACCGGCGGCACGGTGACCGGCGGCGGTGCCGGCGCGGTGTCGGCCGGCGGCGGCGTGGGCGTCGTATCGCTCGGCGGCGGCGTAGGCGCCGTCGTGGCGGGCGGCTGCGTCGTCGTGGGCGTGCCGGCCGGCGGCGGGAGCTCGACGACCAGGGTGGGCGGCGGCGCGTCGGCCGGCAGCGTCGAGGGCAGCGTGGTGACGCCGGTCTCGACGTGCGTACGGCCCGGCGCCGTGGCCGTCGGATCGGCCGCCGGCGTGGTCGTCGCGGTCTGCGGCTGCGTCGTCGTCGCGGTCGTCTGCGTCTTCGTGCGATCGGCCGGTCTGGCGTCGCCGGCCTTCGCCGGCGCGTCGAGCGCGCGCTGCACGCGTGCGGGGGCCGGCTGCACGACCGCGGCGGCCGGCGCGGGGGCGACGTGCTGCGCGACGACCTGCGGATGCGAGACCGTGTGCCGCGGCGTCGCGTTCTCCATCTCGACGGCGCCGGCGGTCACCAGCGCCGCGGCGGCGATCCCGGCGGCGGCCTTCGCGCCGAGCGCGCCGAGCCCGGCCGAGACGAGCCCGCTCGTGCTCGCCGCGCCGGCGCCGCCCGCCACCGCCCCGACGGCCGCCGTCCCGGAGGCGGCGGTGCCGGCGCCGCCGGCGCCGCCTCCGGCGACCGACGAGAGGCCGAGATGCGCCAGCAGCAGCTTCTTCGCGAGCAGCAGCGGCCCGACCGGCAGCAGCAGCGCGAGCGCCTTGCTCGTCGCGCGCAGCTCGGTGCGGAAGACCTGGCAGCGCTCGCAGGAGCGCAGGTGGCGGCGCACCGGCGGCGTCGTGCGGCGGCGCAGTCCCTCCGCGACCTCGCCGAGCTCGATGCGGACGTCCTCGCAGGACAGCTGCCGCGCCTCGGCCGCCTCCGCCAGCGATACGCGCGCGCGCACGAGCAGCGACTTGACGCTCGGGATCGTCGTCTCCATCGCCTCGGCGATCTGCTCGTAGGAGAGCGCGTCGATCTCGCGCAGCAGCAGCGCGGTGCGCTGCGTCTCCGGCAGCTCCTGCACATCCGCGATCAGCTCGCGGAACTGCTCGCGCTTGTCGACCTTGTCGGCCGTCGTCGCACCGTGCTCGGACAGGTGCACGTCCATCGAGTCGACGCCGATCGCCTGCGCGCGCCGCAGGTGGTTGAGACTGCGGTTGCGCGCGATGCGGTAGAGCCACGGGCGCGCGTTGATCGGGCGCTCGTCGGCGAGGATCGCGTTGAAGGCGGCCGCGAAGACCTCCTGCAGCACGTCCTCGGCGTCCTCGCGCGAGCCGAGCATGTGGCGGCAGAAGGCCAGCAGGCGCGCCTGGTAGCGGCTGACGAGCACCTCGAAGGCGCCGTGGTTGCCGCGCCGCACGAGCGCGATCAGGCGCTCGTCCGACTGCAGCCGCAGCAGGGGGGAGCGACCGAGGGTGCCGGCGGGGCCGGCGTGGGTGAGAGCAGAGGCCTCCACTCGTCTCTAGGACACCGTAGCAGCGCCGAAAGTTGCGTCTTTTCGGCGTATTTCCCGTTTCAACGTCCACTCACGCAGCAGCAGCGCCGCCGCCACGGGGACCGTCGCCGGCAGCACGTCGACCACGAGGAACAGCAGGTCGAAGGCGGCGGCCAGCGCGAGCACCGCCAGCGCCCAGCGCCACGGCGCTCCGCCGGCCGGCGACGCCGTCCGCTCCGCCGCGACGATCGCGCCGAAGACGCCCGCCACGAACAGGTCGCCGTAGCCGATCAGCGCGTCGCCGAACAGCGCGCGCTGCAGCTGGGGCAGGTGCGCCGGCGGAGCTGCCGCGTTCAGCAGGTCGTTCGCCGGCTGCAGCAGCTCCGTGCCGACGAGGTAGGCGTCGACGATCGCCATCGCGACGATCCCGACCTTCAGCCAGCCGCGCGGAGCGACCGTGCACAGCAGCACGCCGAGCGTGACGCACGACAGCGCCGACAGCAGGACGGCCGCGCCCTCGCCGACGAGCGCGTCACGGCGCCACCACGCGAGCGCGAACAGCGGCAGCGTCAGCAGCGCACGCAGCGGACGGCCGCCCCGCATCGTCGCGCCGAGCGCGCCGGCCGCGAGCGGCGGCACGGCGACCAGCGCCAGCCAGGCGAGCCCGTCGGCCGTCGCGCCGGCGGCGCGGATCGCGATCACGACGAGCACGATCGAGGCGAGCGGGACGAGCGCCCACCCGCGGCCGGACAAGCGCCCCGCGAGACGGGTCAGGGCCGCCGGCGCGCGCCCACGCGGCAACGCGACGATCGCGCTCTGCACGCCGATCAAGCATGCGTCAGAGATCCAGAAGCCGACGCCCATCAGTGCCCGGGGTGGGAGTCGAACCCACAAGCCCCTTGGGGGACCGCCGATTTTAAGTCGACTGCGTTTGCCGTTCCGCCACCCGGGCAAGGCTTGCGCGGCGGGAGTCTACGAGCCTTTCAGGGTTCCTTCAGAACCACGTTTGGCTCCTAGCGGTCCTCCGTCACGACGTAAACGTCCGCGTTCGAACGATGCTTGACGCGCGGGCGTAGCGTAGGAATGTGAGGTGCGACGCCCGGATTGACGCAGGAACAGGAGACCGCGCAGCCGACTGGCCGCGCGGTCACCCCCATCTGCGAGACCGCTTCGCCTCACGCGACGGCCGTCGCGCGCGCCGAAGCGGGCGTCAGGCCTTCGAGCACTGCGGTCGCGAGCCGCGCATCGCCGCGGATCTCAAGCCCGTTCGTGACCCCCTCGGGCACGAGCGCGTCGACCCATGCGCGTTCCGATCCGGCGACCTGTGCATCGGCCTCCGGCTCGGCCCGCTCCTCAAGGGTGACGGCGCCGCGCTTGACGATCAGCGTGTACTGCTTGGTCTCTCTGTCCTTCGACCGGTCGGCGACCGTGAGCTCGACCGTGCCGCGCAGCGATCGCGGCAGCGTGAGGAGCCCGGGCGCGAGCCGGAAGATGGCGCCGACGTCGACCGCCTCGTTGCGGCGAGGCTCGGTCCACGACCACTCGTAGCCCCAGCGCGCGAGTGCGCCGAGGACCGGAACGAGATCGCGGGCCCTGTCGGTCAGCTCGTAGTCGACGCGCGGCGGCACCTCGCGATAGCGCTGGCGCGTCAACAGGCCGTCGGCGACCATGCGGTTCAGACGCGAACGCAGCTGCTCCGTCGAGATGCCAGGCAGCGTGCGCTGGAGCTCGACGAAGCGGCGCGGACCACTCACGAGGTCCCGCACGATCAGCAGCGTCCACTTGTCGCCGACGAGATCCAGTGCGCGCGCGTCGGGCGACCACTGGTCGTATGGATGGCGTTTGGGCGGGGGAGCGGGTGGGATGGCGACCTCCGTTTTACGTGTGCTTTGGACCTACCTACCGTGATACAGATTAACCGACTGACGGGTAGCCGAGGGAATCATTTGACTGATCCCCCTGCCGTACAGCGCATCGGGACGCGTCCGGATCGCTCTGCCCGTCGCTCGGAGGCACGTCGTGGACCCCGGGGAGGAATAGGCAGATGGCTGAGGTGATCCAGCTCACGCAGCGCCGTCCGGGTCTTTCAGGTCGGCAGGTGCTGCCCCATGCGCCCGAGATGACGCGCACCGCGCTCTACTTCGATCTCGCGTCGCCCTACACGTATCTCGTCGCCGAGCGCGTCGAGCGTCGCGCCGGCGACGTCGCCTGGCGCCCAGCCGTGCTGCGCCAACCGCTCGCGCGCGGCGACGAGCTGATCGCCGCGGCGCAAGGGCGCGCGCAGGCGCTGCGCATGCCGCTCGTGTGGCCCGAACGCTTCCCGTGTCGCGTCCCGTCGGCGATGCGCGTCGCGACCTACGCCAACGAGGAGGGACTGTGCCCCCGCTTCGTGATCGCGGCCGGTCGGCTCGCGTTCTGCGGCGGCTTCGACCTGGAGGACCCGGACATCCTCGCCGAGGCGGCGGCGGCCGCGGGGCTCGACGTCGACGGCGCGCTGCTGGCCGCGCGCGATCCGCGCCGTGACCACCAGATCGACATGGCGGGCCGAGCCGTCGGCCACGCCGGCGGCACGACGCTGCCGGCGCTCGAGCACGAGCGGCACCTGTACTGCGGCGAGGCGCGCATCAGCGCGTGGCTGTCGCAGGCGGCGGGCGCGATCGCGCGGCCCAGCGCGTAGCGAAGTCCGCCGCCTTAGCGCATCCTCATCGCACCGGGCTGGAATCCGACCGGTCCGCTGTCACAATCCCTGGTGGATGGACCGAGCATTGCGATACCTGTATCGCCGGCTCGGCCGGCGATACCCGCTGACGGTCGTCGTCCTCCAATTCCAGCTGGCCTACTTCGTGGTGCTCGGCGGGCTCATGCTGCTGCGGCTCTACCAGCCGATGAGCAGTCGCAGCTTCGTCGTGTTGCTCGTCGTGGCGGAGCTGCTGGTGGCGCTCGACAACGTGAGCTCGACGCTGCTCGCGAGGAAGCTGCTGGCGCCGGTCGACGCATGGCTCAACGGCGCGCGCGACCGCGTCTCGACGACCGATGCCTGGCGGGCGCTGGCGTTCATGCCGACCACGTATGGGCGGCGCGTGCGCACGGTTCCGATCCTGCTCGTGATCGTGCCGTTCGGCGTGTTCGCGACCGTCGAGCTCGACCTGCCGATCTGGGCCGCCTTCGCGATCTTCGCGGGGATGCTGCTGACGCTGCTCTACGGCGCGCTGTTCCGCTTCTTCGCGATGGAGTCGCTGCTGCGGCCGGTGCTCGCCGATGTCGCGCTGCATCTCTCCGACGACTTCGAACCGGGGCGCGGCGGCGTGCCGCTGCGCCGCCGGCTGCTCGTCGGCCTGCCCGCGATCAACGTGCTGACGGGCGCGATCGTCGCCGGCATCGAGCTCAACCGCAACGGCGCGACGCTGTCCGACCTGGGGCCGGCGGTCGTCGTGGCGGTCGTCGTCGCCTTCACGATCTCGCTCGAGCTGACGATCCTGCTCTCGCGCTCGATCTTCGGACCGCTCGACGCGCTGCGCGAAGCGACCGAGCGCGTCCGGCGCGGCGACCTGCGCACGCGCGTGCCGGTCGTCTCCGCCGACGAGACCGGCCGCCTCGCCCGCTCCTTCAACGACATGGTCGCCGGCCTGCAGGAGCGCGAGCGGCTGCACGAGGCGTTCGGCGCGTACGTGGGTCCCAACGTGGCCGAGATGGTGCTGCGCGACGGCGTCGACCTCGACGGCGAGGAACTGCAGGTCTCGATCCTGTGCCTCGACATCCGCGACTTCACGCGCTTCGCCGAGCGCGCGAGCGCGCGCGAGGTCGTCGACCGCCTCAACGAGTTCTACGACCTCGTCGTGCCGCTGCTGGTGCGCCACGGCGGCTACCCCGACAAGTACGTCGGCGACGGCCTGCTCGGCGTCTTCGGCGCGCCCGAGCCGATCGTCGCGCACGCCGACCGCGCCGTCGCCGCCGCGATCGAGATCGCCGCCGCCGTGCACGAGCGCTACCGCGGCAGCTTGCGCGTCGGCATCGGCGTCAACTCGGGTCTCGTGGTCGCGGGCACGGTCGGCGGCGGCGGCCACGTCGAGTTCACCGTCATCGGCGACCCCGTCAACACGGCGGCGCGCGTCGAGCAGGTGACGCGCCAGACCGGCGACGCCGTGCTCGTGACCGACGCGACGCAGCGGCTGCTGTGTCTCGACCACGGCGGCTTCGACCCGCGGCCGGCGGCGCCCCTCAAGGGCAAGCGCGAGCGCGTGCAGCTGTGGGCGCCGCGCGCCCTGACGACGATGCTGGAGGGCGGCGCGGCACCGGAGGCGGAGACAGGCGAGCACGCCTGGCGCGGCGCCGGGTCGTAAGGCGGTCGGCCTCGGAGCGCAGACGGGGCCCGGCGTCGCTGCCGGGCCCCAGTCCACGTTCGCAGCTCCAGAAGGGCGAGCCGGGTCGGGGGTCCCCGCTCGCGGGAGCTGTGCGTCGCCGACCGGACACTAGGGAGGCGGCCAGCGTTCCCGCCGGCCTCGTCCGGTCTATGTCGGGAACCGAGGAGTTTCGTGCCATGAATGCTCCTGGGTTCACGGCCATCATCTGCCTGCTGCTTGGACAGTGCAAGACAAGCGGTCGGTCGTCATACGTCCTTCATACACCCCGTGCTCCGGGACGTCGTGGGCGGCGCTCGGCGGTCGTCCGGCGCGGCTAGTCGGCTGGCCATCTAGCATCGCCTGCATGTCCACAGACACCACGGAGCAGACGCGTCTGCACGGCGGCCGGCTGATCGCGCGGCGCCTCAAGGCCCACGGCGTGAGCAAGCTGTTCACGCTCTCGGGCGGCCACATCTTCCCGATCTACGACGGCTGCCGCGAGGAGGGCGTCGACATCGTCGACGTGCGCCACGAGCAGACGGCCGCGTTCGCCGCGGAGGGCTGGGCGAAGGTCACGCGCACGCCCGGTGTCGCGGCCGTGACGGCTGGTCCCGGCGTGACGAACGCGATCAGCGCGATCGGCTCGGCGCAGTCGAACAACTCGCCCCTGCTCGTGCTCGGCGGGCGCGCGCCGGCGCTGCGCTGGGGCCGCGGCTCGCTGCAGGAGATCGACCACGTCCCGTTCGTGCGCCCGCTCACCAAGCTCGCGGCGACGCCCGACTCGACGGCGGAGATCCCCGGGATGGTGGACGAGGCGCTGCGCGTCGCGCTGACGCCGCACTCCGGCCCGACGTTCCTCGACTTCCCGATGGACCACGTCTTCAGCGAGGCGGAGGAGCCGGCCAGCGAGGCGTCGATGCTGGAGCCGTGGCGCGGGCCGGCCGCCTCGGACGGAGATGCGATCGAGCGCGCCGGGAAGCTGCTCGGCGCGGCCGAGCGGCCGGTCGTGATGGCGGGCACGAACCTCTACTGGGGCCACGGCGAGGAGGCGCTGCGCGCTTTGGCCGAGGAGCTCGGCGTGCCGGTGTTCCTCAACGGGCTCGCGCGCGGCTGCGTGCCGGCCGACCACGAGCTGTTCTTCTCCCGCGCGCGCGGAGCCGCGTTGACCAACGCCGACGTCGCGCTCGTGATCGGCGTGCCGATGGACTTCCGCCTCGGCTTCGGCGAGTCGTTCGGGCCGGAGACGGAGATCGTCGCGATCGACGTCGCCGAGCCGCTGCGCGAGCACCCGCGCGCCGTGGCGGCCGAGCTCTACGGCGCGCTGCCGGCGACGCTCGAGGCGCTGCGCTCGGCCGCGTCGGCGGCTGGGGGCGCGGCGTCCCGGACGCGGGCGTGGATCGAGCAGCTGCGGGGCGTCGAGTCGGAGAAGCACGCGGCCGAGGCGGCGGAGCTCAACGACGAGCGCGCGCCGCTGCATCCGATGCGCGTCTATCGCGGGCTGGCGGAGGTGATCGACCGCAATGCGATCGTCGTCTGCGACGGCGGCGACTTCGTCTCCTACGCGGGGCGCGTGGTCGATTCCTACGAGCCCGGCTGCTGGCTCGATCCGGGGCCCTTCGGGTGTCTGGGATCCGGCCCCGGCTACGCGCTCGCGGCGAAGCTCGCGAGACCGGAGCGCCAGGTCGTGCTGCTGCTCGGCGACGGCGCGTTCGGCTTCTCGGGGATGGAGTTCGACACGCTCGCGCGGCACGGCGTGCACGTCGTCGGCGTGATGGGCAACAACGGCATCTGGGCGCTGGAGAAGCACCCGATGGAGTTCCTCTACGGCTACTCGGTCGCGGCCGAGCTGCGGCCGGCGACGCGCTACGACCAGGTCGTCGAGGCGCTCGGCGGGCATGGCGAGCTGGTCGAGCGGCCGGAGGATCTGCGCGGCGCTTTGGAGCGCGCGTTCGCCGCCGGCGTACCCGCGCTCGTGAACGTGCTGACCGACCCGTCGGTCGTGTATCCGCGCAAGAGCAACCTCGCCTAGCGGCCGCGGAAAATGAGGAAGCCGCCCGCATCATGCGGACGGCTTCCTCGAAGTGGCCCCATCAGGACGGGCAGGGGTACGTGCCGTGAAAGGGCCTTATCAGTGGTTCGGACGGCGGGAGGCGCCGTTGATGCGGCTTCGCCCGAACCTATGGGCCGAGCAATGGGAAACGTTCGCACGCAGCCCCAATGCCCGACATGGCCATATTCCTAGGGTGTCATGAACCGGACAATCGAACATACGTCCAGCTCATTAGTCAGGGTGATCCGGACCCGAGTGTCGTTCGAATTGGTCAGCTTGCCGGCTGTCGGCGCGCCGCAGCAGGAGTTCCAATGCGCCTGACTGGTCAGCGTGCGGCCTGATTAAGCGCAACGCCGTGCAACAGGTCGTGCTCGGAGACCTCGGCGCGTTGAAGCTCAAAGGCTCGCAGCACCTCGAGCAGGATCGCCGCGCCGGCGACGATCGTGGGCGCACGGTCGGGGTGCAGCCCGCGCACGAGGCGGCGCTCGGCGAGCGGCATCTGGGCCAGCCGCGCGAGCAGCAACTCGACCTCGGCCCGCTCCAGCACGTAGCCGTGCACGCGCCGCGGGTCGTACGGATCGAGCTCCTGGTCGATCGCGGCGAGCGAGGTCGCGGTGCCGGCGACGCCGACGGCCACGCGCGCGCCGCCGCGGATTGCCGCGGGCACGTTCGCCTCAAGCGTCGCGCGGACGTCGTCCGCGAGTCGTTGGAGCTCGTGCGGCGTAGGCGGGTCGCGGTGCAGGTGGCGCTCCGTCTGCCGCACGACGCCGGCTTGCAGCGAGACGTGGAACGACGGCTCGGCGCCGCCGGCGCGACCGACGATCAGCTCGGTCGAGCCGCCGCCGATGTCCAGCACGAGCAGCGGCGTGTCGTCCTGCGGGTCACGGTCGTGAGTCGCCCCGCGGAAGGTCAGCTGCGCCTCCTGGTCGCCGCTGATCGTGCGCGCGTCGAGGCCGAAGTCGTGCGTGACGCGCCGCGTGAAGTCGGCGCCGTTGGCGGCGTCGCGCGTGGCGCTCGTGAGCACGGCGACGCGCATGTCGGCCGGCACGTCGGCGGCGTCGAGCGCGTCGCGATAGGCGCCGAGCGTGGAGAAGACGCGTTGCATCGCATCCTCGGCGAGCCGGCCGGCGGTGTCGACGCCCTGGCCGAGACGCGTGACTTCGGAGCGGCGGTCGAGCTCGGCGATCGCACCGTCCTGCACGTCGGCGATCAACAGCCGCGTGGAGTTGGTCCCGATGTCGACGACGCCGACGCGCATGCCGCTGTGGATCCTATGGGGCGGCGGGGAGCGGGGCGGGATGCGGCAGCGGCTCGCCGGCGAGACCGGCGAGGACGTTGTCGACGGCGAGCTCGGCCATCGTCGCGCGCGTGCGCGTCGTCGCGGAGCCGATGTGCGGGAGCACGAGCACGTTGGGCGCCTGCAGGAGCGGGTGGTCGGGCGGCAGCGGCTCGGGATCGGTGACGTCGAGCGCGGCGCCGGCGATCTCGCCGGCGTGCAGCGCGTCGATCAGCGCCCGCTGGTCGACCACACGGCCGCGCGCGGTGTTGACGAGGAACGCGGTCGGCTTCATGCGCTTCAGCGCTGCGGCGTCGATCAGGTGGTGCGTCTGCGGCGTGAGCGGGACGTGCAGCGAGACGAAGTCCGACTGCGCGAGCAGCTCTGGCAGCGGTGTGCCGCCGCGGCTCGTGGTCTGGAGGATCCGCATGTCGAAGCCGGCGGCGCGCTTCGCGACCGCCTTGCCGATGCGGCCGGCGCCGACGATCCCGAGCGTGGCGCCGACCAGGTCCGCGCCGAGGTGGCCGTCGGGCCGCCACGTGCCCCAGCCGCCGTCCTTCACGGCCTGGGCGGCCTGCGGGAGGCGGCGGGCGGCGGCGAGCAGCAGCGCGAACGCGATGTCGGCGGTCGCGTCGGTGAGCACGTCGGGCGTGTTGCCGACGGGGATGCCGCGCCCGTGCGCGGCGACGAGGTCGATGTTGTCGAGGCCGACGGCGTAGTTCGCGATCGCCTTGAGCTGGGGGTTCGCGTCGAGGAAGGCCGCGTCGATGCGATCGCTGAGGGTGCAGAGCAGGGCGTCGGCCTGCTGGCTGTGCTCGGTCAGCTCGGCTGGTGTCGGCGGCTCGGCGCCGTGCCAGACGTCGAGCTCGTGCCCTGCCGCGCGCAGGCGGTCGAGCGCGTCGCCGACGAGTCTGCGGGTGACGAAGACGCGGGCCATACGGGGCATCGTATGAGGCGTCGCCGGCTTCGGGATTTGGGAGCGCTTCGCTATACTGGTCCGTCCACGCCGCGGGGTGGAGCAGTCTGGTAGCTCGTCGGGCTCATAACCCGAAGGTCGCGGGTTCGAATCCCGCCCCCGCTATGAACAAGGGCCCCGTTGGTGCGGGGCTTTTGTCGTTCTGGGGACCTGCGTCCGTGGCTGTGGGGCAACGGATGGGGCAACGTGCGCACGGAGCTGGAGGTCACGCCAGCTCGTGCGGAGTCCGTGCGCAAGCTCGAGCGTGACGCGTCACATTGCCACAGTGCGGACGCACGCACGAGTACAGCCGACGTAGAGCTGGCGGTCGGTCGCCTCGGCCGACGTGAGACCCCGCAGCAGACGTTCCTTGTGTGCGTCCTGAAGCGCCAACCCAACGTTGTCCCATTCGCGACCCTTTGCCTGGTGGATGGTCATTCCAGGCACCATGTCGCCGTCAAAGAGCAGGCGCTCGCGGAGCCATCCAAGCCGCTTCGTGTACTGCCAGTGAACTGGCGGGAACGGCGTGCTCGTCTCGGTGGAGAGCAAATCAACCATTGCCTGATAGCCGGCTTTAGGTCCAGCATCGGCGTCCTGACAGAGGGCTTCGATCACCTTCGGCCATCCGGCGTCCAATCGTGCGATCGCCTCAGGGTTGCCGATTCTGAGTGTCGACAGCGCGTCGCCGATGTACGTCGCGTCGAGGCCGAGCAGGGAGCGCGTCACATAGTCGAGCAGCAAGGTCGCGCCCGCCTCCGGGGCATTGCCTTTCGCGGAGCCAAAGGCGAGCGGCAGAACGTGTGCGTCGAGTTCCCACAGCTGTCTCCACTCGCATGCGAGAATGGCGTCAGGCTCGTCCGATGGGCCGCGCGACGGCAGCAGGACGGACTCTCCGTTGCGCAAGCGGCGAGCCAGCTCTGCTTGTTCGTCCGTGCGCCATCGGAACGAGGCCGAAAGCGGCAGCGTCGTCATCTCGGTTTCTGCCACCAGCCCGGGAACGAGGTCGGGGCGCGCACCCCGAAAGCGGTAAAGGGCTTGCCAGGGGTCGCCGATCAGTGTCACCTCGAGCCCAGCCGCACACGCCAGCTTCACCACCGCCAGGTCGAGCTCGTTGCCGTCGAATACCTCGTCGACGATCAGGGCCCGTGCCGTCATGGCGAGGTATTCGACCAGCGGGTCTCTCATGGAGGTCTGCTTAAGCGCCTCGGAGAGCACCGCTCGCACCTCCTCATGCGTGCAGATGCCTTCGGCGAGCTTGGTCGCGACAGCGGACGGATCGGGTCGAGCCGCTCGTTGTGCCTCGCGTGTCTGGTCGACGAGGACGCGGTTCCCGTCCAATCTCACTGCTGGTTGCCAGACCGAGTACGGCGCGTCGACCAGAGCCCTCCAGTTGTCGACCACCTCCAGCTCCTTATGTCCACCCGGCCACACGACGTGACCTCTGGCGAGGAGCACCTGGAGCAGGTCGTAGATCAATGTGTCCAGCGTTGCGATGCGATGCGGGCGTTGTGCGGCGGTGCGTCCGTACAGCCGCCGAACCCGCTCGCGAAGCTCAGCGGTCGCGGAGCGCGTGAAGCTCACGGCGATTACGCCGCGGGAGTCTGTGCGGCGGCCCTCGTCCCAGCGCTGGACCGCAAAGCGATGGGCAGCGACGGTTGTTTTGCCTGCGCCGGGCGCGGCCTCAAGAAAGAGCCGCGGCGCAGGGCTTGCGATCGCGCGCAGCTGCTCGGGGGTGAGCACTACTCAGGCGTGGCCATCGATTGGTCGTCCTCGGTCGCTGTCTCCTCGACCGGTACGAACGAAGGCTCGTACAGGAATTCGAGCAGGTCGGCGATGTGAAACGGGACGATCACCGAGCGTCTCTCATCGAAAGCAGCCCGAACTTGTCCGGCGAGCGCAAGCGCGAACTCGCCTTTGCGGTTCGCTCCGCGGCCGGCCGGGATCGACTCGTGTTCGTTCGTCTTCGCGCGTCCTCCCTGAAACAGCTCGCCGATGGTGACAGCGTTGATTGGCTCTGGCGCATCGAGCCCGATCTCCGCCAGCGCGGCCGTCAGCAGATCCTCGTTGCCTGGCGTCACGGATGGCTCGAGCGTGGGGCGGCTGTGGAATATCCGTACGACGGTCTCGTCGTGGTCCGCGAGCCACGCCGGAGTCCTAGGCTCCTGGTCCACCGCGACATCGCTGTCCGAGAGCACCGCAAGCCTCGTGCAAAGCTCCGATCCACTGGTGGCGAGCAGTCGGACTGGCCAGGCGCCGATGCGGCTACCGAGGGCGACGATGCTGAGCGCATCGACGAACGCCTGTCTGTCCTCATCATCACCGGCCCAGACCCAGGCGAACTCGCGCAAGAGCGCCGCGTCGGTGATCCCCTCGACAATCGTCAGACGCTCGGCGAAGAGGGCCGACGAGCGTGTCGCGTCGAGATGCAGCCGCGTCTTTTGCAAGACCTCGTCCCTCTCCTTCATGGGGATCTGCGTAATCGCGCGCGCGACGTTCCTGCCGCCGGTGTCGTGTCGCAGGACCACAATGTCGGTCGGGTCGCAGGAGGTGACGACGTCTGGTGCGTGCGAGGACAGAATCACCTGCAGCTCGGGGCGGCTGAGCGTGATCCGTCGCAGGTATCGCACGAGCGAATGCTGGAGCTGCGGGTGGAGGTGTGC
>Ga0308176_10000009_pt1 | contig 139927 bp, 129 predicted proteins | sample PhyCR2_3_FD_203890 | JGI IMG/M metagenome (GOLD analysis project Ga0308176, IMG submission 203890) | Soil microbial communities from UC Gill Tract Community Farm, Albany, California, United States - DLSLS.C.R2 | ecosystem: Environmental > Terrestrial > Soil > Agricultural land | place: USA...
GCTGGTTAACGAACACGTGCGATTCGTCCTTGATGCCGACGAGCTGCGGGCGCCCGACCGTCAGCCACGCGAACAGCGCCGCGACCGCCTTGCTGCCGATCGGCACGAGCCGCTCCTTCGAGCCCTTGCCGTTGGCGCGCAGCACGCCCTCGTCGAGATCGACCTCCTCGAGTCTGATGCCGACCGCCTCGGAGGCGCGCAGCCCGCAGGCGTACATCAGCTCCAGCAGCGCACGGTCGCGCAGCGCGGCCGGCGAGCCGCCTCTCGGCTGGGAGAGCAGCAGCGCGACCTCGTCGCGCGTGAGCACCTTCGGCAGTCTCTTGCCGCGCGGCGGACCCTTCAGCTCGGCGGTCGGATCGCGGTCGAGCAGCTCCTCGCGGCGCAGGTGGCGGTAGAAGGAGCGCAGGCAGGCGACCTTGCGCTGGATCGTCGTCGACGCGGCGGGCGCCTTGCCGTCCCCGCCCGAAGCGAGCGTCGCGACGAACGCGGCGAGGTCGGTGTGCTCGACGGTGAGGGCGTCCTTGCCGGCGCTCTCGAGCCACGTGCCGAACTGCAGCAGGTCGGAGCGGTAGGCCTCGAGCGTGTTGCGCGACAGGCCGCGCTCCAGCTCCAGGTAGGCGACGAAGTCGAGCACGAGGTCCTGATGGGACCCGCTCGTGCGCAGCGCGGGCAGCTCTTGGGTCGCGGACATGTCCGCGGTGATGTTCGCCGCGGCGCGCGCGGCCCCTGCTCAGCGTTCGCGCCGGGCGCGCAGCAGCTGCAGCCCGATCAACGACTTGGCGTCCTCGCACTGGGCGATCGCGTCGTCGAGCTGGTCGAGCGGCCAGGGCACGATCTCGATCCGCTCGTCCTCCTCGACCGCAGGCCGCTCGACGTCGCGCAGGTCGGTCGCGAGCCAGATGTCGATGCGCTCGTCGGTGAAGCCGGGGCTCGTGTAGATGCCCTTGAGGTGCTGCCACGTGTCGGCCGCCTTGGAGATCTCCTCCGCCAGCTCGCGCTGCGCCGCGGCACGCTGGTCCTCCGCCGGCTTGTCGAGCTTGCCGGCGGGGATCTCGAGCAGCGCCTGCTCGCCGCAGATCTCGCGCGGCTGGCGGATCAGCCACACGTGCGTTCCGTCGACGGGCACGATCGCGACCGCGCCGGGATGCGCGACGTTCTCGCGCGTGACGACCTCGCCGTCGTCGTGGCGATAGCGCTCGACTCTCACCGTGCCGATGTGGCCGGACCAGATCTCCTCGTAGCCGACCTGCTCGAAGCTCATGCGACCTCTCTCTCGATCTGTGCGGCCAAAGCGCCGCCGGCGGCCAGCGCCGCGGCGAAGAACAGGCGATCCTCGTCGAGCGTGCGGCCCATCGTGCGCGTCGGCAGGCCGCTCGCGCGGTAGCCGTCGACGTCGACCGCCGCCTCGACGACGTCGTGTCCTCGTGCCCGCGCGGCGTCGAGCGCCGGACCGATCCCGTCCATCTCCGCGAACAGCCGCACGCCCGGCGGGACCGGCAGCGTGACCGGCTTCAGCAGCAGCTCCAGGACGGTGCGCGTGTGGTGCGAGAGGCCGCGGTGGCGCTCGCGCGGATCGCCGGAGGACATGCGCGCCGTGAGGACGGTCCGGCAGCCGAGCGCGAGCGCGGCGTGCGCGGAGTCGAGCGCGACGATCCCGCCGTGCCCGAGCGCCGAGCCCGAGCCCAGGATCCCCGGACCGGGCCCGACGAGCGCGACGTCCCAGCCCTCGGTTGCGAGCCCGTCATGGATCGCGCCGGCCGTCGTGATCGCCTCCTGCCCGCCGCCGTAGGCCGGTCCGGCCGTGGTATGGCCGGAGAGCAGGCCGCGGTGCAGCAGCTGCCGGACCGTGTCCGACATCCCGCCGGGCAGCGCGCCGCCGGCCGTCTGCACGTAGCCGACCTTCAGGCCCGCGCGCGCCTCGGCGAGCGCCCACGCGATCGGGGCGAGCTGGCCGTGCAGCTGGAAGACGCCGACCGGCCTGCCGAGCGGGGTCTCGAGCTCGCGCCCCTCCGCGGGGATGACCGCGTGCTGGAGCGGGCTGTAGTTGAGCTTCATCACGTGGGCGCCCGGCATGCCCTTGCCGTCGAGCCCGCGCGTGAGGTTGACGTGCACGACGTCGAAGCCGCCGGATCCGAGCTTCAGGTCGAGGGCCTCGACGTTGAGGACCACCTCGTCGCCCGCTTGGCACGGGCCGACGAGCGCCGTGTCCGCGCGCGCCGGCCGGCGCTCCCCGTCGAGCTCCACTTCCAGCCGCTGCCACGGCTCGGCAGCCTCCGCGCTGACCACCACCCCGCGCCGCAGCCTCAGCATCGGCCGGCCCCACGGCGGCATCGAGGGGCGGGTTCGGTCGCGAGCTGCAAGTTGTGTACCTCTGCGGTACGTGAATTGCAGTTCATGCGTTCGGTGCGTGCTCGAGGAGGGCGAAGGTCACGTCGAGCATGCCCTCCAGGGCGGCGACCGTGACCTGCTCGTTCGGCTGGTGCGGGTGCTCGGTGCCGTTCGCGAGGTTGAGGCATGGGAAGCCGGCCGCGATCAGCGCGTTCGCGTCCGCGCCGCCGCCGGTGGAGATGTGGCGCGGCGCGTAGCCGCATGCGCGCAGCGCCGCCTCCGCCGTCTGCACCTCGGGCGCGGAGGCTTTGAGCCGATAGCCGTGGAAGAGGCGCGAGACGTTGACGTCGAGGTCGCACTCGGCCGCGTTCGCGCCGTCGGTGAGGTGGTCGACGATCTCGCTCACGAGCGCCTCGACCTTCGCCTCGTCCAGCGAGCGGACCTCCGCCTCGATCCGGCAGCGCTCCGGCACGACGTTGATGCCGGCGCCGCCGGCGATCGTGCCGACGTTCGCGGTCGTCTCCTCGTCGAGGCGCCCGAGCGGCATCGCGGCGACCGCGCGCGCCGCCGCGACGATCGCGCTGCGGCCGGCCTCGGGGCGGATCCCGGCGTGGGCGGCGACGCCCCGCAGCTCGGCGACGATGCGGTGGTAGTGCGGCGAGGCGAGCACGATCTCGCCGATCGGGGAGGCGTGGTCGAAGACGTAGCCGAAGCGGGAGCGCAGCTGCGTCGCGTCGAACGCCTTCGCGCCGCGCAGTGCGTCCTCCTCGCCGGTGGTGAAGAGGAGCTCGACGGGAGCCCCGGCCGGCTCGCGGGCCAGGCGTCGGGCAGCGAGGAGGATGACCGCGACGGCCGCCTTGTTGTCGGCGCCGAGGATCGCCTCGTGGCGGTTGCGCCACACGCCCTCCTCGCAGACCGGCTCGACCGGCCCGGTGAGCGGGACCGTGTCGAGGTGCGCGCACAGCAGGACGCCCCCTTCGATGCCGCCGTCGGCCGAGGGCAGGCGGGCGAACAGGTTGCCGGCGGCGTCGGCGGCGGGGGCGAGCCCGATCGAACGCAGCTCGACGCCGACACGCTCCGCGCACGCCTGCTCATGTCCGTACGGCGACTCGATCGCGCACAGCTCCCCGAACAGCTCGTTGAGCGCGGCCCGCTCGGCCGCGTCCGCGCGTCTCACGCGGTGGTCGCGCGCGTGACCGACGGCTCGTGGTCGCCGGCGGCGACGTCGGCGTGCGCGAGCGCGGCGCCCACGAAGCCGCGGAACAGCGGCGAGGGCTTGTCCGGGCGCGACTTGAACTCGGGGTGGTACTGCGAGGCGACGAAGAACGGGTGCTCGCTCTCGGGCAGCTCGACCGCCTCGACGAGCTGGTCGTCCGGCGACGTTCCGCCGATCACGAGGCCGGCGTCCTCGATCCGCCGCCTGAGGTGGTTGTTGACCTCGTAGCGGTGGCGGTGGCGCTCGTAGATGACCGGCTCGCCGTACAGCTCGCGGATGCGCGTGTCCTCGTGCAGCTTCACCGGGTCGGCGCCGAGGCGCATCGTGCCGCCGAGGTCGGAGATCTCCTTCTGCTCGGGCAGCAGGTCGATCACGGGCCACGGCGTCTCGGGGTCGAACTCGGTCGAGTTCGCGCCCTCCATGCCGACGACGTGGCGGGCGAACTCGGCGACCGCGACCTGCATGCCGAGGCAGATCCCCAGGTACGGGATGCCGCGCTCGCGCGCGACGCGCGCGGCCGCGATCTTGCCCTCGATCCCGCGCCCGCCGAAGCCGCCGGGGATCAGGATGCCGTCGGCGCCCCGCAGGCGCTCGGCCGCGTTGTCGACGTCGAGCTGCTCGGAGTCGATCCAGTCGATCTCGACCTTCGCGCCGTGCTCGATGCCGGCGTGGCGCAGCGACTCGGCGACCGACAGGTAGGCGTCCTCGAGCTTCACGTACTTGCCGACGAGCGCGATCTTCACCGGCTTGCGCGCCTGCGCGGCACGCTCGGTTATCGCCTCCCATTCGGTCAGGTCGGGCGGCGCCGCTTCCATGCGGAAGTGGTCGAGGATGAAGTCGTCGACCTGCTGGTCGCGGTAGTTGAGCGGCACCTTGTAGATGTCGTCGACGTCGGAGGCGGAGACGATCGCCTCGACCGGCAGCGACGCGAACAGCGCGATCTTTCTGCGGATGTCGGTCGCGAGGCGCTCCTCGGAGCGGCACATCAGCATGTCGGGCGCGATGCCGATGCGGCGCAGCTCGTTGACGGAGTGCTGCGTCGGCTTCGTCTTCAGCTCGCCGGCGTGGCCGATGTACGGCACGAGCGTGAGATGGATGTACATGCAGTTGCGCCGCCCGACGTCGACCGGGAACTGGCGGATCGCCTCCAGGAACGGCAGCGACTCGATGTCGCCGACGGTGCCGCCGATCTCGGTGATGACGACGTCGACGTCGCTCGCGTCGGCGACGAGCTTGATGCGGTGCTTGATCTCGTCGGTGATGTGCGGGACGACCTGCACGGTGCCGCCGAGGTAGTCGCCGCGCCGCTCGCGCGTGATGACGGAGTTGTAGATCCCGCCGGCCGTCACGTTGGAGCCGCGGCGCGTGTTGGCGGAGGTGAAGCGCTCGTAGTGGCCGAGGTCGAGGTCGGTCTCGGCGCCGTCCTCCGTCACGAACACCTCGCCGTGCTGGTAGGGCGACATCGTGCCGGGATCGACGTTGATGTACGGGTCGAGCTTCTGCAGCTGGACCGTGAGGCCGCGCGCGACGAGCAGCCGCCCGATCGAGGCGGCGGCGATGCCCTTCCCCAGCGAGGAGACGACGCCCCCGGTGACGAAGATGAACCGGGTCGTGCCGTTCGTGGGGGCGTCAGGCATGCGCGTCATTCCTTCCGAGCGAGTCTATCTGCCGCAGCAGCGGAGTACGTTCGATCAGGCCGTTGAGCGAGCGGAACTCGCCGTAGATCGTGATCGCGAGGACGATCGCGAGCGCGATCGCCTGGCCGGCCGTGTCGAAGGCGTAGATCAACCACAGTCCCGCGACCGCGCCGATCAGGTTCGACCCGACGTCGCCGAGCATCGTCCGCTCCTTGAGGTCGTACCAGCCCGCGACGAGGATCGGCGCGGCGAGCGGGCCGACGACCCACAAGGGCGGAACGTCGTCGGCGTACCGGCCATGCCACGCAACGACCGACAGCAGCACGCCGAGGAGCAGGAACGCCTTCGCCGCCCGCCCCGGCCGCAGGTCCAGCAGGTTGAAGAGATTCGTCGTGAGCACGAGCAGTGCGACGGCCAGCAGATACTCGCCCACGTCGAAGCCGTAGCCCTGAGCCACGTACAGCGCAAGCGCGAGCGACCCGACTGCCTTCAGCGCGCCGGTGCTGAACTCGCCCGCGAGCACCGCGCGCCCGTGTCCGCGCCAGCCGCGCGAGGGGCCGGCGAGCTGGTCGTCGATCAGGCCGAGCAGCGCGACGCCGAGCGGGTACAGCAGGTCGGTCCGCGCACCCCAGTCGAACCAGTCGAGCTTGGCGATGCGGACGAACCCGGCCCAGGCCCCCACCGCCAACACCCCCGCCGCCACGATCGCGATCCCGCCGGGGAACGGCAGCCGCGCGCCGCGCCAGTTCTCGCGCGTGAAGCCCTCCGCCTGCAGGTGCCGCAGGATCGGCGGCGTCAGCAGGAGCGCCGCGGCGAGCGCGACGAGCGTCGGGAGGGCGTGCACTCCGGCACCGTAGCCGCCGGGCCGGATGGCGGTGGATCAGCCGGCGGCCGGCGCGGCGAGCGCCCACACGTCGACGAAGCGGCGCAGCTGCGCATGCCAGACCTGGCGCTCGCGTGCCATCCCCAGCTTCTCGGCGACGCGGATCGAGCGCGCGTTGTCCGGGTGGACGATCGAGATCAGCTCGGGCAGTCCCAGCGCGTCGAACGCGTGCGTGCGGACGGCGAGCGCCGCCTCGGTCGCAAGCCCCTTCCCCCACGCGCGGCGCGCGAGCCGCCAGCCGATCTCCGGCCGCTCCGCGAGGGTGGGCAGGAACGTCGGGTAGGCGACGCCGGCGAAGCCGAGCAGCGCGCCCGCGTCCGCCGGCTCGCGCGACTCGACCGCGAACAGCCCGAAGCCGTGGCGCTCCCAGTGCTCGAGGAGCTGGCCGTGGAACGCGTGCAGCGCCGCCTCGCTGACCGGCCGGTTCAGGAAGCGCTGGACCTCCGGATGCCGGTTGATCGCGATCAACGGCGCCTCGTCCTCGGTCCGCCACGGCCGCAGCAGCAGCCGCTCCGTGCGCAGCTCCGTCACTGCAGCAGCGGCGGCAGCCGGCCGCCGTCGGCGGTCGACTTGACGCCGAAGCTGCCGCGCTCGCCGGTGAGCGCGAACACGAGCGCGGCGCGGCCGATCGTGTCGTCGAGGTCGTCGACGCTCGACAGCTCGTGATCCTTGAACCACTCGACCTGGGAGGTCTCGGCGTCGGTCGTCTCGACGCCGACGACCGGCACGTCCTGCGCGCGCAGGCCGCGCACGAAGCCGTCCTCGAACGTCTCGACCGCGTCCGCCTCGTCGCCCTTGAGCTCGGGCGTGCTGCGCACGACGACGACGCCGTCCGCGCCGTTGAGCGCACCGCTGCCCTGCAGCAGCAGGTCGCGCCGCACGAGCCGCAGCAGGCGGCCGCCGTGGGTGAACTGGATCCCCAGCCGCGTCGCGAACGGGTGCAGCAGGTCGGGGTCCTCCATCAGCCGTTCGTAGCGCGTGCCGTGCGCGGCGGACGCCAGCTCGTCGAGCTGCAGCGGCTCGCGGATCACCGACACCGATACGAGCGACGCGCCCGAGCCCTGCAGCGCGTCCTTCGTCAGGTTCCACATGCGGTCGGAGGCGCCGCCGAGCTCGATCAGCGCGATCCGCCGCCCGGCGAGCCGGCCGCCGACGAGCGCCGGATACGCCTCGCGCTCGAACTGCTGGCGCTGCTGCAGCTGCGCGAGCGCGTCGTCGCGCTGCGCCTGCGCGTCGCGCACGTCGCCGCGCAGCGATGCGCGCACGTCCTTCTCGGCGCTCGAGACGAGCCCCTTGTCGCCGATCGCGACGCCGAGCAGCAGCCCGATCGCGAGCGACAGGAAGACGGCGACGAGCGACAGCGCGTGGTAGCGGAAGTTGAGCATCGAAGTTCCGGCAGCTTAGGCGTCGATGCCCAGCAGGACTTGCAGCTTGAGCCACAGCAGGTCGGCGACGTCGTGCAGACCGGGCGTCAGCAGCACGACGGCGACGAGCACCAGCAGGCCGGTGAGGGCGAGCAGGCCGATCGGCGCGATCCCGGGTCGCGGTCTGTAGAGGCGGCTCACGCCCTTCGCGTCGACGAGGATCTCCCCCACGCGCAGCCGCGTGAGGAACGTCGAGGCCATCCCGCGGCGGTTCTTGTCGAGGAACTCGACGAGGTTGAAGTGCGAGCCGACGGACACGAGCAGTTCGGCGCCCTTCTCGGCGGCGATCAGCATCGCGATGTCCTGGCTCGTGCCGGGAGCGGGGACGATCTTGTAGTCCAGACCCAGCGACTCCAGGTGCTCGCGGCCGGGCGCGCGGCCGTCGGGATAGGCGTGCACGACGAGCTCGGCGCCGCAGCGCAGCGTCGCCTCCGCCGCCGAGTCCATGTCGCCGACGATCATGTCGGGCTTGAAGCCTTCCTGCAGCAGCGCGTCGGCGCCGCCGTCGACGCCGACCAGCACGGGCTTGAGGTCGCGGATGTAGGGGCGCAGCGCCTTGATGTCGCGCTTGTGGTCGACGCCGCGCACGACGATCAGCGTCGGCCGGTCGCGGAAGTCGGTGTCGAATCTCGGCAGCGGGATGCGGCCGGCCAGCAGGTCGCGCTCCTCCAGCATGTACTGCACGGTGTTGTGCGCGAACGCCTCGAGCGCCTCGCCGATCTCCGCGCGGCGCTGGTCCGTTTCCGCCTGCACGCGCTCGACTTCGAGCAGCGTCCCGACCGCGACGCGCTCGCCGCGGCACCACACCTCGCCGCCTCTGAGGACGATCGGGTCGCCGTCGTGCAGGCGCTCGAAGAGGCCGTCGCCGGGCACGTCGACGAGCGCGATCCCGGCCTGCGCGACGAGCAGCGGACCCATGTTCGGGTAGCTGCCGGTGCTCGACGGCGCGCAGTTGACGACGGCCGCGACGCCGCAGGCCACGAGATCTTCACCCGAGACGCGGTCGAGGTCGCGATGATCGATCACGGCGACGTCGCCCGGCCGCAGCCGCTTGACGAGGTGCTTCGTGCGCTTCCCGAGCCGCGCGATGCCCGCCACCTCGCGCGTGGGCGCTTGGGGAATCGACGTAGCCGTGGTTGAGGAGGACGGTGCCACGGGTCTTCGGAGTGTACGGGGCTGTTCGGCTGCGGCCGAGGCGTTGCTGCGCGGTGCGAGTGCGGGCCGGGTGCGGCGGGTTCCGCTTGGGTTCGAACGCTGCTGCGGGCGGGTCCTGACCGCTCCGGGCGCGCGCACACCGCCCTTCGGGCGGCGCACGTGCGTCCTCACGGCCACCCGCCCGATCGGCGGAGGCGGCGGACCCGCCGCGCCCCGGCGATGTCTGCTCTCGCCGACGCCCCGGTTGTGCTCAGGTGGCTTTGAGGAGCTCCTTTGCGTGGCGTCTGGCGGCTCTGTCCTGGTCGTCGGCGCCGAGCATGCGGACGAGCTCGTCGACGACGGCGTCTCTGGTGAGCTGCGTGACGGTGGTGATCGCGGCTCTGCCGGTGCCGTCCTTGGCGATGCGGAAGTGGCGGTCGGCGTGGGCGGCGACCTGCGGGAGGTGCGTGATGCAGAGGACCTGGCGTGCGGCGGCGAGCTGGTGCAGCTGGGCGCCGACGGCGTTTGCGGTGCGGCCGCCGATGCCGGCGTCGACCTCGTCGAAGACGAGCAGGCCGGCGGCGTCGCTGCCGGCGTTGGCGACGCCGAGCAGCGCGAGCATCACACGCGAGAGCTCGCCGCCGGAGGCGACCTCGCGCAGCGGACCGGCCGGCATCCCCGGGTTGACGGCGATCGACAGCTCGACGTGGTCGGCGCCGGTCGGACCGGGCTCGTCCTTCGGCGCGAGCTGCACCTCGAAGCGCGCGTCCGGCATCGCCAGCTCGGCGAGCCGCGCGCGCACCGCCTCCGCCAGCGCGGGCGCCGCCGCCGCGCGCGCGTCGTGGAGCTCGGCGGCGATGCCGGCGAGCCGCTCGCGCGCGGCGTCCAGCGCGGCCGTCGTCTCGGCGAGGGCGGCCTCGGCGCCGGTCAGCTCGTCGCGCCGCGCGCGGCACTGCTGCGCGTAGGCGAGCACCGCCGCGATCGAGCCGCCGTGCTTGCGCTCCAGGCGCGCGAACGCCTCCAAGCGCTGCTCGACCGCCTCCAGCCGCGCGGCCGGATCGACCTCGCCGTCGCCGGCGGCCGCGTCGAGGTAGCGGTGCAGCTCGACGGCCGCGTCCTCCGCCTCGAGCGTGAGCGCGCGCAGCCGCTCCGCGAGCGCGTCGAGCGCCGGGTCGACGCCGGCGACCGCGTCGAACTGCCGCGCCGCGGCGCCGAGCAGCTCGCCTGCTCCGCCCTCCCCGCTCTCGGGCGCGATCGCCTCGGCGCCGGCCTGCGCCGCCGTGCGCAGCGCCTCCAGGTGCCGCAGCCGCTCGCGCTCGGCGAGCAAGTCGCGCTGCTCGGCCTCGCTCGGACCGGCCTCCTCGATCTCGCGCAGCTCGAACTCGAGCAGGTCGAGCTCGCGCTCGCGCGCACCGTCGAGCGCGCCCAGCTCGTCCGCGCGACGCAGCGCCGCACGCACGTCCGCATGGGCAGCGGCCGCCTCCGCGCGGCGCGCCCGCTGATCGGGGCCGCAGAAGCCGTCCAGCACCTCCAGCTGCGCCGACGCCAGCATCAGCCGGCGGTGCTCGTGCTGCCCGTAGAAGGCGAGCAGCTCGCCGCCGACCTCGCGCAGATCCGCGACGGTCGCCGCGCGGCCGCCGAGGTACGCGCGCGTGCGCCCGTCCGGCCACACGCGCCGCGCGAGCACGAGCTCGTCGGCGCCGGCCGGCAGCCGCTCGGCGAGCAGCTTGCGCAGCCGCGCATCGAGTGCGAACACGCCCTCGACATAGGCCTCCTCGGCGCCCGGGCGCACGATTCCGCTCTTGGCTCTCCCGCCGAGCAGCAGGTCGAGCGCGTGCGCGAGCATCGTCTTGCCCGCACCCGTCTCTCCTGTCAGGACGTTCAAGCCGGGCCCGAGGCGCAGCTCGGCGCCCTCGATCAACAGCAGGTTCTCGACTCGCAGCTCGAACAGCATGCGAACAAGTGTTCCCCCCGCCCCGGACGGATCCTGCTACGCGGTGTTCGCCAGCCGCCCGAACTTCTCGCGCAGGCGGTGGTAGAAGCTCGCGCCCGGCGTCTGGGCGAGCGAGCCGACGCCGTCGCGGACGCGCGCGCTGACGCGGCCGCCCGGCGCGAGCTCGCAGACCGGGCGTCCGTCGACCGACACGTCGACCGGCTCCTCCCGCGAGCGGCTGCGCACCGCGATCGGATCCTGCGGGGCGACCACCAGCGCGCGGGCGGTCAGCGAGTGCGGCGCTATGAACGAGACCGCGAGGCCTTCCACGCCCCACGCCATCACCGGGCCGCCGTTCGCGAGGTTGTAGCCGGTGGACCCGGCCGGCGTGGCGATCACGAGCCCGTCGCAGCGCACGCGCCCGACCTCCTCGTCGGCGACGTCGAACGCGAGGTCCGCCACCCGCAGGCCCTGCTGGCGGTGGAAGGAGACGTCGTTCATCGCCAGCCACGTGTTGTTCCCCGAACTGACCTCGATGCCGGGCAGCTTGAGCACGTCGAAGTCGCCCTGGAGCGCCCGCTCGACGCCGGCGCCGATCCCGTCCGGGTCGATCGTCGCGAGGAAGCCGACCTCGCCGAAGTTGATGCCGAAGACGGGGACGCCGGTGTCCGCATACGCGCGCAGGCCGTGCAGGATCGTGCCGTCGCCGCCGAGCGCGATGCAGAGGTCGGCGTCGCGCGCAGTGGAGGCGTCGAGCTCGAGGCCGTCGGCGGGCGTCAGCTCGTGCTTGCGCGTCTCCTGCGCGTCGAAGCGCAGCGTCCACCCGTGCGCGCGCGCGACGTCGATGACCTCGGCGAGCGCGGCGCGCGTCTCGTCGGGGCGGCGGTGCGTGAAGACGGTGGCGACCTTGCCGCTCACGGCTCGACGTCCCGCGCGGCGGACTCGAGATCCGCGACGGCGCCCGTGCGTCCGGCCTCCGCGAGCCGCACGAAGCTCTCGCGGTTGCCCTTCGGGCCGGGCAGGCCCGAGGAGGCGAAGCCGAGCACGCCGACGCCGAGCTCCTGCGCGGCCGCGCCCGCCGCCACGAGCGCCGCCCGCCGGTCCGCGGCGTCGCGCACGACGCCGCCCTTGCCGACCTTCTCGCGCCCGACCTCGAACTGCGGCTTGACGAGCGCCAGGCCGTCGAAGCGGTCGGCGGTCGCGGCGAGCACCGCCGGCAGGACCTTCGCGAGCGCGATGAACGAGACGTCGACGACGAAGAGGTCGGGCTCGTACGGCAGCTCGGCCGGGTCGAGCGCGCGGGCGTTGCGCCGCTCCAGCACGGTGACGCGCTCGTCGTTGCGAATCCGCCAGTGCAGCTCGCCGTAGGCGACGTCGAGCGCGATCACGTGCGCGGCGCCGCGCTGCAGCAGGCAGTCGGTGAAGCCCCCGGTGGAGGCGCCGACGTCGAGCGCGCGGCGGCCGGCCACGTCGAGCCCGAAGGCGTCGAGCGCGTTCGCGAGCTTGCGCCCGCCGCGCGAGACGAACTCCTGCTCGGCGGCGACCGCCACCACGACGTCGTCCGCGACCAGCTGGCCCGGCTTCTCCGCGCGCCGGCGCTCGTCGCCCAGCAGCACCTCGCCCGCGAGCACGGACGCGGCCGCGCGCGAGCGGGAGTCGAAGACCCCGCGGTCCGCGAGCAGCGTGTCGAGCCGCACCTTCGTCGTCATGGCGCGGGAAACGCTACCGCCCGGGGCGGGATTCCCGCGCACGACACCGCTCACCTCCTCTGTGCGCGACCTCACACACAAACGTGTCACAAGCGCCCACCATGGTTTGCGTAATGACTGCTCTGCGCTCCACACTTTCGCTCCCGACGCACGCGGCCCTCGAGCTGCCCGTCGGCATGCTCGCGCTGATCGCGCCGTTCGCGCTCGGCTTCGGGCTGGCGGGCGCGGTCCTCTCCGTCCTGCTCGGCGTCGCAGTCGTCGGCCTTGCGCTCGACGCGGTCAACCAGCCGGCGCAGGTTTCCGCCCACCAGGCGTTCGACTACGGGATCGCGTTCGCGGCCGTGTTCGTCGCCGTCCCGCTCGCGCTCGCCGGCGACGCCGCCGCGGCGCTCTTCCTCGGCGCCGCCGGAGTCGCGCTGCTCGCGCTCGACGCCGCCACCCGCTACAGCCAGCGGGCCTCGTAAAGCTTCCCCCACCGATCACAGCAACACCACATAGACACATCTCTCCTCCCTGGAAACGGCTCGCTTCGGCGGGCCGTTTCCTTTTGGGCAGGCGGCTTGACGCGCGTCCACCGAGACGCGCCGCCGCTCAACGCCCACGCGCAACCCACCGATGCGTAGGACGTGCGTCTCGCGCTCGCCGCCGTCATCGCCCTGCTGCTCGCCCCCGCCGCCGCCCAGGCCGCGGGCGGCACCGTCAGCCTGTCCGCCGACGCCTACTCCGTCCAGGAGAGCGGCGGCGCGGCGACGATCACGGTCGTCCGCAGCAACGCGAGCGGCCATGGCGAGGTGCGCTACGGCGTCTGGTACGACCAGTCGGCTCAGCCCTACCTCGAGTACGAGCCCGTCTCCGGCCGCGTCGACTTCGAGGACGGCCAGCGCGAGGCGACGTTCCAGATCCCGATCCACGACGACAGCGACGTCGAGACCGACGAGACCGTCAAGCTCGGCATCTACGGCTCGTATCCGATGCAGGTCGCCGAGCCGAGCCGCGCGCGGCTGACGATCGTCGACGACGACACGATCTCCAGCACGCGCGACGCGCTCGACCCGCTCGGCCTGAACCCCGCGCCGACCAACGGCAATCCGCTGCAGGGCGCGCGCTTCTTCGTCGACGAGGAGTGGGGCCTCGCGAACCAGGTCGCCGACTCGCTCAAGCGCAACGACCCCGCGACCGCCGCGAAGCTGCGCACGATCGCCGACCAGCCCGAGACGAAGCGCTTCGGCAGCTGGACGCCGAACCCCAAGCACGAGATCGCCACCTTCCTGCAGCGCGCGCAGGCGACCGACCCGGGCGCGATCCCGCTGATCGCCACCTACCGCCTCAAGCACCTGCAGTGCGGCCACGTGTCCGACTCGCCGGCCGAGGCCGACGCCTACAAGCGCTGGTACCGGGAGTTCGCGCAGGGGATCGGCAACCACCCCGTCGTCCTCTTCTACGAGATCGACGCGCTGATCACCGCCCCGTGCCTCTCGCACGCCGGCCTGAAGGTGCGCATCGACGAGGTGCGCTCGGCGATCGCGACGCTCTCGACGCTCCCGCACGCGGTCGTCTACGTCGACGCCGGCGCCGGCGACGCGCACGACAAGGGCTTCATGGCGCGCATGCTCAGATGGGTCGGCGTGCAGCGCATCCAGGGCTTCTTCACGAACTCCACGCACCAGGACTGGACCAGCAGAGAGATCAGATACGCGAGCTGGCTCGTGAAGAAGCTCGGCGGCACGCCGCACTACGTGATCAACACCGCCGCCAACGGCCGCGGGCCGCTGATCCCCAGAAGCCGTGTGCGCTTCGGCAACTCGTTCCGCTGCAACGCCCCCGGCCGCGGGCTCGGCCCGAGACCGACCGCCGACGTGCCGCCGCGCTACCGCAACCTCGACGGCTTCTTCTGGATCGGCAACCCCGGCCGCTCGGCCGGCAGATGCGCGAGATCGGCGGATGCGCCGCCCACCGGCGCGTTCTGGCTCGACTACGCGCTCGAGCTGATCAGAAACGCCGACTTCCGCATCCGGTAGATCGCGTACCGCTTCGCCCCCGAAACCCGGGCGAAAGCTCCATGCGACCCTGCGGTGTGTTGGAGCGGGTATGGCTGGGGCCATGCGTCGCCGACCCAAGCTGGGGATCCTGCTCGCCCTGCTCGCGCTCGCCGTGGGAGCGGGCCCCGCTGCCGCGGCCGGGACGGTCAAGCTCTCCAGCGCGACCTTCAGCGTCCGCGAGGGCGACGGCGCGGCGACGATCACGGTCGAGCGCAGCGTCGCGAGCGGTCACGGCGAGGTGCGGTACGCGATCTGGCAGCACAGCGCAGTCGAGAACGCCGACTACAAGAAGGTCGGCGGCCGGCTCGACTTCGCAGACGGACAGACGCTCGCCTCCTTCGACGTCCCGATCGTCGACGACGACCTCGTCGAGGCGGACGAGACCGCGACGGTCGGGATCTACGGCGCCTACCCGCAGCAGCTCGACGCGCCCACCCGCGCGACGTTGACGATCCTCGACAACGACGTGCTCGGCGTGCGCGACGCGCTCAACCCGCTCGCGCTCGACCCGCCGCCGCCGGGCACCAATCCGCTCGAAGGCGCGGTCTTCTACACGAACCCGTCGAAGAACCTCGCCGGCACCGTCATCCGGCAGATCCGCCACCGCAAGCCGAAGGCGGCCGCGCTGCTGAGAGTGATCGCCGAGCAGCCGGAGACGAAGCGCTTCGGCGGCTTCAACGACGAGCCGGGCGCGGCCGTCGCGCAGTACCTCGACACCGCGCGGCGCGACAGCCCCGGGACCATCCCGCTGATCGCGACGTACCGGCTCAAGCACGTCGCCTGCGGCGGCTACGCCGACCCGCCGGACGAGGTCGACCGCTACAAGCGCTGGTACGAGAAGTTCGCGCAGGGGATCGGCAGCCACCGCGTCGTGCTGTTCTACGAGATCGACGCGCTGATCACGACGAAGTGCCTCTCGCGCGTCGGGCTGCAGCGGCGGGTCGACGAGGTGCGCACCGCGATCGGCGACCTCGCCGCGCTCCCCCATGCCGTCGTCTACGTCGACGCCGGCGCCGGCGACGCGCACGACGTCGGCTACATCGGGCGCCTGCTGCGTCGCGTCGGCGTCGAGCGCATCCAGGGCTTCTTCACCAACTCGACGCACGAGGACTGGACGAGCAGAGAGATCCGCTACGGCCGCGAGCTCGTTCGCCGGCTCGGGGGCAGGCCGCACTACGTGATCAACACCGCCGCGAACGGCCGCGGGCCGCTGATCCCCAGGAGCCGCGTGCGCTTCGGCAACTCGTTCCGCTGCAACGCCCCCGGGCGCGGCCTCGGCCCCAAGCCCACGGCGGTCGTCCCGCATCGCTACCGCAACCTCGACGGCTTCTTCTGGATCGGCAACCCCGGCCGCTCGGCCGGCAGATGCTCCAAGACGCCGAACCCGCCGCCGGCCGGGAAGTTCTGGGTCAAGTACGCGATCCAGCTGATCCGCAACGCGGACTACCGCATCCGGTAGCCCGCGCCGCGACCGCGCTCACCCCAGCAGCCGCGCCTTCTGCTGGGCGAACTCCTCCTCGGTCAGCACGCCCTGGTCGCGCAGCTGGCCCAGCTGACGCAGCTGCTCGATCGTGTCGGGCGTCGGCCCCGCCGGCGCGGCGGCCGCCGGCGGCGGGCTCGAGGCCGGCTGTTGTTCCAGCTGCTCCAGACGCGCCTCCTGTTCGGACTCGCGCTCCTGCGACTGCGCCCGGCGCTTGCCGGCGACGTAGGCGCCGCCGCCGACGGCGGCGGCGCGCAGCAGCGGACGACGGCGTACGAGCGGCATCGCTACTGCCCTCCGCCGTTCGCGGACTCGTCCGGCAGCGCGAGCCCGAGCGCGAGCATGATCTCCGGCGCGGCGGCGATCACGCGCGGACCGCCGACCTGCGGCGCGACCGCGCGCAGCACGCCGAGCACGTCCTCCGGCGAGGCGCCCTCGTCGACCGCGTTGCCGACCTGCCACGCGTACGACGCCGGCGGCGCGTCGAGCGCGATCAGCGCGGCGATCTTCACGAGCGCGAACGTGCGCGCGTCGAGCCCGGTGGCGGCGAGCGCCGCCTCGCGCATCCCGAGCGCCTGATCCAGCATTCGCATGTCGCCCGCCGAGATGCCGGCGAGCGTCTCCTGCGTGTCCGGCGCCACCGATGACATGAGCTTCCTTTCGTCGTTCGACGTATGCCTGTCACCAGTCTCGAAGGCGCGGCCGCCGCCGGCATCACCCGGAGCGGATGACGCCCCGCGCGTCACGCGCTGCTCGCGCGCGCCGGCCACGGCACGCGCCCGCCCACGCTCGTCCCGTGCCCCGACCTCGACCGAACCGTCAGCTCGCCGCCGTCGTCCTGGATGCGCTCGCGCATGTGCGCGAGCCCGCCGTCCCGGCGCCGCCGCCGCGTCGCGGGGAAGCCCGCACCGTCGTCGACGACCTCGAACGCCAGCGCTCCCGCGCCATAGGCGAGCCGCACCGTCACGCGGGCGTCGCGACCTGCGTGCTTGGCCGCGTTCTGCAGCGCCTCGAGGCAGCAGAAGTAGACGGCCGACTCGTGCTCCGGCGTGCTGCGCGGGACGAGGCCGAGGACGCGCACCGGCAGCACGACGTGGTCGCCCTCCGCCGCGAGCGCAGCCGCGAGGCCGCGCGTCGCCAGCAGCGGCGGATAGACGCCGTGCGCGATCGTGCGCACGCCGTCGAGCGCCGCCTGCGCCTCCGTGCCGACCTCCATCAGGAGGCGATGCAGGTCCGGGTCGAGCTCGGCGGCGCGCTCGGCCGCGAGCCCGAGCTTGAGCCGCATCGAGACGAGCAGCGTCTGCGCGCCATCATGCAGGTCTCGCTCGATCCGTCGACGCTCCGCGGCTGCCGCGGGCGAAGGCGGTGGGACGCTGTCTGGGCGGCTGTCGAGTGCGCTCATCGGGTCTCCTCCGCTCCCCGATTGCCCTGCCGATCCTCCCAGGTTGGAGTCGCGCACCCATCCGGGTAAACCCCGTACTCCGTATTGAGGGATACCGCGGGACCGGGAGCGGAGACGATCACCCAACTGGACGACGCGTCCAACGGCGCCCGTGCCGGCGCACCGATTCGGGTGGCGCTGGCCGACGACAGCCTGCTCGTGCGCGAGGCGCTCGAGCGCATCCTCGAGCGCGAACCCGCGGTCGAGCTCGTCGCCAGCTGCGCCGACGCGGCCGCCCTCTTCGCCGCCGTCGAGCGCGAGCGACCCGCCGTCGTGATCACCGACGTGCGCATGCCGCCGCGCTTCGAGGACGAGGGCATCGCGCTCGCGCGCCAACTGCGCCGCTCGCATCCACGCGTCGGCGTCGTGGTGCTGAGCCAGTACGCCGACCCGCGGCTCGGACTCACGCTGCTGGAGGACGGCTCGGACGGCCGCGCCTACCTGCTGAAGGAGCGCGTGCACGATCGCCGGCAGCTGATCGCCGCGATCGAGACGGTCGCGCACGGCGGCTCGCTGATGGACGCGCGCGTCGTCGAGACGATGATCGCGCAGCGCCGCCGCGACGCGAGCTCGCCGCTCGCCGAACTGTCCCCGCGCGAGCTGGAGATCCTCGGCGAGATCGCGCAGGGCAAGAGCAACGCGCGCATCGCCGAGGAGCTCGTGCTGACGAAGCGCGCCGTCGAGAAGCACATCAACGCGATCTTCCTCAAGCTCGGCCTCAGCCACGCGGAGGACGTCAGCCGCCGCGTGAAGGCGGCCCTGATCTACCTCGCCGAGCAGAGCGAGTGACGTGCGCGCCCCCCTGTGGGCGTGGTGGGCGCACCCTTGAGCCATCGGCGGTCGCGGTGCCACGGTGGTCGCCTCACAGCCCGCCATCGCTAGGAGGTCCGCATGTCCGTCCACTCGGGGTCGACCCCCACTTACCAGGCCGGCGACAGCGCCCGCGCATCGTCAGCGAGCCGCTCCGACCTCGACACCGGCTACGGCTGGGTCATCTTCGCCGGGACGATGCTGATGATCGTCGGAGTCCTGAACGTGATCTATGGGATCGCCGCGATCGACGACGCGAACTTCTACGTCAACGGCGCCAACTACGTCATCAGCGACCTCAACACATGGGGCTGGGTCGTGCTGCTGACCGGCGCGGCGCAGTTCCTCTGCGCCTTCGGCGTATGGGCGCGCAACACGTTCGCCACCTGGCTCGGCATCGCGTTCGCCTGCCTCAACGCGATCGGCGTGCTGCTGATGCTGCCGGCGTACCCGTTCCTGTCGCTCGCGCTGTTCGCCGTCGACGTGCTGGTGGTCTACGGGCTGGCCGTGCACGGCGGTCGCCAGGAGGCCTGACGTGCCGTCGCCCCCGCAGCGCCTGCCGCGGGGGCGACGCTATGCCGTGCGCACGCTGCTGGTGCTCGGCACGATCGTCGCGATCCTCTCGATCGTCTCGGTGTGGGCGAACCGCCAGCTGCTGAACGCCGACAACTGGGCCGACACGAGCACGGAGCTGCTCGCCGACCAGGCGATCCGCACGCAGGTCGCCGGCTACCTCGTCGACGAGGTGTACGCCAACGTGAACGTCAGCGCCGAGCTCGCGAACGCGCTGCCGGCGCGCTTGAAGCCGCTCGCCGGGCCGGCCGCCGGCGGGCTGCGCAACGCCGCCGAGAACGTGACCGAGAGAGCGCTGGGGCGCCCGCGCGTCCAGCAGGCGTGGCGGGCGGCCAACCAGCTCGCGGCGGAGCGCTTCATCGCGATCGCCGAAGGCACGTCGCAGTTCGTCACGATCTCCGGGCAGACGGTCTACCTCGACCTGCGCGCCCTGCTGCTCGACCTCGTCCAGCGGCTCGGGCTCTCGGGCAGACTGGTCGGCAGAATCCCGCCGGGCGCGGGCAGAATCGCAATCGTCAACAGCAGACAGGCGTCCGCCGTGCAGGATGCCGCCTCGGCCCTGCGCGGGCTCGCCGTGGTGCTGCCGGTGGCGGCCTTCCTGCTGCTGGCCGGCGCGGTCGCAGCCGCGCGCGGCCGCCGGCGGGAGACGCTGCGCGCCGTCGGCTGGTGCCTGATCGTCGCCGGCGTCGTCGTGCTGGTCGCGCGCACGGTCGCCGGCAACCGCGTGGTCGACAGCCTCGCGAGAACCGAGGCGGTCGTCCCGGCGGCACAGGCGACATGGTCGATCGGCACGAGCATGCTGAAGGACATCGCCTGGGCGATGATCTTCGGCGCGATCCCGATCGTCGCCGCCGCATGGCTCGCCGGCGCGACGCGTCCGGCGGTCGGGTTGCGCCGCGGGATGGCGCCGTGGCTGCGCGAGGAGCCGGCGGTCGCCTACGCCGTCGCGGGCCTGCTCGTGCTGCTCGTGATCGCATGGGGGCCGATCCCGGCGACGCGGATGGCGATCCCGGTGCTCGTGGCGATCGGACTCACGGCACTCGGCGTGGCGGCGCTGCGCGTACAGACCGCACGCGAGTTCCCGCAGGCGACCGTGGCGCAGGCGCACGGCGAGTGGCAGGCGCGCTTGCACCGCGCTCGCGCGAGCGTCGCCGGCGTGCTGCACCGACCTCGGCCGACGTCCGCGGACGGCACGAGCAACGGCGCGACCGCGCCGGCGCCCGCGCGCGGCGACGGCGCCCCGCCGGCCGGCGCGGCGGCTGAGCGCATCGCGCTGCTCGAGCGCCTCGGCTCGCTGCACGACCGCGGCCTGCTCAGCGACGAGGAGCTCGCCGCCGAGAAGGCCGCGCTGCCGCGCTGATGGACGCCGACTAGAGGGTTCCGTCCGCAGCAAGCGCCGCCAGCAGCGAGACGGCGGCGGTCGTCGCGAACAGCGGCCAGGCAGCGCCGGCGAACACGGAGGCGTGCTCCTCGGTGCGACCGAGCTCCGGACCGAACGTCTCGCCGGAGAGCAGCGGCGCGGCGCTGGCGCCGATCATCGCCGCTCCGGCCGCGCCGAGACCGAGCGCGATCCACATCAGCGCGGCTGCGTCGCCGCCCCCGATCGTGAAGAAGACGCTGAGCACGAGCCCCGCAAGGCCGAGCGGCGGCACGACGCCCAGCAAGGGCGCCGCGAACGCACCGCTCCCAACCGGCAGCGCCATGGCGGCCGTGAGTGCCCATACCACCAGCGCGAGCCATTCCATGGAGACCTCCTCGATCGGGTGCACCGACGCTATGTCGATCCATCCGTATGGGCATCGCCTGCAGTGGGTGATGCGCTCGCGGTCTCGTGCGCGCCTCCCCACGGCGAGGTGTGCGCGCCCTTGCCGGCGTTGCCTGCGAGCGCGACCGTCGGAGACGGCGTCATGGACGCGATCGCACCGACCCCACCCGCGAGCTCGCCGAGCGGCGCTGCCGCCGGCCAAGGCGTCGCGCGCACGCGGCTGCTGCGTCGCCTCGCCCTCACCGCCGGCGAGCGCGTCCGGGTCGTGCTGCTGCGTGCGCCGGCCGGCTACGGCAAGTCGACCGTGCTGGCGCAGTGGTCGGCCGCAGACGAGCGCGCCAGCGCGCGCGTCGACATGCGCGAGCTCGCCGCGGGCGGAGGCGTGCTGCTCGCCGACGCCGTCGCGGCGCTCGCCGAGGCGCTCGACGCGGTCGAGCCGCTCGCGCCCGGCCCGCTCGCAGCGCTGACGTCGGCCGCGAGCGTCGACCGTCCGCTGCTGCGCACGCTCGCGGGTGCGCTGGCCTCGCGGCGGACGCCGCTCCTGCTGATGCTCGACGACGCCCATCTGCTGCGGGGCCCCGATGCGGCGGTGCTGCTGGAGCTGCTGGCCGCGCGCATCCCGCCCGATTCGCTGCTGGTGCTGGCCGCGCGCGCGGAGCCGCCGCTGCCGCTCGCGCGTCTGCGCACCGACGGCCTGCTGCTCGAGCTGGGCGCGACGCAGCTGGCGCTCGACGCGCGCGAGAGCGAGCTGCTGCTGCGGCAAGCGGGGATCGCGCCCGCGCCCGCGGAGCTGGCGACACTCGTCGCCCGCACCGAGGGCTGGCCCGCCGGGCTCGTGCTCGCGGCGCGGGTGCTGCAGGAGTCGCACGCCGCGCCGACCGACTTCACCGGCGCCGACGGCGTCGTCGCCGCCTACGTGCGCGAGCAGCTGCTGAGCGGCCTCGCGCCGGCGGAGCGGGAGCTGCTGCTGCGCAGCGCTCCGCTGGAGCGCCTCTCCGGCGAGCTGTGCGACGCGGTGCTGCAGCGCCACGGCAGCGGGCTGCTGCTGCGCGAGCTCGCACACGGCAACATGGCGCTGACGCCGCTCGACCGCGCCGAGCGCGGCTTCCGGCTGCATCCGCTCGTCGCCGACGCTCTGCTGGCCGAGCTGCGGCGCACGGACATGGCGTGGGAGCGGCAGGCGCACCGGCGCGCGAGCGCGTGGCACGAGCGGCGCGGCGACGCCGGGCACGCGATCGACCATGCGATCGCCGGCGACGACGCGCCGCACGCCGCCGCGCTGATCCGCGCGACGCTGCCGGCGCAGGCGCTCGGCACCGGGCGCACGCGGCTCACGACGTGGCTCGAGACGCTGGGACGCGAGCGCGTCACCGCCACGCCCGACCTCGCGTTGGCGGCAGCGCTCGAGCGCCTGGTCGCGGGACAGGCCGCCGACGCGGCGCGGCTCGCGGCGGAGACGCCCGCGAGCGGCGGCCCGCGCGCGCCGACCGCACGCGGCGACGCGCAGCGGTGCGGTCCCGCGATCGTGCGCGCGCTGCTCGCACGCGACAGCGTCGCGCGCATGCGCGCCGACGCCGAGCAGGGTCTCGCCGACTGCGCGCGTCCTGGATGGCGTGCGCTGGCGGCGCTCGCGCTCGGCGTCGCCGATCTGCTCGCGGGTCGTGAGGCGGCGGCACAGGAGCGCTTCGAGGACGGCGCGTGGCAGGCCGGCTCGCTTGCGCTCGTGCAGGCGCTCTGCCTGGCCCAGCTCACGCTGCTCGCGCTCGACCGCGAGGACGTTCAGCGCGCGGTCGTGACCGCGCGCCAAGCGCACGCGACGCTCGAGCAGGCGCAGCTGGGCTCGGCGCCGTGGTCGGCTCCGGTCGCCGCGATCGGCGCCTTCGCCGAGGCGAGCGGCGGGTCGCTGGAGCAGGCGCGCATGCAGCTCGTCCACGTCTCGAAGGTGCTGGGACCGGGCATGCAGCTGCCTGCCTGGCTGGAGCTCGAGCTGCGGTACGCGCTCGCCCGCGCACGGCTTCAGCTGGCTGACGCACCCGCGGCGCGCGGCGAGCTGACGCGCATGTCGCGCGTGCTGCGCGCGCTGCCGGACGCCGTCGCGGCGCGCGCGTGGATCGAAGACGCGTGGGCGCGCGCGGACGCGTTCGCCGCCAGCTCGGTGCGCGGACCGGCGCGCCTCACGCTCGCGGAGCTGCGCGTGCTGCGGCTGCTGCCGAGCCATCTGTCGCTGCGCGAGATCGCGGCGCGCCTGCACGTCTCAGCGAACACGGTGAAGACGCAGGCGCAGGCGGTCTACCGCAAGCTCGACGTCTCCTCGCGCTCGGAGGCTGTGGCGCGTGCGCGCGAGGTCGGGCTCGTCGACGGGCGCTGACCGCGTTCCTGCACGCGGATCGCCGTGGCTCGCAAGGACGCAGGGAGCGTGGCCTGCTCAGGCAGGCGAGCGACCGAGGACGCTGCGAGGCGCGGCGAGGCGCTGCAGGATCCGTTCGGCGACCTTCGCGCCGGTAAAGCCGACCTCCTCGTGCAGCAGCGCGGGCGCGCCGTGCGTCACGAAGCGGTCCGGCAGGCCCACGCGCAGGATCCGCGACGGCAGCCCCGCGTCCGAGAGCGCCTCCCACACGGCCGAGCCGAAGCCGCCGGCGAGCACGCCCTCCTCGACCGTCACGAGCAGCTCGTGCTCGGCCATCAGCTGCGCGACGAGGCCGGCGTCGAGCGGCTTGGCGAAGCGCGCGTCGGCGACCGTCGCCTCGACGCCGTGCTCGCGCAGCAGCTCGGCGGCCTCCAGCGCCTTGCCGACGCCGCTGCCATAGCCGAGCAGCGCGACCTTGCCGCCCTCGCCGGCGTGCAGGATCTCGCCGCTGCCGATCGGCAGCGCGAGCGGGGCCTGCGGCAGCTCGACGCCGACCGCCTCGCCGCGCGGGTAGCGCAGCGCGATCGGGCCGTCGTGGAGGAGCGCGGTGCGCAGCATGTGCACGAGCATCGCCTCGTCGCGCGGCGCCATCAGGACGATGTTCGGCAGCGGACGCAGGTAGGCGATGTCGAAGGCGCCGTGATGCGTCGGTCCGTCGTCGCCGACGAGGCCGGCGCGGTCCATCGCCAGCACGACGTTGAGCCGCTGCAGGCAGACGTCGTGGACGATCTGGTCGAACGCGCGCTGCAGGAACGTCGAGTAGATCGCGGCGACCGGCTTCGCGCCCTGCAGCGCGAGGCCGCTCGCGAACAGCAGCGCCTGCTGCTCGGCGATGCCGACGTCGAAGTAGCGGTCCGGCAGCGCCTTCTGCAGGATGTCGAGCCCCGTGCCGGTGTTCATCGCCGCGGTGATCCCGACGATCCGCTCGTCGCGCTCGCACTCGCGCACGAGCGCGTCCCCGAACACCGTCGTGTACTGCGGCGGCTTCGGCGCCGCGGCCGGGGCGCCCGGCACCGGCTTCGCGGCGACCGCCGGCGCGCCGTTGGCGATCGACTTCGGCTTGGCGGCGTGCCACTTCTCCATCCCCTCCAGGCCGCCGTCCTCGGCCGGCGCGAAGCCCTTGCCCTTGACGGTCGCGATGTGCACGACGACCGGGCGGTCGGCGGCGAGCGCTTCGCGCAGCGCCTCGCGCAGCTGCGGCACGTCGTGGCCGTCGACGACGCCCATGTAGGCCCAGTCGAGCTCCTCCCAGAAGAGGCCCGGCGCCCAGAACGCCTTGATCGACTCCTTCAGCTGCGGGCCGAGCCGCTCGAAGCGCGCGCCGATGCCGCCGGGCAGCTTCGTCAGGCCGCCCTCGACGCCCTCGCGCGCATGCCACCACTTCGGGTTCAGGCGGATGCGGTTGAAGTAGCGCGACAGCGCTCCGACGTTCGGCGCGATCGACATGCCGTTGTCGTTGAGCACGACGACGATCGGCGTGCCGAGGCCGCCCGCCTGGTGGACCGCCTCGAACGCGACGCCGCCGGTCATCGCGCCGTCGCCGATGACCGCGACGACCTTGCCGTCGGGGCCGTTGCCGTGACGCATCGCCTCCTTGAGGCCGACCGCGTAGCCGATCGAGGTCGACGCGTGGCCCGCGCCCATGACGTCGTGCTCGGACTCGTCGATCGAGCAGAACGGCGTGAGGCCTCTGTACTTGCGAATCGTCGACAGCTCGTCGCGGCGGCCGGTGAGGACCTTGTGCGGGTACGCCTGATGGCCGACGTCCCACAGGATCTTGTCGGTCGGCGAGTCGAGCAGCGAATGCAGCGCGACCGCCAGCTCGCAGGTGCCGAGGTTGGCGCCGAAGTGGCCGCCGATCTCGCCGACGGTGTCGATGATGTGCTCGCGCACCTCCTGCGCGAGCTGCTGCAACTGCTCGTCGGAGAGCCCGTGCAGGTCCTGCGGGCGCTCGATGCGGGAAAGGATCTGGTCCATGCTCATGAGCTCCGGGTGGCGATGAAGTCGGTGATCTGCTCCAGCTCGACCGCACCCCCGGGGGCGGCCTGAGCCAGCGCCGCCCGCGCATTGCGATGTGACTCCGCCGCCAGCTCTCGTGCCCGTTCCAGCCCGTACGCACTCACGTACGTGCGCTTCCCGAGCCGTTCGTCGCTGCCCTGGGGCTTTCCGAGCCGCTCGTCGCTGCCGGTGACGTCGAGTATGTCGTCGACGATCTGGAACAAGACGCCAAGCTCGTTGGCGAAGCCGTTGAACGCTTTGATTCTGGCAGGTTCGCCGACGGCCACGAGGCGAAGCGGGCACAGCACCGATGCCGCGATCAGCTTGCCCGTCTTCAGGGTGTGGACGAGCCGCAGGCCGTCGGCCCCGGCGGGTCCGCGCTCGGTCACGTCGAGGTACTGGCCGCCGACCATCCCGTTGACGCCGGTGGCGGCGGCGAGCTCGCCGACCGCCAGGAGGATCGCCGCCGGATCGCCCTGCTGGTGCGTCAGCACGTGCCGGAACGCCTCGGCGTAGAGCCCGTCGCCGGCGAGGATCGCGACGTTCTCCCCGAACGCCTTGTGACAGGTGGGGCGCCCCCGGCGCAGGTCGTCGTCGTCCATCGCCGGCAGGTCGTCGTGGATCAGCGAGTAGGTGTGGATCAGCTCGAGCGCGGCCGCGAGCGGCAGCACGTCGGCCGGGTCGCCGCCGGCGGCGCGGGCGGTCGCGAGCGCGAGCACCGGACGGATGCGCTTGCCGCCGGCGAGCAGCGAGTAGCGCATCGCCTCTTCGAGCCCGTCGGCGCCCTCGGCATCGGGCTCCGCGAAGCGCAGCGCGCCGAGATAGTCCTCGACCTGCCGGCGCAGGTCCTCCGGGTAGGCCGCGCTCATCGCGCGTCGTCGGCCGCGGTGCGCGTACGCCGGTCGAGCTCGGCGGCCGCGTCGCCGGCCAGGCGCGCGCACTCCTCCACGAGGCGCGCGGCCTCCTGCGGTTCGAGCTCGCCGGCGCGCAGCTGCGCCGCCGTCTGCTCGAGCTGCTCGGTGAGGTGCTGGAGGGGGTCGATGCCGCTCATCGCGCCGGCTCCCGTTCGCGCAGCACCGCGGCGAGGATCCCGTTCACGAATCCCGGCGCCTCGGCCCCGCAGTAGGCCTTCGCGGTCTCGACCGCCTCGTCGATCGCGCCCTCCGGCGGAATCGGCTGCTCGCCCGGGACGGCGTCCGGGTGCAGCATCTCCAGCAGCGCGACGCGCAGGATGCTGCGCTCCAGCGGCGCGATGCGGTCGAGCGTCCAGCCCTGCGCGTGATCCGCGATCAGCGCGTCGAGCTCGGGCTGGCGCTGCAGCGCGGCGTGCGCGAGCGCGCGCGTGAAGGGCGCGGGGTCGCGCGGGAGCGTGTCGTCGAGCGGTCGTCCGGTGAGGTCGTGCTGGTAGAGCGCGAACACGGCTCTGCGGCGCTGGTCGCTGCGGCGGGCCACTGAGTCGCCGTACCCGACCCCTACGCCCGCGAGACGTAGTCGCCGGTGCGGGTGTCGACGCGCACCTTGTCGCCGATGTTCACGAACAGCGGGACCTGGACGGTGGCGCCGGTCTCGAGCGTCGCCGGCTTCGTGCCGCCGCCGGAGGCGGTGTCGCCGCGCAGCCCGGGCTCGGTCTGCGCGACCTCCAGGTCGACCGCGCTCGGCAGCTGGAGGTCGGACGGCTGGCCGTCGATCGACAGCAGCTCGACCTCGTCGTTGGGCCGCGTCCACTTGAGCGCGTCGGCGAGCGTGGGCTCGGGGATGGCGATCTGCTCGAACGACTCGGAGTCCATGAAGTGCGCGTCGGAGCCGTCGCTGTAGAGGAACTGCATCTTGCGGACCTCGGTGCGGACGGGGCGGAACTTCTCGCCGGCGCGGAAGGTGCGGTCGATCACCGCGCCGTCGCTCGCCCGGCGCAGCTTCGTGCGCACGAACGCCCCGCCCTTGCCGGGCTTGACGTGCTGGAACTCGAGGATCTTGAAGATCGTCCCCTCGACGTCGATGTGGTTGCCGTTCTTGAATTGGTTCGTAGATATCGTACGAATCAGTCCCTTTTGCAGGTAAAAAGTCGATGTGTCCGCTGACGCCTGAGCCGGAGTCTACTTCGCGCGACCGAATGACCTCACGCTGGCAGCGCGACGAGTCGACCGTCGGCATGAGCGGCTGCGGCGAGTCCCTTATCGAGCGTGATCAGTCTCACGTCGAGACGGCGCGCGAGCGCCAGATAGGCGGCATCGTAGGCCGTCAGTCCAGCGCGCAGGTCCCACACCAGATCGACCATCTCGATCACCGGGTAGCGCACTGCGCGCAGGTCTTCCAATGCTGCGAGGGCGATCATGGATCGGCGCTCGCTCAGCTCTTTGCGAATCGAGTAGCGACGCAGCACCGAAAGCACCTCCACGTGGAAATGCTCGGGAACGTGCAACTCGGGATGCGGCGCGAGCGCCGCCCGAACAGCCTCCGCCTGTGGACGCGCCAGCAGCAGCTCGGCAACGGCGCTCGCGTCGGCGACGATCACGCGGCGTGGCGACCGCGCTCAGCCGCGAGCGCCTCGGCCGGCGACTCGCTGACCTCAACCGGCTCCCACGTCGCGGTGCGCTCGAGCCACTCGTGCATCGTCGGACGCACCGACAAAGAGCGCAACTCACCAAGCAGGAAGTCAGAGAGCGTCATGCCAGATCGTGCGGCACGCGCCTTGAGGTCGCGATGCAGTTCGTCGGGGACATTGCGGATCTGAATCATGGAAGCCATAAGCTGATGATCGCATGTGAATCGCATGTCGGCAAGGCAGCCGGCTCCGAAACACCGCACCGTCAATCGGCGCACTGGGAATCGGCAGTTGACATCTTCCCTGCGGTGTTGGTGAGGCTGCGACGTGCCGTTTGGTCGGTTCCGTGCGCCGCCGTCCTGCTCGCGCTTGTCACAGCGGCCGGCGACGCGAGCACGCGGCCACGACCGGAAGGCGGCGGCCCACTGCGGCGCCTTGTCGTCGCGCCGCAGGGAATCGAGGCGACTGCGTATGCCGGCGAGACGCGCCTGTATGTGAGCGGCAAGATCCTCTGGCGCCTCACGCCCGAGGGCCACCCGCTGCGCGTCGCGCGCCTGCCAGGATCGGTCAACCAGATCGACGCCTCGCCGAACCTCGTCGCGGTCGTCGTGCAGCGCGGCTCCGTTCTGCGACTGCTCGCCGGCCCGTCGACTGGCCCGCTGCGCATGCTCGCGAAGTGCCGCGGACCGGCTCCCGAGCTTCCGTACACGCCGATGGCGGTCGCCGGGGACGTCGTCGCCGAGGCACTGAGCTGCCCGCGCGGCCTGCCGCGAGGCGCGCCCGCCACACGTATCCACGCAGGCGACGCCGTCCGCGTCGACCCGGCCCCGCCCGACCGACTCGTCGCCGCGGTTGCCGGGGCGCCTGGAGTCCTCGCGACCGCCAGCACCCGAGCGACAGACGAGATCGGCGATCCCGCCGCAACGATTCGCATCGAGGTCCGCTCGACCGTGACTGGTGTCCTGCTCTACGCCGTGGACGCGAGCAACGGGCCTGGTGCCGAGCCGATGCTCGCCGTCCAGCAAGACGGGACGGCCGTCTTCTGCGGAGTGCGGGACCAGCTCGCGTGGGCGTCGCCGTCCTCCCCCGAGCCGCATGCCCTCGCGGGCGTCGGCTGCACGTACTCGCACGAGGCAGCGATCGCCGATGACGTCGTGCTGCATCACTCCAATCGCAGCGAAGCGCTGCAGACGACCGCCCTGGCGACAGGCCGCACGCTCACGCTCCTCCCCGACATTGACGGGCGCCTCGATCCGCCGTTCGCATGGAACGGTCGCACGGCGCTTGTTCACGGCTATGACTGCGTGGAGGACTTCCTCGGCGAGATCGCCTCCGACGCCGCGCCCTACCGGGGCCCGGCGTGCGCCGTGCGCATCATCGACGTGCGGCGAGCGCACGGCCGTCACGTCGTCACCGTCACGCTCGCGTGCCCCCTGGGCTGCCGTGGGCAGCTGCAGCTCTCGCTCGGGACAGTCGAGCAGCACGAAGACGTCCAGATTCGCCGCCACGGCCGCTCAACCACCCGCATCCGGTTGCAGCGGGAGTCTCGCCGCGCCCTGCTTCGCTATCGCTCACTTCCGTTCACCGTGGCTGTCTCCTACGTAAACCCCCGAGCGTTCAATCGAGGGTCGACGACCACGCAATCCGGCAAGCTCCCCGGCGACGGCAGACGGCGCTATCCGCCTCCGCCGGCAGGCGACTGACCCCGACGATGATCATCTTCCTCACAACCAGAACTGGTTGGTGGAGATCACGGCGGGGATTCTAGGGCGCCAGGGGCCAAACGTCCGTGCGCCGCGGCCCCTGCGCGGCCGCCATCACCTACACGGCAGATTTACGTCCGGCGAGTAGGGGATCGCGTAGCTCGCCGGCGTGCCGCTTCGCGTCACCCATTCCGCGGTGTTCGGGCGAGCGTCGGCGGGACGGCGCGCGACGGAGGCCTTCCACATGTTGTCGGCGACCGTGACGCGGGTCACGTCGCCGTTCCGCGCAGTCAGTCTGACCTCGTCGATCCCGTCGGGGGCGAGCCCGTACACCAGCACTTCGTCCTCCGACAGGTCGAACGCGCACTCGTCGCTGCCGAGCGTCCCGCGCACGGCGGCGATCGAGGCGGGCAGACAGCTCCCCGACCCGGTCCCGTCGACGAAGCAGAGCATGTCCGCTCTTCCGGGCACCGCGTAGTACCGATGGCGAGGATCCGGCGCGTCGACGAGGATCCGTGCGAGATCCGGGTTGGCGCCGATCGGCCTCATGCGGCGCGCGAGATCCGCGTCGAGTCTGTCGGCGCTCGACGCCGGGCGCCGAAAGACCGCGAAGGAGTCGCGCACCTCGGCCGAGACGTCGCTCGGCAGGGTGGCGACGGTCTGCGGCGGCGTGACCTCCGTGCCCGTCGCGCTGTTCGCGTCCCCGCCCGACATGGCCGTCACGGCGACGGCGGTGCCAGCGCCGAGCACCAGCACGGCGACCAACAGCAGGCCGATGAATCGCAATGCTCTCAATTGCGCCATTTCGTTAATACTCCGCGTAGCCGTTCATCGGGTAGTCGTACGGGTTGTCGCCGTTTGCCGAGCCAGCGTCCATCGACACCGAGTTGTTCGGATACGGCGCCTTCCCGCCGCCGTTCGAGTACACGAACACATAGGTGCCGAAGCCGCACTTGCGCGCGTAGTAGTACAGGTGGTCGCTCGGCTTCGTGAGCTTGGCGCAGAGATTGATCGAGGGGTAGTTGTTGGCATATGCGCCGGTATATCCATAGGTATGCGTGTACGGCGAGTAGCACCAGCTATTCGGGATCACCAAGTCGCAGTTCCACGTCAGCGAGCTCGCGTGCGCCGATTGCGCGTGCGCGAGGCTCGCCATGCAGACGATCAACACGGCAAGCAGCAGCTGGATCGTCTTTTGCTTAATCGCTCCTGAGTGCTTCATTTGCGCCAGACTACTATCAATCGCCTAAATCATGCGAGGCGGCCTGCTTGCGCATACTCGTCCCGGCGCTTAACGAGCAGCCAGCCGCGGCCGGCGCGCTGGAGCGCGAAGCCGCCGCGCAGGCGCTCGCCGTGCAGGACGAAGACGGCGTGGCCGCGGTCGAGCGCCTCGGGCCAGGGGACGCGGCCGCCCTGCTCGTACGGGCCGGCATCCCATACCTGGCCGGCGTCGGTCGCGACGGCCGCGACCGCGAAGCGCTTGTCGGCCGGATCCATCGACGGGCCTTTCGGGACCGACCAGGCCCGCACGGCGCCATCGACCTCCAGCGTCAGCTCGAAGCCGCGCGCCAGCTGGCGCACGACGAACCCTCCCGCCGGCACGCCGCGGACCGCGAACTGCTCGTGGCCCTCGACCTTCACCCGCTCGACCGCGACGTCCTCGACGTGCGCGCCTCGCGGCCCCTCGCGCAGGAACGCCTCCAGCTCCCGCACTGCCTCCGCCGTTCCCTCAGCGTGCACCAAGAGCTCGCCGTCGTCGCCGTTGCGCACCCAGCCCATCACGCCAAGCCCGCGCGCCCGCCGTACGGTCGCGTCGCGGAAGCCGACCCCTTGCACGTGTCCGCGCACCACCGCCCGGACCGCCTGCGCCGCGCTCATGCCGACAGTCTCCCCGACAACGAAGGAGGGCGGTCGCCTGGACCGCCCTCCCGATGCGCAATCTGCAAGCTGCTCGTACCGTCATCATGCCCGCCTGCGCCGGGAACGCAATCCGGCGCAACCGCCCGAAACCGGCCGTAGTTCTCCGCGCTCCTCCTGCGGGATCGCCGCCCCAGCAAGAAGACCACTTTTTGGCGTGCCGCCGTTGAGTGGTCAAGACAACTAGCCTGCACAGCGCTGTGCACGCACTCCCCCGGCTTTGGCGCGAAACGGATTTCCGCTGGCTCTTCCTCAGCCAGACGATCTCGACCACGGGCGACCGCATCGTCCTGGTCGCGCTCGCCCTGCTCGTCACCGAGCGGACCGGCTCGACGGCCGACCTCGGCATCGTCGTCGCGGCGCAGACGGCGGCGCTCGTCACGTTCCTGCTGGTCGGCGGCGTGTGGGCCGACCGCCTCCCCCGCCACCGCATCATGGTCTCGACCGATCTGATCCGCGCGGTGCTGCACACGCTGCTCGCGGTCCTGATCTTCACCGACCGGCTGGAGATCTGGCAGCTCGTCGCGATCGAGGTCTGCTTCGGCGCCGCCGAGGCGTTCTTCCGGCCCGCCTACAGCGGCCTCGTGCCCCAGACGGTTCCCGAGCACCTGATCCAGGAAGCGAACGCCGCCAACGGGCTCACCCAGACGCTCGCCGAGTTCGCCGGGCCGGCGCTGGCGACCGTGCTCGTGCTGACGCTCGGCACCGGCGCCGCGTTCGCGATCGACGCCGCCTCGTTCGTCGTCAGCGCCGCGCTGCTCGCGCTCGTGCGCCCGCGCCCGCGCGGCGAGCGCCCGAGACGCACCTCGCTGCTGGACGAGCTGCGCGACGGCTGGCGCGAGGTGCGGGCGCGCACGTGGGTGTGGGTCACGATCGCCGTCTTCGCGATCCATCTGGTCCTCGGCTTCGCGCCCTATGTCGTGCTCGGCCCGACCGTGGCCGCGGACCGCTACGGCGATCCGGCGCTGTGGGGCTGGGTCGCCGCCAGCGTCGGGCTCGGGACCGCGGCCGGCGCGCTCACCGCGCTGCGCTGGAGGCCGTGCTTCCCGCTGCGCACCGGCATCCTGCTGACCGTTCCGTTCGGCCTGGTGCTGCTGGCGTTCTCGCTCGGCGTGCCGCTGGCGGTCGTGCTGCCGTGCGCGGTCGCGGCGGGCGTCGGGCTCGCGCTGTTCGGCGTCTGGTGGGAGACGGCGCTCGCACAGCGGATTCCGCCCGAAGCGCTCTCCCGCGTCGCCTCCTACGACTGGATGGGCTCGTTCGCGCTGCTGCCGCCCGGCCTCGTGCTGATCGGCGTGATCGCGGAATCGGCGGGCGCCACGACCGTGATGGGCGTCGCCGGCGCAAGCGCGTCCCTGCTCGTCCTGATCGCGCTGCTGCCGTACGAGACGCGCGGATTGCAGCGCTTGGCCGACGCGCCGACGCCGCCGCTGCACTCCGGCGTGACGCCCGGCACCAGCGGCGACGCGCTGCCCTAGCTAGATCCGCTGCAGCTGCTTCGGCAGCGTGTTGAGGCGCTCGCAGCCGTCGTCGGTCACGAGCACGAGGTCCTCGATCCGCACGCCGAGCTCGCCCGGCAGGTAGACGCCGGGCTCGACCGTGACGACATGGTTCGCCGCGAGCGTCGCGTCCGAGCTTCTCGACAAGCGCGGCGCCTCGTGGATCTCCAGTCCGACGCCGTGTCCGAGGCCGTGGCCGAAGCGCTCGCCGAAGCCGGCCGCCGCGATCGGCTCGCGCGCGGCGGCGTCGGCGTCGCGGCCGCTCACACCCGCTCGCACGGCGTCGAGACCCGCCAGCTGGGCGTGCAGCACGAGCTCGTAGACCTCGACGGCCCGCTCGCCCGGCTCGCCGACCGCGTAGGTGCGCGTGCAGTCCGAGCAGTAGCCGTCGAGCTGCGCGCCCCAGTCGATCGTGACGAGGCAGTCGCGCCGGATCTCGACGTCGCGCGGAACCGCGTGCGGCAGCGCGCCATGGGTGCCGGCGGCGACGATCGTGTCGAAGCTCGGACGCTCGGCGCCGAGCCGGCGCATCTCCTGTTCGAGCGCGAGCGCAACGCCGCGCTCGCTGCGACCGGCGAGACCGTCCTCGAGCGTGCGCCGCAGCGCCGCGTCGGCCAGCTCGGCGGCGGCGCGGATGCGCGCCACCTCCTCGGCGTCCTTGCGCTCGCGCAGGCGCTCGACGATGCCGCCCGCCGGCACCAGCTCGACGCTGTCCGGCAGCGCCTCGCGCAGGCGGTCGAACGTGCGCACCGCCATGTGCTGGTCCTCGATCCCGAGCCGGACGTCGCCGTCGGGCAGCGCCGCGATCGCGTCGTCGAGCAGGTCCTGCTCCCCGATCCGCTGCTCGAAGCCGTGCACCTGCTGCGCGGCCTGCGTGACGTAGCGGAAGTCCGTCACGAAGCAGCGCAGCTCGTGCGCGCCGACGAGCGCGACGCCGTTGCTGCCGGTGTAGCCCGTCAGGTACCGCACGTTGACGAGGTTCGCGACGAGCAGCGCGTCGAGCTCGCGCTCGTCGAGCAGTGCCGCGAGGCGGTCGGCGCGGGCGCTCACGCCGCGAGCTCCTCGCGCAGCCGTGCGAGCGCGTCGCGGTAGCCGTCCGGACCCCGTCCTGCGACGGTCGCGACGCAGAGCTCGCGGATCACGGAGACGCGGCGGAACTCCTCCCGCGCCTCGATGTCCGACAGGTGCACCTCGACCGCCGGCAGGCCCGCGATCTCGAGCGCGTCGCGGATCGCCCACGAGTAGTGCGTCCATGCGCCGGGGTTGAGGATCAGCCCGTCGACGGTGTCCTCGAGGCGGTGCAGCTCTTCGACGAACGCGCCCTCGTGGTTGGTCTGGAAGAACTGCACGTTCAGGCCCAGCTCGTCGGCGAAGCCGGAGACGCGCGTCTCGAGCTGCATCAGCGTGAGCGTCCCGTAGTGGCCGGCCGGTCGCCGGCCGAGCTGATCGAGGTTGACGCCGTGCATGACGGCGATGCGGTTCCTCACGAGGTCAGCTCCCGCACGGCGGCGCGCACCTCGCCGTCGTCGACCTGGCAGCCGGGCCGCGCCGCGCCGGGCGCGTCGAGCAGCACGAACGGCACCGCCTCGCCGCTGCGGCGCTTCTTGTCGCGCGCGGTCGCGACGAGGATCGCGTCCGGGTCGATGCCCTCGTCGAGCTGCGTCGGCAGCCCGCGCGCGGCCAGCAGCGCCGCCACCTCCGCGCGCAGCGCGTCCTGGCCGGACAGCCGCAGCGCCGCCAGCAGCCCCAGCCCGACCGCCTCGCCGTGGCGGTAGCGCGCGTAGCCGGTGACCGTCTCGATCGCGTGGCCGACGGTGTGGCCGAGGTTCAGCACCTGCCGCAGCCCCGCGTCGCGCTCGTCCATCGCGACGACGGCGAGCTTCGTGCGCGCGCACGCGAAGATCACGTCGGCGTCGGGGTCCTCGCCGGCGCGCACGCGCTCCCACAGGTCCCCGCCGGCGATCAGCGCGGTCTTCAGCACCTCGGCGTAGCCTGCCGCGGCCTCCTCGGGCGGCAGCGTCTCCAGCGTCTCGACGTCGGCGACCACCGACGACGGCTGGTGGTAGGCGCCGACGTAGTTCTTGCCGTTCGGCAGGTCCACGCCGGTCTTGCCGCCGTAGGCGGAGTCGACCTGCGCGACGAGCGTCGTCGGCACCTGCACGAACGGCACGCCGCGCTGGTAGGTCGCCGCGACGAAGCCCGCCAGGTCGCCGACGACGCCGCCGCCGAGCGCGACGAGGTGGTCGCTCTGCGTCATGCCGCGGTCGGCCAGCTCGGTCCACACGCGTTCGGCGGTGCTGAGCGACTTGTGCTGCTCGCCGGACGGAAACTCGATGCGGGCGGCAAGCGCGCCGAGGCGCTCGGCGTAGCGCGGCCCGACCTGGTCGTCGGTCACCAGGAACCCTTGCCCGGGAACCGGCGAGAGCCCGGCGCCGAGCAGTCCGCGGCCGACGAACACGGGGTAGTCGCCGGACGCGGACGTCGCCCACAGCAGACGCGTCCCGACCGGCGCCGAGCCGAGCGCGAGGATCGACGGCAGCGCGTCGTCGACGCGGTCGCGCCGGTCGGCCGGCAGCACGACGTCGGCGGCGGCCATGTAGAGCGGGCGGCGGCGCAGGTAGAGGTCGCGGAACTCCTGCGGGTCGCGCGCGAGCGGGCGGCCGCGGCCGGCCGCGCGCTCCCATGCGACGTTCACGTCCACGTCGAGCAGCACCGTGATGTGGCGTCTGAGCGCGTCGCGGATCCGCTCGGAGTGCAGCGCCCCGCCGCCGAGCGAGTAGACGCCGCCGTCGGCCCGCTCCAGCATCTCGCCGACGAGCTCAGCCTCGATCGCGCGGAACGCCGCCTCGCCCTGCTCGGCGAAGCAGCGGTCGATCGGCATGCCGATGTGCTCCGCGATCGCGGCGTCGGCGTCCGTGACCTCCAGGCCGAACGTTCTCGCCAGCCGGCGCGCGGCCGTCGTCTTGCCGGCCCCCATGAAGCCGACGAACACCAGCGCGCGGCCCTCGGGCGCGCGCAGCGGACCGTCCTGCGTCAGGGGCGGTGCCATCCGATCCGCTCCTCGTAGGCGCGGACGGCCTCGCGGACGTCGTCGATGTGATCGCCGCCGAACTTGCGGCGGTAGGCGTCGGCGAGCACGTAGGCGAGCATCGCCTCGCCGACGACGCCGGCGGCGGGCACGGTGCAGGAGTCGGTCCGCTCGCGCAGCGCCTCGGCCGGCTCCTTCGTGTCGATGTCGACCGAGCGCAGCGGCTTGGTGAGCGTCGGGATCGGCTTCATCGCGACTCTCACGACGAGCGGCGTGCCGGTCGTCATGCCGCCCTCCAGTCCGCCGGCGCGGTTCGTCTCGCGGTAGAAGCCGCCGTCGTCTCTGTAGAAGATCTCGTCGTGCGCCTGCGAGCCGGGCCGCTCGGCGAGCGCGAAGCCGTCGCCGATGCCGACGCCCTTCATCGCCTGTATCGACATCATCGCCATCGCGATGCGGCCGTCGAGTCGCTCCTCCCAGCTGATGTGGGAGCCGAGCCCCGGCACGAGCCCGAACGCGATCACCTCGAACGTGCCGCCCAGCGACTCGTTCGCCTTGCGCAGCACGTTGATCTCCTGCACCATCGCCGCGCTCGCGTCGGGGTCGAGGCAGCGGACTGGCGACTCGTCGACGCGGTCGAAGTCCTCGACCGTCAGCGGCCGCTCCGGCGCCGGCGCGACGACGGACGTGATGCGCGTCACGTGCGAGCGCACCTCGACGCCGACGGCCTTCAGGAACGCCTTGCAGAGCGCGCCGCCGGCGACGCGCGCGGCCGTCTCGCGGGCGCTCGCGCGCTCGAGGACGTTGCGCACGTCGTTCGTGCGGTACTTCCACGTGCCGACGAGGTCCGCATGACCGGGACGCGGGAGGTGCACCTCGGGCACCTCCGCCTCGACCGGCCACGGGTTCATGCGCTCCTCCCAGTTGGCGAAGTCTCTGTTGGGGATCTGCAGCGCGACCGGCCCGCCGAGCGTCTTGCCGTGGCGCACGCCCGCCGTCACGTCGGCGCGGTCTCGCTCGATCTTCATGCGCCCGCCGCGCCCATGGCCGAGCTGGCGGCGCGCCATGTCGCCGTTGAGCGCCTCCCGGTCGAGCTCCAGCCCAGCCGGAAGCCCCTCCACGATGCACGTGAGGCCGGGGCCGTGCGACTCGCCGGCGGTGATCAGACGGAGCGCCATGAGGCCGTACAGGTTACGTGCGCGTTCGCGCGCACGCGGCGTCGTGGCGCCGGATACCTGCTACTGGCCCGCGGGCGGGAGGTCCGTGAGGCTCCCGCCGGAGACCGCGCCCTGCGCGCGATGCTGACGCACGCGCTTGGAGGCCCACGGCGCGATGTGCAGCACGCCGCTGCTCGCCACGTAGTGGAACGGCAGGCGCGGCCGCGGCGCGACGCTGTCGAACGAGCTGTGGACCGACCCGCCGAGCAGCAGCCGACCGCGGCGCGAGACGCGCGCGTAGGCCTGCCGGGCGACCGCCTGCGAGGTCGTCTCGTGCAGGACGACTCTGTCGAGGTCGAGCTCGTACTGCTCGACCGTGCCGTCGGCCTGCGTGTAGTCGAGCAGCGCCACGTCGCCCTCGCGCAGCTCGATCGCCTCGCAGTCCTTGCGCGAGGGGACGCACTGGTCGACGCCCTGCACGTGCACGTCGGTCGAGACCAGGAAGACAGCCGTCGCGTGGTCTCTGCGCATGCCGAGGAAGACGACGATCGGGTGGTTCGCGTTCGGCAGCGGCGTCAGCCGCGGCACGTCCTCGATCGCGCGCAGCGTGTGCCCGGCATGACCGAAGTGCACGTCGACCGAGGCGTACACGTAGATGGGGGCCGGCGGGCTCGGCGGCGTCTGCCCGCCCGAGCCGCCGGACCCGCCCGTGCCGCCGCCGCTCGGCGCCGGCGTGGCCGTGCCGGCGGCTCCTGCCGAGGTGGCGACGCTGCTCGCGGCAACCGGGTCGACGTGCTGCTGGCGGAACGGGTCCTTCGCGTGCCCGCGCAGCGGCGCGGCCGGCTCCTCCGCCTGCGCGACGCTCACGACCGGCTCGCCGCCGGGCGGGGTGTCGCCCGGCTTGCGTGCGGCCGACGCGATCGCGGCGGGCGCCTCGCTCGGCGTCGTCGCCGCGGGAGCTCCCGCGTCGGTCGGCGCATCGGACTTCGACAGCAGCAGCGGAACCGCCACGAGAGCGAGCACGAGCAGCAGCGCGACCGGCCACAAGCGCCGCTCGACGAGCTCGTTCAGAAGGTTGCGCAGCGGTCTCATCTCACCACCGGGGTCGCGGTTGCCACGCCCATCGGGCCGTTCGGCACGGAAGTGTCGGACCCGGCCGCGGGCGTCGTGCCGGCCGGGGCGGCCGCGCTCGCGCCGTTCGTCAAGCCCTGGCTCGCCGGCAGCAGGTAGGCCGTCGCCGACACGTTCGCCTGAATCTGCGGGAAGCCCTTCGGGCCGGCCGTCAGCGCAATCCCGTCGATCGTCATGAAGCGTCCGCTCACGAGCATGCGGCGGTTCCCGACCACCAGGAAATGCTCGAGGCGGCCGACGAAGTCCGACAGGCGGAAGAAGGAGCCCGTGAAGGCGAACGTGAACGGCATCGTGGGGAACCCGGCCGAACCGACCGCCGCACCGGGCGGAAGCGTCGCCGTGGTCACCTGGGTGGGGTCGGCCGGCGCGGCGGTGGGCGGCGGGGCCGCGGCGCCGGAGCCGCCGCCGACTCTCAGCTCGCGGAAGTCGATGTGCGTCGCCGTGGCCGCCCGCTGCACCTGCAGCAGCAGCGACGGGACGTTGTCGTCCTCGGGCACGGCGGCGCCGAGACGCGCCACGGTCGTGTAGGAGCGGTCGTAGCCGCGCTTGGCCGCCAGACCGGCGGCGGCGTCGCGCTGCGCCTGGTCGAGCGCCTGACGCTGCGTCGCCACGTCGGCGGAGACGCTGTCGGCCTCCTTGCGCTGCGGTCCGAGCACGAGGAACCAGGCAGCCGCCACGACGAGCGCCGCCACGACGACGCCGATCAGGGTGCGATCGCGCTGCGTCATCTCACCCGCCTCCACTCGGCGAGGTCGTCGCGCCGCCGGACGGCGCGGGCGTGGTGGTCGCGGGCGTGGTGGTCGCCGCCGCTCCGCCGCTCGTGTCGGCGACGGGCGCGGCCGTGCCGGTCTGCGCGGTCGCGGGCGCCTGCACCGTCGGGATCGGCGCGAAGAACACGACGAGATGGAACGCGGGGAAGTTCGTGTGCCCGTGCTGGCAGTCGCCGCCGCCGTCCTTGCTGGAGTCGGCCAGCGAGACGCGCTGGACGGAGTGCAGCAGGCGCAGGTGCGAGATCAGCCGCACGACGCTCGGGTGGCTGACCGTGCAGCCGCTCAGCTCGATCGCCGGATTCGGGATCGCGGCGCGCAGGCTGCTCGCGCCGCCCGAATCGCCGCCCGCGACGCTCACGCCGGTCGTGACCGTTCCGGTCAGCGAGGTCAGCCACACGTCGTCGGGGATCACCGTCGAGATGTCGGCGAAGGCGCGGTGCCAGTCGAAGCGCGCGGAGCCGAGCTGCCGAACCGTGTCGACGCGCGCTCTCGCGAGCGTCGCGAACTCGCGGTACGGTCTCGTCGCGTCGGCCTGCGCCTGCGCGACGGCCAGCTGGCCCTGCACCGCGGCGAGCTCGCTTCTGCGCTCCTTGATCGTGTTGCCCGTCAGGACGTGGGCGGTCACGAGCGCGAGCAGGACGACGAGCCCGCCGAGCAGCAGCAGCGGACCGGCGCTCGTGCGGCCGCCGCCGGCGACGTCGCTCGGGATCAGGTTGACGGCTCTCATGCCGACTCCGCCTCCGCCTCAGGCTGGGGCTCGGGCTCGGGCTCGGGCTCGGGAGATGGCTCGGGAGCCGGCTCGGGCGCGTGCGGCGGCTCGACCGCCGTCCGCGCCGGCGCCTGCTCGATCGCGAGTCCGGCCGCGATCGCGAGCCGGTTCGCGTCGATCCCGCCATGGCCGCCCGCGCGCGCCTCGTCGACGACGCCGGCCGACACGGGCAGGCCGGTGACGGAGCTGAGCGCTTCGCAGAAGCCGGGGATCGCGACCGCGGGGCCGGTCACGACCGCGTGCTCGGCGGCGAGCGCACCCGCCTGCGCGCGATGGAAGTCGAGCGAGTTGCGCACCTCGTCGGCGATGCGGCGCACGCCCTCGGCGAGCACGCTGCGCGCCTCCTCGACGATCTCGGGATCGCCGTCGATCTGCTCCAGCGGCGTCTCGAGGCCGACGTGGACGAGCCACTGGCGGGCATGCTCCAGCGTCAGTCCGCGGCGCTCGGCGAGCGCGGCGGCGAGCGCCTCCACGCCGCCGGGGACGACGCGCGTGAAGACGCACGTGGTGCCCTCCGCGAGCGCGAGGTTCGTCATCCCGCCGACGCTCACGTACAGCGTCGCGCCCGGCGTGCCGTCGTGCAGCGCGCGGATCATCGCGAACGCCGAGAGGTCGATCCCGACGGGCCGCAGGCCGGCCTGCCGCGCCGCCGCGTGGAAGCGCTCGACGACGTCGCGCCGCGCCGCCACGAGCACGACGCGCGTGCGCGGACCCTCGTGGGTGTCGACGATGCCGAGCGACTGATGCGAGAGCACCGCCTGGTCGAGCGGCATCGGAATGTGGTCTTGGGCCTGGAAGCGGACGGCCGCCTCGATCTGCTTGTCGTCCTCGAGCGGCGGCAGGTCGATCGTGCGCACGACGATCCGCTGCGTCGCGACGCCGAGCCGGACCTTCTTGCCGAGCTTGTGCGTGCGGAACAGCTCGCGCAGCGCCTCGGCGAGCGTCTCGACGTCGGCGACCTCGCCATCGCGCAGGACGCCCGGCGGGAGCGTCGCGGCAGCCGCGCGCTCGACGCTCAGCGAGCCGTTGGCGCGAACCTGGGCGGCCGTGACGAAGCCCGGCTCGATGTCGAGCCCGACGACGGTCTTGGCGGAGGAGCGTGAGGTGGCCATGAGGGGAATCAGGACGGCGACGGCGCGGCTGCGGAAGCGGCTTCCGTCCTCCTATCGGCGATTCGACGCAGGGGGTTGAGCCCTGATGCGCGGACCGGCACGCGGGCGGGCACCGCAGCGTCCGACAGCAGGCCCGCGATCGCGCACGGCACGACCCAGGCGAGGTACAGGAAGGTCCAGTAGTTGCCGGCCAGCTGAAGCCCCAGCAGGACCGCGCCGACGAGCGCGGCGAGCCGCACGGGATCCGCTGCCAGCGCTCCGTCTCGGCGCACCCGAACCGTCGCCCCGGCGATCAGCGCGAGAACCGACGCCTGGGCGAGCGGTTGCAGCCAGTCGAGGTCGAGCAGCGTCAACGGCGCGTGCAGCGTGCGGCGATCGACCTGGTAGGCGACGGCGCGCACCATCGCGCGGGGCGCCCCCGGGCCGCCGAGCGCGACGAGCGCGACGAGCGTGAGCACGGCCGAGCCGGCGGCCAGCCCGAGCGCCGCCGCGAGGCGGCGTCCGCGCAGGCGCGCGAGCCAGATCGGCAGCAGCGCGAACGGCACGACCTTGAACCAGCCGGCGACGAGCACGACCAGCGCCGACGCGAGCGGCCGGCGGACGAGCACGAGCGCCGCCAGCAGCAGCGCGCCGAGCAGCACGTCGCTCGTGCCGGTCGTGGTGCCGATCAGCAGCGGCGGGAGCGTCAGGAGGGCGAGCGCCGCGCGCAGTCCGGCGGCGCGGGCGGCGGGCTCCGTCTCGTCGGGTGCGGCGTTGTCGGACGGAGCGGCGACGGTGCGCCCGAGGCGCGCGATCAGCCATGCGCCGGCGACGGCCGACAGCGCCGACACGATCAGCGCCCCGTTGGCGACGTCCCACGCGTCGTGGACCGGCATCCCGAGCGCGAGCGGCATGTAGACGGCGTAGCCGAGCAGCGGGTAGACGTCGCCGTGGAAGACGTCGCCCGGCATGTGGCCGTAGGGCAGCGTCCCGTGGACGAGCAGCGTCGCGCCCTCCATGACCGCCTGGCCGACGTCGACCGTCGTCTGCGCGCTGACGGTGAGCATCACCGTGCACGCCGCGGCGACGCCGACGGCGAGCCGCAGCATCCGCACGCGCCGGCGGTCGTCCCAGGTCGGCGTGAGCACGTCGAGCAGCGGCGCGGACGCCGCAACAGGCCGCGGAGACGCGAGCGCGCGCCAGGCGCAGCGGCCGGTCAGCCACAGCAGCGAGGGGATCGCCGCCAACGTGCTGGCGGCGACGTAGCGCTGCTGCAGCAGGACGACGGGCGCCACGAAGGCGAGCAGCGCCGCGACGTCGAGGTTGCGCAGGCGCCGCAGCGGCACGACCGCGGTCGCGAGCAGGAACGCCAGTGCCGCCACGGCGATCGTCGGCGCGCGGTACGTCAACGGAACGCCATACGGGACCTTGGGCTCGCGCACGTCGGCGAAGCGCTCGACCGAGCCGTTCCGGCGCACCGCCGCCTGCGCGACGATCCGCGCTCCGTCGTAGAACGTCACGCGCGTGGTCGTGTCGTCCACGGCGCCGACGTCGACGCGCGTCCAGCGCTCGCCGTGCGCCAGCGCTCTGCCGGCGCTCGCGTCCCTCAGCACGGCCCGCACCGCGACCGAGCGCTCGAGCGTGTGCGGATGTGCGCGCGCGGCGCTCAGCGCCGCCCAGCTCGCGAGCAGCACGAGCAGTGCCGCGAGCAGGGCCGGCCGAGCGCGCAGGCGGGAACGCATAGTCGGTCCATCGGCGCGCCGTTCGCGACGCTTGAGCGCTGAACGGGCCTGCGCGGCCCGGACTGTGAACGTCCCGTCACCGACTCGTGACCGAGCCGCAACCGCTTCGCCACGGGACGGTCACATAACGCCGCGCAGCCGCACCTACCGTGGGCGCCGCTTCCAGCAATCGACGTCATCGGAGGACACCTTGCGCAAGCTCGCTGCCGGCGCCGCCATCGCGGTCGCCGGCCTCGCGGCCACAGGCGTCGCGGTCGGTCAGATCGCGTCCGGCGTACCCGGCGCCAACTCGACGGTCGGCAGCACGCCGAACCTGATCGCCCCCGGCTTCGGCACGCAGATCGTCGCCGAGGGGATCGACCCGCTCGAGAACCCCGTCGGCATCACGCAGCTCTACGGCTACCTCGACGACAACGCCGACCCGCTCGCCCGCACGCGCACCGAGCCGGACGAGAACCTCTACCTCGTCGCCCAGAACGTCGGCGGCCCGACGGCCGGCTACGACTACGGCAGCCACTTCCTCATCCAGGGCCACGAGAACGGCGGCGGCAAGGCCTACCTCACGCGCATCAACCTCGACGTGACGGAGCCCAGCCACCGCATCACGCTGCTGACCCCGCCGGCGCCGGACGGCACGACCGGCCTCTCGAGCATGGACGGCGACGCGTACGACCCGTTCGCCGGCGAGCTGCTGTTCACGAGCGAGGCCGGCTCCGGCGGCGGCGTCGTGACGGCGAAGCTGCGCTGGACCGGCACCACCCCGCCGCCGCTCGCCTCGCTCGACGGCTCGGTCGGCAGAGCGGGCTACGAGGGCGCCGCCGTCGACAAGCGCGGCAACGTGTACCTCGTCGAGGACAGCGGCGGCTCGGGCGTCGTCGACAACGGCGCGAGAACCAAGGTCAAGCAGCCGAACTCGTTCGTCTACCGCTTCGTGCCGAGCGACCCGCGCGACCTCTCCGCCGGCAGGCTGCAGGCGCTGCAGGTGTCGGTCGACGGCGCGCCGATCGCGTTCCACGACAGGAGCGTCGATCCGGCGGCGGCGCGCGACGACGCCCTCGGCGAGCCGATCCGCCGCCTGCACAGCGGCGAGGCGCTGCACGCGACGTGGGTCACGGTCCACGACACGGCGGTCGACGGGACTGCGCCCTTCGACGCCAACGCGCGTGCCAAGAGCGCCGGCGCGACGCCGCTCAAGCGCCCGGAGAACGGCAAGTTCGTGCCGCAGTCGGACTTCCGCTCGTTCGTGTTCGTCGAGACCGGCGACACCGACAAGACTGCCGGCGAGTATCCGGGTGCGGCCGAGCGCGGCGCGTGGGGCGCGATCCTGCGCATCGACATGCCGAGCGCGGGCGCGGACACGGGCACGATCCGCACGCTCGAGCTCGGCGACGCGCAGCACGCCGCGTTCGACAACGTCACGTTCCTCGACCGCAGGACCGTTCTGCTGACCGAGGACCGCGGCGACACGCTGCACGACCAGCTCAACGCGCTCGACTCGATCTGGTCGTTCGACATCACGCGGCCGAAGGCGGCGATCAACGCCGACGCCGAGCGGCTCGTCGCGCTCGGGCGCGACCCGGAGGCGTCGAGCCCCGCCGGCGAGGACAACGAGCCGACGGGCGTCTTCGTCTCCGACGGCGACAGCTCGATCGGCGGCCTGCTGGGGCGGGACGACCCGGGCAAGACGCCGCGCACGCGCGCGTTCTTCACGCAGCAGCACGGACAGAACCACACGTTCGAGCTGCTGCTCCCGCGCAAGCAGGGGTAGCGGCCGGACCGCCGGGCTCAGGCGATCGTCGACAGATACCAGTCGACGATCGCCGGGCCGGCGAGCAGCCCGACGACGCCGCCGAGCGCCAGGAACGGGCCGAACGGGATCGCCGTCTTGCGCCCCTCTCCCACCCCCCGCCGCGCCATCACGCCGACGCCGACGAGCGTCCCGGCGACGAACGCCACCAGCAGGGCGACCGCGACCTCGCGGCCGAGGAACAGCCCGAGCATGCCGGCGAGCTTGACGTCGCCCATCCCCATCCCCCCGGGGCGCGCGAGCGCCGCCAGCAGCAGGAAGCCGCCCGCCGCGGCGCCGGCGATCAGCTGCTGCGGCACGCCGTCCAGGTCGGTCGCGACACCGATCGCGAGCGCCGCCACGGCCCCGAGCGCAGTCAGGCGGTTGGGGATGATGCGGTGGTCGAGGTCGATCAGCGCGATCGGCACGAGCAGCGCGACCAGCGTGAGCCCGAGCAGCACGTCGCGCAGGTCGTCGCTCGTCAGCACGACGGCCGCCGCCAGCGCGCCGCTCAGCGCCTCCACGAGCGGATAGCGCGCCGAGATCGGCGTGCGGCAGTCGCGGCAGCGCCCGCGCAGCAGCAGCCACGAGAGCACCGGCACGTTGTCGTACGGACGCACCGGCCGTTTGCAGCCGGGGCAGCGCGAGCCGGGCGCGACGAGCGACTCGCCGCGCGGCAGCCGCCAAACCACCACATTGAGGAACGAGCCGACGCACAGTCCGCCGACGGCCGCGAGCACGACGAGCAGCACGAGCCAAGATTCGACCATCACGGCGCCGAGACCTGCCGGCGGGGGCTACGGGTTTCCGCCGTTGCTGCCGATGATGCCTTCATGCCTGCGCAGATCCGATCGCGCATCTCCGAGCAGGGGGGCTTCACGATCGTCGAGGTTCTCGTCGCGGCTCTGGTGCTCGTCATCGGGCTCGGCGCCCTGCTGGGGATGCTCGTCACGGCCGACCACACCATCTCGACGACCCGCCTGCGACAGGCGGAGACGAGCGTGGCGCGCGAGGTCCTGGAGAACGCGCGCGGACTCGCCTCCACCCAGCTCACGCAGGCCGCGATCGCCTCCGCGCTCCAGTCGGCCGTGCCGCAAGCCACGCTCGCGAGATCGAGCCTCGTCGTCTCACGGGCCGTGGCGTCGTCCGGAACTCCGACGAGCTTCAACGTCTCGTTCACCGTCTGCGACCTCGACGATCCGAGCGACGGGTACGGAAGCCACAGCGCGGCTCCGGGGAGCGGAGCCTGGTGCCCCGACGTCAGAACGAGCGGCACGCAGGACTCGAACCCGGAGGACTACAAGCGCGTCTCGGTCACGGTCGCGCCGAGCGATCGCAGCACGCCGACGATCCAGCAGACGATCCTGGTCTACAGCCGCCCGGTGAACGGGCCGGCGGTCACCTGCCTCAGCACGTCGGCCACCTGTCCCGGCCCGAACGTCACCGTCACCAGCGGCTCCTCGCTGACCTTCAGAATCACGACGACGGCGGTCGCCGCCAGCATCCAGTGGCTCGTCAACGGCAACGTGCCGCCGAGCGCGCAGATCGCGTCCGGTGGGACGGATCCGTACACGCCGTCCGGCACGTCGTCGTCGTTCACCTGGAACTTCCCGACCGCGGACGGCACCTATGCGATCGCCGCGGTGGCCTCCGACGCGAACGGCAACAGCGGGACGCGCTCGACGGTCGTCGTCACCTTGAACCGCCATCAGGTGATCGCGCCGACGTCGTTCAGCGCCGGGTGGAACGACCTCATCGGAGGCGTCGAGACCCAGTGGGTGCCGAGCGTCGATCAGGACGTCCTCTACTACCACGTGTACCGCAAGTACGGCAGCAACGCGGCGCAGCTCGTCGCCACGTGCGGAAACGTCAGCGGAACCAGCTGCGCGGACGCGCCCGAGGCGGCGTTCGCGCCGCCGCTTCCCTCGGCGCGGCCCAACCCGTGCACAGGCTCGTCCCAGACCTACACGACCACCGACTTCCTCTGGGTCGTGGGCGTCGACACCGATCCGAGCACCGGAGCGCCGCGGGAGAGCACCGCCCAGTCTCCGCAGGTCGACGCCAACCTGTGCGACCACCAGCCCTATGCCCCGACGACGCTCTCGGGGACGCTCAACAACGGGCAGCTGTCGCTGAGATGGGACGCGCCCTCGCCGGCCGCGCCGGACAGCTGGGAGTCGGTTCAGGCGTGGCGCGTCTACCGCTGGCCGGCGAGCCGCGCGGCGCAGATGCCGGGGGATCGCTACCAGCTCGTGGGCAACTCGCCCGCGGCCACGAGCTACACCGACGGCTCGCCCGATCCGGGCGGCGTGCAGCAGAGCTACTGCGTCACCGCCGTCGACGCCCACCTCAACGAGTCGCCGTGCTCTCCGGTGGTGAGCCAGTGAGCGCGCTCCGCCGGCACGACGGCTTCACGCTGGTCGAGCTGCTCGTCGCGATGATGCTGTCGCTGATCGTGTTCGGCGCCTCGCTGACGATCTTGGAGTCGTACCTGCGCCAATCCAGCGCCGCCGCCAAGCGACTCGACGCGCAGGACCAGGCGCGGCTCGCGATCGACCGGATCGTGCGCGACCTGCGCAACGTCTCGAGCCCTCTCACGACGCCCAAGCTGCTGGAGCGGGCGACGCCCTATGACGTCGTGTTCCAGACGATCGGCACGCCGAGCGGCGCGAACGTGAGCGGCATCCAGCGCGTGCGGTACTGCGTCCCGCAGGACTCGAGCGCCGGCAGCGCCACGCTGGAGCGACTGATCGCCCAGACCCAGACGTGGACGACCTCGACGCCTTCCGCCAACCCGTGGACGTCCGATCCGTCGCAGACGATCGCCTGCCCCGACCTGACGTTCGCTCCGGCGGCCGGTCAGCCGGTGTACACGATCCTCGCCCAGTCGGTCACGAACCGCTACCAGCAGGCGACCGGCTATCCGGTCTTCAGCTTCAACAACGGGCTCGACGCCAACAGCGTCGCCGCGGCCGACCTGTCGCTGATCTCGACGATCCAGGTCAACCTGCGCGTCAACCCGACGCCGAGCCTGAGCGGCGCGACGACCCAGATCCGCAGCGCCGCGTACCTGCGCAACAAGCAGCACGCCCCGGTCGCGCAGTTCACCTACGCCGCGACGGGAAACGGCGGCGTGATCCTCAACGCGGGGCCGTCGTACAGCCCCGACAACGAGCAGCTGTCCTACGCCTGGGCCTGCACGTCCTCTCCATGCCCGGCGGCCGGGTCGCTGGCGATCGCCTCGAACGGCCTGGTCAGCTGGAAGCCGGGCGCCGGCACGTACACCGTGGCGCTGACCGTCACGGACCAGACCGGCGTGCAAACGACAACGAGTCAACAGGTGACGGTGACATGACATTCAGGAGGCTGTCCAGCGATCAGAGCGGCTCGGCGCTCGTCACCGCGATCGTCGTCATGTTCGTCATCTTCGGCTTGGGGATCGCCGTCCTCTCGCAGGCGGACGTGCAGAGCCGCCAGACCGGCGTCGAGGCGTGGGGCGAGGCGACGTACAACAACGCCGAGGGCGTCCTCGACGCGCGCGCCAGCCTGCTGCAGCGCACCTGGCCCACCGCCGCCACGGCCGCCTGCAACCAGAGCTCGACGTCGAGCACCTCCTGTCCCGGCACCGCGCTCACGAGCAGCTTCGACACCGCGTACACCGGACACCTGTACGCCAACCCGCAGTGGACCGTTCAGATCGTCGACGACAGCGGCGGACAGAGCGCGAACTACTACAGCGATGCCGCCGCGGCCGCCGCCCCCACCTACGACGCCAACAGAAACGGCAAGGTGTGGGTCCGCGCCCAGACGGTCATCCAGGGCCAGAAGCGGGTCGTCGTCGCGTTGATGGTGCGGCAGACGACGGTCGTCCAGCTGCCGCGCAACACGATCACCTCCGGCGGCGTGTTCACCAGCAACCGCGGCAACAAGGTGATCATCGAGACGACGGACGCCGCCGCGGGGTCGTCGCTGGCCGGGTCGATCAACGTGCGCTGCGGCGACTCGACCACCGTCCCCGACTACGGCGACCCCTGCCAGGGCTGGGACCCGAGACAGGGCCAGCTCGACCCGGCGAGCAACTACCAAGGCGGCTACGTCGACCCGAACGGCGGCTACCAGGCGGTCTCGCAGGCCGACCTCGCCTCGCTCAAGCAGGCCGCCCAGTCGAACGGCACCTATTACAACGGCACGTGTCCGACCAGCCTCACCGGCCTGGTCTACGTCGACAATCCTCCGGGCGGCAACTGCACGTTCCTCGGCGGAACGTGGAACATGACCAGCTCCCCGCCGGCGAAGACCGACGTCCCCGGCATGATCATCATGGGCGACGGCACGCTGACGTTCAACGGGAACATCAACTACTTCGGCGTCATCTACATGGTCAACGCATCGGGCACGACGCCGACGAGCGGCGCCTGCACCAGCGCGCAGCAGAACGGCCCCGTCTTCGAGGTGCACGGCACGGGCTCGATCTACGGCTCGATCTTCGTCGACAAGTGCGGCATCATCGACGCGGGCAGCAGCGCGTACAACATCATCTTCGACTCCGACGCGTTCAACGCCGCGACGGCGTACGCCCAGCCCAACCTGGCGAAGAACACCTTCCGGATCATTCCGAACAGCTGACGTCGCGAGCCACGGGCGCTGACGGTGCATCCGCGACGCTGACCATCAGGCCGACGGCTCGAGCGTCTCGCGCAGCAGCGTCAGTGCGCGTCCCAGCGAACGCGGGCCGCACGCGACGTTCAGCTGGCCTTCGTCCAGCCACGCGTGCAGCCACTCGTCACCGTCCTCCCACGCAACGCGGTCGAACGCCTCCAAATCGGCATTGGCGCGCATTCTCACGTGCCAGCCGGGGTTGTCGAGGGTTCGGATCATGGCGCCATATCCGTGTTCCCACTCACCGTCGCAGCGGGAGGTAAGGGACTGACGTCGCCGGCCGCGCGATAGCCGGGCCCGGCGCAGGAGCCATCGACTCCGGCGATCCAGTTGCTGAGGCCGCCCGTGGCGTCGTTGAGAATCCGAGCGTCGAAGTCGGAGACGTACATCGCCGCGCCGGTGAGCGCGCCGTAGGGCGCATAGCTGAAGGTCGCGCTCACGGCGCCTCTCGCTTCCGTCAGCACGCGCGTCGAGCCGATCGCGTCGTGGTGCAGGTACGTCACCGTGCCGGAGCCGTCGATCTGCTCGAGCGCCTGGCCGTCCGGGCCGTAGACGTAGCGGTTCGTGCCGTCCCTCGACAGCAGCGGAAGCGCTGACGCTCGGTGCCGCGAAGCTGACGAGCCGGTCGGCCTAGTCGTAGCCGTAGGTCGTCGCGCTGCCGCCGGCCGGCGGGCGCTCGTGCGGTTGCCGTCTCTGTCGTAGCCGGGCACCCAGCCCGCGCGCGCGGGCGGCGCCCCCAGGGCGAGCGCCAGAGCGGCGGACGGATGTGTACGACGTGTGCGTCTGCGAACGCAAACGGGGCGGGCCGTGTGGCCCGCCCCGTTCCTGGCGTCTTTGGTGTGCTTGCTGCGGTGAAAGCGGTGTTACCAGGTGCCGTCGGCGTTGCAGCCGCCCTTGCTTCTCGGGGTGCAGGCGCGGGTCAGCGTACCGGTGGAGTTGCGCGTGATCGTGTAGGTCACGCCCGCCTTCGACGTCGCCTCGATCGTGAACGAGTTCGAGTTCGCGGCGTCGACTCTCGGCGGCGTCGTGGTGCTCGGGTACTCGTTGAGCGCCGGCTCGATCGTCACGAGATCGCTGAGCTGCGTCGCGTACGTGTTGTTGTCGGTGAAGTACGTCTCCTGCGCGGTCTGCAGGTTGCGCGCGTAGGACTTGGCGCTGGCGTCGTTGGCCTTGTCCTTCTGCGACAGGAACGACGGGATGGCGATCGCGGCGAGGATGCCGATGATCAGGATCACGACGAGGAGCTCGATCAGCGTGAAGCCTCTCTCGTCTCCGATGCGCCTGCGAATGGCGTTGAGCAGCATGTGTCCTCCTGGGACCGGTTGAGTCCGTTTGTTCGTTCTCCGCCAGATCCCTGGACGGGCCGCCACATGGGCCGCTCGGCTCTGGCACGGCTCTCATCGGCACGCCGCAAACTGGGGTTGAGCCCCGATGGACGTTTGGTGGACTTATTGCAAGCCGCGGGTCGGGCCCGAAAGACGGGAAGCGGCGAAAAGCGGTGCGTCAGGCCTGACCGGCGGCCGCGCGCAGCGCCTCGCCGGCCTGCTGCGCGTCGCGCTCGGGGTCGCGCACGCCGCTGCCGCCGCACCACGGGCAGGTGATGCGTCTCTGCTCGCCGCCGAGCCCGGAGATCACCGTGCCGCCGCCTCTACAGGGGTGGCAGATGGTCTCGTCGCGGGTGTCGTCTCTCGCGGCCATGCGTTCGGCGCGCGAGGGTAGCGGGTCTGGCGGCCGAGCGGCGCTACCCGCGTCGCAGCAGCCGTCCGACGGCGCCCATCAGCTCGTCCGTGCGGTCGGCGCGCTGCGCGTCCGCAGCGCCCATCACGCAGTGGCGCGCGTGCTCGTCGAGCAGGCCGAGCGCTACCTTGTCGAGCGCCGCCTGGATCGCGGAGATCTGGGTGAGCACGTCGATGCACCAGCGGTCCTCCTCGACCATCCCCTGCACGCCGCGGACCTGACCCTCGATGCGGCGCAGGCGCTTCTGCAGCTCGTCCTTCGTGGCGGTGTAGCCAGGCGTGTCGCTCATGGCCCCCATTATACCCCCCTGGGGTATCTGCTATGGTCGATCTCATGAGCGACGCGATCTCGACGATCGGCGACGGCCTCTGGAATGCCGTCTTGATGGCATGGGAGGTGTGGTGGGCGCTCGTGCTCGGCTTCGCGATCTCGGCGATCGTGCAGGCGTGGGTGCCGCGCGAGCGGATCCAGTCGGCGCTCGCCGGCGAGGGGCTCGCGCCCGTCGGCCGCGCGACCGGGCTCGGCGCGGCCTCCTCGTCGTGCTCCTACGCCGCGATCGCGATCGCGCGCAGCCTGTTCGCGAAGGGCGCGTCGCTCGCGAGCGCGCTCGCGTTCCAGTTCGCCTCGACGAACCTCGTCTGGGAGCTGGGACTCGTGCTGTGGGTGCTGCTCGGCTGGCAGTTCACGCTCGGCGAGTACCTCGGCGGGCTCGTGATGATCGGATTGATGTGGGCGCTGCTGCGGCTGTTCGTCAGCCGTTCGCTGGAGCGGACGGGGCGCGAGCATGCGAACGCGGTCGAGGCGCACGCCGCCGGCTGCGCGCATCACGACCACGGCGGGCACGACCACAGCGCCCACGACGCCGCGGGTACCGTGCCGCCGGCGAGCTGGCGCGAGCGCGTCCGCTCGCTCGACGCCTGGACGCAGGTCGCCGGCAACTTCCGCGCCGACTGGCTGATGCTGTGGAAGGAGATCACGATCGGCTTCCTGCTCGCCGGCTTCATCGCGCTGCTCGGCATGGACGTCTTCAACGGCCTCTTCCTCGAGGACGCGCCGGAGGCGGTGCGCGTGCTGTGGGCCGCGCTGATCGGACCGCTGATCGCGGTCCTGAGCTTCGTCTGCTCGATCGGCAACGTGCCGCTCGCGGCGGTTCTGTGGGCCGGCGGCATCCCCTTCGCCGGCGTGATGGCGTTCATCTTCGCGGACCTGATCGTGCTGCCGATCGTGCTCGCCTACCGCAAGTACTACGGCACCGCGTTCGCGCTGCGCATCACCGCGCTGATGTTCGTGACGATGGTCCTGGCCGCGCTCGCGATCGACCTGCTGTTCGGCGCGCTCGGGCTGATCCCGTCCGAGCGCCCGAGCACCGAGGACGTGTTCGGCTCGATCGAGCTCGATTACAAAGCGGTCCTGAATGCGCTCGCGACGGTCGTCTTCGTGGGCCTGATGGCGCTGACGCGGCGACGCGCCATGGCGCCGGCTCACGCGCACTGAACGGCCGCGTCGGAAGGATTCGCCGACGAGCGGCGTCCTGGAAGGCGAACCCGATCTTCAGGAGGCGCTACGCATGGCCATCTCGGAAATTCGACGCGCGGGCGTGCTCGTCGCGGCGCTCGCACTCGTCAGCCTGACGCTTGCCGCGTGCGGCGGCGGGTCGAGCGACAACAGCTCGACGTCGTCGAGCAGCAGCGCGTCCACCACGCAGCCGCCGGCCACCGACACCGCTTCGAGCTCCGGCGGCGCCGGCACGACGCTCGACATCAGCGCGACCGAGAGCGGCGGGCTCGGCTTCTCGAAGAGAACGCTCACGGCGAGAGCCGGCACGGTGACGATCAGACTCTCCAACGGCAGCGAAGACTCCTTCCCCCACGCGATCGCGATCGAGGGCAACGGCGTCGACAAGGACGGCCAGACGGTTCAGCCCGGCGGCACGTCGACGGTCACGGTGAGACTCAAGCCCGGCAGATACACCTTCTACTGCCCGGTCGACGGCCACGAGGACGCCGGCATGAAAGGCACGTTGACCGTCAGCTAGGGGGAGCGGCGGGGGCGGCGGCCGGCTGGCCGAACGTGCCGCCGCCCCTGCCCGGCGCGCCACTCGGCGAGCGTGCGGTGCTGCCCGTCGCGGTAGCAGGTGCGCTCCATCGCGAACGGCGTCGGGGCGCCGCGGTCGGTCAACAGGATCGCCGGGAGCCACGGCGCATTCGGCCCGCCGACCGGCTCGTCGGGCAGCGCCACACCCTCGACGCGGTGCTCCACCCACGCGCCGAACAGCGTCAGGTTGACGGCGCCGGCGACGTCGAGCGCGGCGCTCGGCGACAGCACCCCCCGGAAGCCGGCGCGGCGCAGCTCGCGTGCGAGCGCCTGCGAGTCGGCATGGTCGCCGACCGCGATTGCCGGGTCCAACCCACACGCCTCCCACCTGTCGAAACTGGAGAGGTCGGCGATGCGATCGGCGGACACCCGCAGCTGCCAGAGGCTCCGCCGCTCTCGGATTCGACGCGCCTCGGTGCGGATGGCCTGATAGCGCACGTGCTCGGACCAGGCGCCGTCGCTCGACAGAGCGAGGTACTGGACGAGCGACTCGCCCTCGCAGTGCCAGCGGCCCGACTCCTGCCGCAGCGTCGTACTGCCGGCGCCCTGCCACAGCGGCGGGACGCCGTGGGCGACGTGCCGGTACGCAGTCCAGCGACCGGCGGCCGCGGCCGGCTCAGCCGCCCAGCTGGGCACGTCCACCCCGCGCGAGCGGCAGCAGCTTCTGGGCGGCGTCCGCCACGTCGGCGTCGATCAGCTCGCGCGGGGTTCTGTGGCCGAACTGCTCGCGCGGCGCGTCGAACCACAGCACGATCCCGTACGGCGTCGTCGAGTTCCGCACCTCGTAGACGAGCTGGCCGATCAGCCGGATGCGCTGCGGGTTGCGCTTGATCTGCTCGACGCGACCCTCGCGCCAGTTGCGCACCGACTTGGTCGTGGCCCCGAGCAGCCGTGCGACCTCTCTTGCCTCGACATCCCTCAGCTCCTGCGCAACGAACCTGGCCGCGACGGCCGGGTCGTCGATCGCCGCGTGGTCGAGCTGGCGCAGCATCGCCTGCGTGACGACGTGCATCAGCTTCATCGCGTAGCGGACCTTCCACTCCTCGTCGAGCCCGTCCGTGTCGCGCGCGATCTCGGCGCGCACGTCCTCCAGCGTCAGCAGCAGCTCGACCTTGAGCGCGTGGTCGCTCCACATCGGATCCCGCGCAAGCGTCAGGATCTCGCCGCGCACCCGCTCGAACCAGCGCTCGCGCTCGGTGACGCGCCGCTTGCGCGAGACCGGATCGTTGCGCAGGTCGCGGGTGCTGGGCTCCTGATACGGCTTGAGCGCCGCGAAGACGTCGTGCTCGAGCGCCTCGACGCGCTCGCGCAGCCCTCCGTCGATGGCGGGAATCGGCTCAGCCAGTGCGGACATCGCGGGATGACCTCCAAGTCTGTGATCTTTCCCTCGGAGGGAAAGAACTGCGACCGAGTCTAGCGCGTCAGGCGTCGAGCTCGACGCGCATCGCGGCGGCGAGCCCGCCGCCGAGCACATGCTCGGTCTCGCCGAAGCGGACCGTCAGCGGACCGCCGAACGGCTGTCGGTCGACGACCTCCAGCGCGTCCCCCAGCCGCACGCCGCGCTCGGACAGGTAGCGCAGCATCTCGGGGTCGGAGTCGGAGATCCGCACGAAGCGCCCGCGTGCGCCCGGCTCGAGTTCGGCAAGGCGGTGCGTGTCGCCCTCGTCCATCACGAGGTCGGCGTCGGGGATCGGGTCGCCGTGCGGGTCGTGCGTCGGGTGGCCGAGCTTCGCCGCGATGCGCGCCTCGAGATCCTCCGAGATCACGTGCTCCAGCGCCTCCGCCTCCTCGTGGACGCGGTCCCACGGCACGCCGAGGTGCTCGCTCAAGTACAGCTCCAACAGCCGATGGTGGCGCAGCACCTCCAGCGCCACCCGCTCGCCCTCCGGCGTCAGCACGACGCCCTTGTAGCGCTCGTGCACGACCAGGCCCCGCTCCGCGAGCTTCTTCAGCATCGCCGACACCGACGCGGGCGTGACGCGCAGCCGCTCGGCGAGGTCGTTCGTCGAGACGCCCTCCGCACCGGCCGCACGCCGCTGCAGCGCGTAGATCGCCTTCGCGTAGTCCTCGATCGCCTCGGAGGGGCGCGCCGTGGGGTCGGTCGCCATCGGGCGGAGGATACGGCGGGCGGGGCGAAGACCGAGCGCTTCAGCGCGCCGTGCACGGACCGGCCTGGTCTCTACGATCCCGGCATGCGACAAATCACCATGTTCCTGACGCTCGTCCTCGTCGCGCTTGCCGCGCTCGCCGGCTCGCCGTCCGCGGCCGGAACCCTGCGACATTGCGGCGCGATCCGCGGCGAAGGCGTCGTGCCGCGCAGCATCGTCACGCACGACGTCAGATGCCGGCTGGCGCGCAAGGTCGCGAACCGGGTCGGCAAGGTGGCGCGAGCCCCATGGCACGGGTGCATCGTGCTCTCCGGTACGCGCGAGGACCTCAAGCGCGGCTGCGTCGTCCGCAGATTCCATTGCCGAGAGGCCGGCCGCGGCGCATACGACGCGCTCAAGGTCCGCTGCACGCGCGGGCGCCAGCGGATCGACTGGGTGATGGTCTGACCAGGCGGCGCCCGCGACGCCGAGCGCGCGCCGCCTATCTGATCGCGTCGTAGACCTTGAACAGCGGCATGTACATCGAGATCACGATGAAGCCGACGATGCCGCCGACGACGATGATCATCAGCGGCTCGAGCAGCGAGGTGAGGCCCTTGACGGCCGCGGCGACCTCGTCCTCGTAGAAGTCGGCGACCTTGGCGAGCATCGTCTCCAGCGCGCCCGTCTCCTCCCCCACGCCGACCATCTGCACGACCATCGCGGGGAACACCGGCGCGTCTCTCAGCGGCGCGGAGATCGTCCCACCGCTCTTGACCGACGCCGTCACGTCGACCATCGCCTTCTCGACGACCGCGTTGCCGGCCGTTCTGCCCGTGATCTCGATCGCCTGCAGGATCGGCACGCCGGAGGCGACGAGCGACGACAGCGTGCGCGACCAGCGCGCGAGCGCGATCTTCTGCACGACCGGGCCGATCTTGAACGGGAAGTGCAGCCGGAACCGATCCCACTGCGGCCGCCCCCACGACGATCTCTTCCATCTTCTGAACGCGACCAGCGCGGCCACCACGACGCCGATCAGCAGATACCACTGCCCGGTGATGAGGTGCGAGAGGCCGACGGTGAACTTCGTGATCGGCGGCAGGTCGGCCCCGAACTCTCTGAACGTCTTCTCGAAGACGGGGATCAGGAACGCGACCATCGCGATCAGCACGATCCCGGCGAAGCTGAAGATGACCGTCGGGTAGATCATCGCCGACTTGACCTGACGCCGCAGCGCGTCGTCCTTCTCGAGCTGGTCGGCGACGCGCGCGAGCGCCTCGGACAGGCGGCCGCCGCTCTCCCCCGACTCGACCATCGCGACGAACAGCGGGCTGAAGACCTTCGGATGGCGCGCCAGCGCCCCGGAGAACAGCAGGCCCGCCTCGACGTCCTTGCGCACGCCGACGACCGCCTCTCTGAGCGGTCTGGACTCGGTCTGCTGCTCGAGCACGTAGAGCGCGCGCAGCAGCGTCATGCCGGAGGCGATCATCGTCGCGAGCTGACGCGTCATCACCGTCAGGTCGCCCGGCTTCACGCGCTCGAACAGCGCGAGGTTGATCTCCTTCGACTTGTGCTTGTCGGCGATGTCGACGACGACCAGCCCGCGCGCCTTCAGCTGGTCGGCGACCGCCTGCTTGGAGGCGGCCTCGACCTCGCCCTTGGCGCTCGCGCCGGCGATGTCGAGCGCTCTGAAGACGTAGGTGGCCATCGCTCAACCGCTCCGTTCGTCAGACCGTCGCGTATGTGCCGTCGCTCGGCATCCCCATGCCCCCGGCGCCGAGCAGGCGCCGCAGCTCCTCCGGCGTCGAGGAACGCGACTCCGCGAGCTGGCGCGTGATCCGCCCCGCGCGCACGAGTCCGGCGAGCGAGGCGTCCATCGTCTGCATCCCCTGCGCGCCGCCCGTCTGCATCGTCGAGTAGATCTGGTGCGTCTTGCCCTCGCGGATCAGGTTGCGCACGGCCGGCGTCGGCACGAGCACCTCCGCGGCGACGCAGCGGCTGGCGCCGTCGGCGGTCGGCAGCAGCTGCTGGGTCACGACCCCCTGCAGCCCGATCGCCAGCTGCGTGCGCACCTGCCCCTGCTGGAAGCCCGGGAAGACGTCGATGATGCGGTCGATCGTCTGCGGCGCGTCCTGCGTGTGCAGCGTCGCGAACACGAGGTGGCCGGTCTCCGCCGCGGTGATCGCGGTCGAGATCGTCTCCATGTCGCGCATCTCGCCGACGAGGATCACGTCCGGGTCCTGGCGCAGCGCGGCCTTCAAGGCGTCCGCGAACGTCGTCGCGTCGGAGCCCAGCTCGCGCTGGTTGACGACGCATCTCTTGTGACGGTGCAGGAACTCGATCGGATCCTCGATCGTCATGATGTGCTCCTCGCGCGTCTCGTTGATCACGTCGATCAGCGAGGCGAGGGTGGTCGACTTGCCGGAGCCGGTCGGACCGGTGACGAGCACGAGACCGCGCGGTCGGTTCGCCATCTCGGCGACCGCGGGCGGCAGGCCGAGCGAATCGAGCGGCGCGATCTCGAACGGGATCAGGCGAAAGGCGGCGCCGAGCGCGGCGCGCTGGAAGTAGGCGTTGACGCGGAAGCGCGCGCGGCCGGGGATCTGGTACGCGAAGTCGAGCTGCCAGTTGTTCTCCAGCTTCTGGCGCTGGTCGTTCGACAGGATCGAATACACGATCTCCCGTGTATCGGTGGGCGTGAGCGTCGGGTAGCCGTCGACGGCGGTGAGACGCCCGCGCACGCGGACCATCGGCGGCGCGCCGGCGGTGAGGTGGAGGTCCGAGGCGCGCCGGTCGACGACCTCGAGCAGCAGTGCGGCGAAATCGATGTCCATCTCCCGCCGTATCGGCAGGAGATGGACAGGGCCTTAGGCCCTACACCTCGATCGCAACCGCCACGGCCTCATCCGCCCGCTCCTCCACCGGCTGCGGCAGCGCCGGCTTCGTGCGCGGCAGGAACAGCGCCGGGATCGCCGCCAGCGCGATCAGCGCGAACGCCCACCAGTAGGTCTGGGCGAACGCATCCGCCACGAGCGGCGCCATCCGCTCGCGCGCGGCGGGCGGGATCGACTGCGCCGCCTGCAGGCCATGGCCCGCATCGGCGGCGCCGGGAAGGTTGCTCGCGAGCTGATTGGCGAGGATCACCGACATCAGCGCCACGCCGAGCGCGCCGAAGCCGCGCTGGACGATGTTGAAGGCGGTCGTCGCGCGCGCGACCTCCGCGTGGCCGAGCGTCTGGTAGGCCGCGGCCATCGTCGGCATCATCGTCGCGCCGATCCCGAGGCCGGCGACGAACGAGGCGCTCATCAGCAGCGCGTAGGACGTGTCGGCCTCGACCTGCGTGAAGAAGGCGAAGCCGATCAGCGTCAGCACGAGGCCGGGCAGCACGACGCGCGCGGCGCCCGTTCTGTCGACGATCCGACCCGCGATCGGCATCATGATCGCCGCGCCGACGCCCTGCGGGATCAGCAGCAGGCCGGCGTGGAGCGCCGACTCGCCCCGCGCCACCTGGTAGTAGAGCGGCAGCAGCAGCATCGCGCCGAAGAAGGCGGCGGCGAACAGCGCCATCGTGATGCCCGAGACGGCCGGCGTCTTGCGCTTGAACAGCCGCACGTCGATCAGCGGCGCGTCGGTGCGCAGGGCGTGCCGCACGAACGCGGCGATCAGCGCGATCCCGGCGAACGTCGGCAGCACCTCCTTCGGGCCGCTGAAGCCGCCGTGCGAGCCGGTCTCCGCCAGCCCGTACACGAGCGTCGCCAGGCCCGGAGAGAGCAGCAGCAGGCCGAGCAGGTCGAGCTTGTGGCGCGGCTGCGGTCTGTCGGGCTTGAGGATCCGCTGCGCGAGCACGAGCGCGACCGCGCCGATCGGGACGTTCACGTAGAAGATCCAGCGCCAGCTGACGTCGTCGACGAGCCAGCCGCCGAGCACCGGGCCGAGGATCGGCCCCAGCAGCATCGGCGCGCCCACGACGCTCATCACGCGCCCCACGCGCTGCGGCCCGGCCGCCTGCGTGAGGATCGTCATGCCGGCCGGCATGATCATGCCGCCGCCGAAGCCCTGCAGCACGCGGAAGGCGATCAGCGAGTGCGCCGACCACGCCATGCCCGACAGCGCCGAGCCGGCGAGGAACAGCACGAGCGAGGTCATGTAGAGGCGCTTGGTGCCGAAGCGGTCGGCCGCCCAGCCGGTGAGCGGGATCACCGTCGCGAGCGCGAGCAGGTAGCCGGTCGCGACCCATTGGATCGTCGGCAGCGGCGCGTCGAAGTCCTCGGACAGGTGGTTGATCGCGATGTTGACGATCGTCGTGTCGAGGATCGACATGATCGTCCCCAGCACGACGACGCTGGCGATCCCGAGCAGGGCGCGGTCGAGGCCGGTGGCGCTCTCCATCGCATGTGGCCGTCCATTGCCGTCGGCGCTCATGACGCCCCCTCTCTCTGCTCGGAGTCCCAGTGGTCGAAGATCGCCTCCAGCGCATCCACGAGGCCAGCGCGCTCGCGGGTGCCGAGCGTCTCGGCGAAGCGCCGCAGCCCGACGAGGCGCGCCTCCGTGAGGCGCTCCAGCGCCGCGTGGCCGTGCTCCGTCACCGCCAGGCGCTTGATGCGGCGGTCGTCCGGATCCTCCGTGCGCGAGACGAACCCGTGCCGCACGAGCCCGTCGACCGCGCGCCCGGCGGCCGCGACCGAGAGGCCCATCTGCGGGGCCAGCTCGGTCAACGCGAGCGCGCGATCGGAGTTGTCGAGCACGAACATCGCGCGGATCTGCGGCATCGTCAGGTCGAGCTCGGCGACCAGCGCCAGCAGCTCGCCCTGATCCCCCTTCATCGCCCGGTGGAAGAAGCGCTGGAGATCCTCGGCGAGGCGCGCCGCCGTCACGGTCTTCGACGTTTGCATGGACGCAACTATATGTGCCCAGGAGATATTTGCAAGCTTGCGACGTTCGCGAGCTTACTGCTAGGGGTGGCGGAGCCGGCCACGTGGCCGGCGGAGGCGGGCCCCCGTGGGTTTACGTCGTACCCGTCACGCGCGCCACCTCCGCGAGCGACGTCAGCCCCGCCTTGACCTTCGCGAAGCCGTCGTCGCGCAGGCGGCGCATCCCCTCGCGGCAGGCGACGTCGGCGATCTCGTCGGCGGGCGCGCGCTGCAGCACGAGCTTGCGGATCTCCTCGCTGACGACCATCACCTCGTAGAGGCCGAGGCGGCCCTTGTAGCCCATCCCGCCGCAGCGGCCGCAGCCGACCGGCTCGTAGCACTCGAGGTCGAGCTGCACGTTGAAGCCGCTCTCGCGCAGCACCGCCGCCGGCACGATCGTGCGCTTCTTGCAGGTCGGGCAGAGCGTGCGCGCGAGCCGCTGGGCGACGACGCAGTCGATCGCGGAGGCGACGAGAAACGGCTCGATCCCCATCTCGGTCAGGCGCGCGATCGCCGTCGGCGCGTCGTTGGTGTGCAGCGTCGAGAGCACGAGGTGGCCGGTCAGCGCCGACTCGACCGCGATCTGCGCCGTCTCGCCGTCGCGGATCTCGCCGACCATGATGATGTCGGGGTCGGCGCGCATCATCGAGCGCAGCCCGGTCGCGAACGTGAGGCCCGCCTTCGGGTTCGTCTGCACCTGCGTGATGCCCTCGAGCTGGTACTCGACCGGGTCCTCGATCGTGATGATGTTCTTCTCGGGCGTGTTGAGCTTCTGCAGCGCCGCGTAGAGCGTCGTCGACTTGCCGGACCCCGTCGGGCCGGTCACGAGCACCGCGCCGTGCGACTGCGAGAAGCCGGTCTCGAAGCGCTTGCGCTCGTGCTCCTGCATGCCGAGCTTGTCGAGGTCGACCTTCACGCCCTCCTTGTCGAGGATGCGCATCACGATCGACTCGCCGTGGACGCTCGGCAGCGTCACGACGCGGATGTCGACCTGGCGCCCGTCGACGCTGAGGCCGACGCGGCCGTCCTGCGGGATGCGCTTCTCCGCGATGTCGAGCTCGGCCATGATCTTCACGCGCGAGATGACGCCGGCGGTCATCCGCGCCGGGATCGTCGTCGAGACGCTCAGCACGCCGTCGATGCGGAAGCGCACGCGCAGCTCGCGGCCGTCCGGCTCGAAGTGGATGTCGGAGGCGCCGCGCTCGGCCGCCTGCGCGATGATCGAGTTGACGAGCTTGACGACCGGCGCGTCGTCGGCCGACTCCTGCAGGTCGACGACCTCGGCGTCCTCCTGCTCGGCCTGCTGTTCGACGACGTCGCGGACCGAGTCGCCGAAGCGGTCGAGCCGCGCGACCAGCGTCGCGATGTCCTCGCGGCTCGCCACCGCCGGCTTGACGTCGAGCCGCGTCAGCATCGCGATGTCGTCGACCGCGAGCACGTTCGCCGGATCCGCCATCGCGACGACGACGCCGCGCTTGTCGTCGGTGAAGGCCACCGGCACGGCCTCGTAGCGCTTGGCGGCGGCCGAGTCGATCTGGTTCGCGGCCGTCATGTCGATCGGGAAGACGGTCAGGTCGAGGTGGTCGAGCCCGTAGCGCTCGCCGATCGCGCGCGCGAGCTGGTCCTCGGTGATCGCGTCCTGCTCCAGCAGCACCCGCTCGGGCGGCTTGCCGAGGCTGCGGGCGGCCTCGACCGCGGCGTCGACGCGCGGCTGCTCGACGAAGCCGAGGTCGACGAGCACGTCGGTGAGGAAGCGGCCCGACCCGCCGCGACGGCTCGGCGGCGTGACGCCGTTCCACTCCTCGTGCGGCTGCAGCTGCTGCGCGAGCGCGCCGTCGATCGGCGGCGCGTCGTCGGGGCCGAGCGCGCGCAGGTGCGGGGGCCCGCCGTGCGTCGGCGGCGGGGTGGCGATGCGGGTGCGGGGCGGCGGCGGCGGGGGCTCGGGTGCAGGCGCGGCCGGCTCCTGCACGGCCGCCGGCTCGCCCCCGCGCATCGCCGACCACTCGGGGGGCAGCTCGGCGTCGCCCTGGCGGGCGAACGGGTCGAAGACGGGCGGGTCGGGATGAGGAGCGCGACTCTGACCCGGAATAGCGGGGTCAAGTTCGCGGTCCTCGATGCGGGACCGCTCAGGCGGCGGGCTCGGCGGACGCGGAGGTCCCCCGGGCGGCGGCGCGGAGGACCTCGAGGGGGGCGCGCTGCCCGGTCCAGGCCTCGAAGCTTCGCGCTCCCTGTCGAACCAGGATCTCAAGGCCGTCCACCACCGTCGCGCCGGCTGCCTGCGCGGCGCTCACCAGGGCCGTGGGGCCGCTTCCGTATACGAGGTCGACGAGACATGGATATCCGTCCATCGCATCGACCCTGAGGGGCAGCGCCTTGAACGGATCCTCGCCGTGCAGACCAACGGATGTCGTATTCACGAGGAGATCGGCCGCCGGCGGCGGAGCTTGAACGGCTCGGCCGCCGATCTCCGCGCACAGCCGCTCGGCCCGCGCGGGCGTGCGATTCCACACGTGCACGCCGGCTCCGGCCTGCACGAGCGCCCACACGACGGCCCGCGCGCTGCCGCCCGCGCCCAGCACGACGACCCGCTTTCCGGCCGGGTCGAACGGCAGCGCGTCGATCAGCCCGGGCGCGTCGGTGTTGTCGGCGTGGATGCCGCCGTCTCGGAACGTCAGCGTGTTCGCGGCCCCGATCGCGCGGGCCGCGCCGGTCGCGTCGTCGGCGAGCGCCAGCGCCGCCTCCTTGTGCGGGATCGTCACGTTGGCGCCGACGAAGCCGGCGCCCGGCAACCCCCTCGCCACGTCCTCGAACAGCTCCGGCGGGACCGGCAGCAGCTGGTAGCGCCAGTCGTCGAGGCCGAGCGCCGCATATCCGGCGTTGTGCATCGCCGGCGAGCGGCTGTGGCGCACCGGCCAACCGAGCACGCCGCAGATCGGCATCTCAGTCCGCCCCGCTCAGCACTTCGTCGGAGACTTGCCGCCGGCCGCTTCGCGTGCGCTGTTGTAGCGCTGCACGTCCTGCTCGAACTGCGCATCGGTCGAGGAGAAGGCGTGCTCGCCGCAGGTGCCGGGCTTCACGACGTAGAACAGGTAGGGCACCTTCGCCGGGTGCGCCGCCGCCTCGATCGAGGCGAGCCCCGGGTTGCCGATCGGGCCGGGCGGCAGGCCGGGATGGTTGCGCGTGTTGTAGGGCGTCGAGCTGTTGAGCTCGGAGACCTTGAGCGGCTCGGTCCAGTTGTGCAGCGCGAAGCGCAGCGTCGCGTCGATGCCGAGGTTCATGCCGTCTCTGAGGCGGTTGTAGATCACGGCGGCGACGAGCGGGCGCTCTCTCGCGACCGCCACCTCGCGCTCGACCATCGAGGCGATCGTCAGCACGTCGAAGACGGTGAGGTTCTTGCCGCGGGCGTAGCCGAGGTTGACCTTCGCGAGGTTCTGCTTGAACGCGGCGAGCTGCTCGCGCACGAGCTGTCGTGCGGTCGCGCCCCGTCTCAGCTCATACGTCGCCGGGAACAGGAAGCCCTCCAGGGTCGCGCCCTTCGGTGCGCCGTAGCCACGGACGTCGAAGCCCGGGAACGCGCGGGATGCGGCGGCGTAGTCGCCGCGCAGGCCGGCCTGCCGCGTGATCGGCGCCGTCTCCCCGCGGCTCTTGCCCTCCGGGATCGTGATGTGGATCACGGGCGGCGGCGGAGGCGTTCTCGACAGCGCGTCGAGCGCGGCGCCGTAGCTCATGTCGCGTCTGAGCGTGAAGGTGCCCGACTTGATGTCGCTCGCGCCGCCCGAGAGCTTCGCGTGCAGGCGGAAGAAGTACGGCGAGTCGATCACGCCGCGGTCGGCGAGCAGATCGCCGATCGCGCTCACGCTCGCGCCGCGGGCGATCTTGACCACCACCCGCCCGTCGCCGTCTCCCTTGCCGGGCTGGTAGATCGACCACAGGAACCAGCCGGCGAGGACGATCAGCGCGAGCGCCAGCGCCGCGACGATGCGGCGGCCCCAACGCGGCCGGCCGGCCTGGGCGGGAGCCGTGCGCGAACCGCCGCCCGGTCTGCGAGGGGGAAGCGGCGCCCGCGCGGTCCGGGCGACGCGTCTGGTCCCAAGCGGGACCTCACGCTCGGGCTCGGACGCCGGCGGCTCGACCGGCGCCGGCGGCGCCGCCACCGCCGCATGCTCGTCGGTCCAGTCCGTCGTCACGTCAAACACCTGCGTCGGCTGGGGGTCGTGCGCCGGCTCGGGCTGAGGAGCGCGAATTGGACCCGGAATATCGGGGTCTGATTCGCGGTCCTCGGTACGCGGCTCGGGCGCAGGAGGCGGCGCGGGCCGGCCGGCGCGCTCGGCGCGGCGGCGCTCGCGTTCGAGCCGGGCCGCTTCGCGTTCCTCGGGCGTGCGGCTCACGCTTGCGCCTCCGTGGCGTGGCGGGCGAGCCAGTCTTCGAGCAGCACGGCGGCGGCGCGCGAGTCCTCGGAGGCGCTCGTGCCGCCGGACCGCTGCGCGATCGCGGTCGTGAAGCGCTCGTCGTAGAGCGAGACGGGGACGTCGGGCCCGAGCCGCGCGGCGAGCCGGTCGGCGAACGCCCGCGCCTCGCGCGTCTGGGCCGTGTCGTCGCCGCCCAGGCCGAGCGGCAGTCCGACGACCACCCGCCCGGCCCCGCGCTCGCGCACGAGCGCCACCAGCGTCGCGAACCCGCGCTTCGTAGCCGGCCGTTCGACGGCGTCCAGGGGCGTCGCCAACGTCCCGGTGGGATCGGACAGCGCCACGCCGCAACGCCCCGACCCGTAGTCCAACGCCAACACCCGCATCAGCCCGCGAGGGCAGCCTCGATCGCCGCACGCGCGGCGGCGATCGCCTCCGGCAGCTTGTCGGGGTCGCGGCCTCCCGCGCGCGCCATCGTGTCGCGGCCGCCCCCGCCGCCGCCCGTGATGCTCGCGGCCACCGCCACCGCGGTCCCGGCCTTCGCGCCGCGCTCGACGAGCGCCGGCGAGACCGTCGCCACCAGGTGGACCTTGCCGTCGACGACCGTGCCGAGCACGACCGCGGCGTCGCCGAGCTTCGCCCGCAGCTTGTCGGCGAGGTCGGGGAGCGCCTTGGGGTCCGAGACCGTCACGACTTCAGCGAGGACGGCGGCGCCGCCCACGTCCGTGGCGGAGGCCAGCAGCGCGTCGACGTCCACCGCGCCGTTCGCCCCCTTCCCCCTCGAGGCCGCCTTTTCGAGCTCCTTGACGCGCGCCCGCAACGCCTGAACGGCGCTCGGCACCTGCTCGGGCACCGCCCGCAGGTCGGTCGCGACCGCCCGCAGCACGTCGTCGTGCTCGCGCACGAGCTCGACCGCCGCCGGCCCCGTCAGCGCCTCGATGCGGCGCACGTTGGCGGCGGACGAGGTCTCGGACACGATCCGGAACAGCCCGATCTCCGCGGTCGAGCGCACGTGCGTGCCGCCGCACAGCTCGCGCGAGAACCCGCCGTCGCCGACCTCGACCATCCGCACGACGTCGCCGTACTTCTCGCCGAACAGCGCCATCGCACCGCGCGCCTTGGCCTCGTCGAGCGTCGTCGTGAGCGCGCGCACCGGGTGGTTCTCGACGATCCAGCCGTTGACGTCGTCCTCGACCGCCCTCAGCTCCTCCGGCGTCAGCGCCGCCCCGTGCGTGAAGTCGAAGCGCAGCTTGTCCGGCTGCACCGCCGAGCCGGCCTGGCGCACGTGCGTGCCGAGCCGCCGCCGCAGCGCCGCGTGCAGCAGGTGCGTGGCGGTGTGGTTGCACTGCGTCGCGTGGCGGGCGCGGCGGTCCACCACGGCGCGCACCGCCTCGCCGTCCTTCAGCTCGCCGACCTCGGGCGCGAGCACGATCACCTGGTCCTCGCCGCCGGCGAGGCGGAAGACCTGCTCGACGCGCGCGCGGCAGTCCCCGTCGGCGCACTCGACGAAGCCGGAGTCGGACACCTGGCCGCCGCCGGCCGCGTAGAAGGGCGAGTCGTGCAGCTTCACGAGCACGCGGCCGTCCTCGACCTCCAGCGCGGCGACCGACGTCTCGCGCTCGGTCTCCTCGTAACCGGTGAAGACGGTCGCCTGCGCGCGCGCCGCGAGCTGCTGCGCACGCGCTCGCAGGTCGTCCCCGCCCGCATTGCTGCGGCCGCCCGCGCGCGCCCGCGCGCGCTGCTCGTCCATCAGCCGCTCGAAGCCGGGCTCGTCGACGCCGAGGTCGTGCTCGGCGGCGATCTCGCGCGTCAGGTCGATCGGGAAGCCGAACGTGTCGTGCAGCTTGAACGCGTCGTCGGCGCCGAGGCCCTCCTCGCCCTGCTCCTTCGCCTGCGCGATCAGCTCGTCGAGCAGCTTCGTGCCCTGCTCGAGCGTTCTGCCGAACGACTCCTCCTCGGACGCCAGCCACTTGTGGATCGCGTCGCGCTGCTCGCCCAGCTCCGGGTAGGCCGCCCCCATCGTCTCCTCGACGACCTGCGCGAAGCGCGGCAGAAAGCCGGGGTCGAAGCCGAGCGCGCGGCCGTGCTGGATCGCGCGGCGCATCACGCGCCGCAGGATGTAGCCGCGGTCCTCGTTGCTCGGCACGACGCCGTCGGCGACCAGGAACGTCATCGCGCGCGTGTGGTCGGCGAGGATCCGCAGCGAGCGCGTCGCCGGGAAGTCCTTGCCGTAGCTGACGCCGCCGAGCTGCTCGCCGAGCTCGATCAGCGGCTGGAACTGGTCGGTCTCGAAGACGGACTCCTTGCCCTGGACGATCGCCGCGAGGCGGTTCAGGCCCAGGCCGGTGTCGATGTTGCGTGCGGGCAGCGGCGTGAGCGTGTCGGGCGGCCCCTGCTTGAACGTCATGAAGACGAGGTTCCAGAACTCGAGGAAGCGCTCGTTCTCGCCGCCCGGCAGGTCGTCCTCCGCACCGAACGCGAGGCCGCGGTCCAGATACAGCTCGCTGCACGGCCCGCACGGGCCGGTCGGACCGGCCTGCCAGAAGTTCTCCGAGCGCGGGCACTCGACGATCCGCTCGCGCGGCACGCCGATCGCCTTCCACAGCTCGATCGCCTCCTCGTCGGGGCCGAGGCCGAGCAGCTCGTCGCCGCCGAAGACCGTGACCCAGATGTCGCCCGGGTCGAAGCCGAACCCCTGCGTCGCCAGCTCCCAGGCGAACGCGGTCGCGCCCTCCTTGAAGTAGTCGCCGATCGAGAAGTTGCCGAGCATCTCGAAGAACGTCAGGTGGCGATGCGTCGTGCCGATGATGTCGATGTCGACCGTGCGGAAGCACTTCTGGCAGCTCGTCAGGCGCGCGTGCGGCGGGCGCTCCTGCTGGAGGAAGTACGGCATCAGCGGGTGCATGCCCGCGGTCGTGAGCAGGACCGAGGGGTCGTACGCGGCCGGCACGAGCGACGCGGACGGAAGGCGCCGATGGTCGCGCTGCTCGAAGAACTCCAGGTAGGTGCGGCGGATCTCGTCCGAGGACATCGTCATGAGTCTGCGCAGTGTAGAGGCGAGATCGTTACCGTCGTGCGCCGCATGAGCCCCCTCTCACCGGACCCGGCCACGCACGCCCTCGTTGGCGCGCCGGCGCGCTTCCACGGCGGGCTGCGGGAGGTCGCGCCGCGCACGTGGGCATGGCTGCAGCCGAACGGCGGCCTGGGCGAGTCGAACGCCGGCCTGGTCGTCGGCGACGGCGAGGCGCTGCTGGTCGACACGCTGTGGGACGAGCGGCTGACGCGGCGGATGCTCGACGCGCTGCGCGAGCCGCTCGCCGGCGCTCCGCTGCGCCAGGCGTTCGTCACGCACCCGGACGGCGATCACTGGTGGGGCGGCGCCGCGCTCGACTCCGGTGTCGAGATCCTCGCGACGACCGCGTGCGACCGCGCGATGCGCAAGGAGGCGCCGCCGCGCGTGCTGAACCTGATGGCGCGGACGGCGGCGCTCGCGCGGCACGCGCCCGGCCGCGTCGGCGCCACCGCGCGCCTCGGCCACGCGCAGCTCGAGCCCTTCGCGTGGAGCGAGGTGCGGCTGCGCTTCGCCGACCGCACGATCGCGGACGGCACCACGCTCGAGGTCGGCGGCCGTGCGGTGCGAATCCTCGACCTCGGTCCGACGCACAGTCCGGCCGACGCGGTCGTCCACCTGCCCGACGTCGGCGTCGTGTTCGCCGCCGACCTGCTGTTCGTCGGCGTCACGCCGATCATGTGGCACGGTCCGGTCGAGACGTGGCTGCGCGCGCTCGACGCCCTGCTCGCGCTCGACGCCAGCGTGTACGTGCCGGGCCACGGGCCGCCGTGCGGACGCGCGGAGATCGAGCTGCTCGCCGGCTACTGGCGCTGGCTGCGCGACCGCGTGCCCGCGCAGCGGGCGCTCGGGCGCTCGCCGGGCGAGACGGCGCGCGAGCTGCTGCGCGCGCCCGAGCACCGGCCGTTCGCCGGCTGGCTGAACCCCGAGCGGCTGCTCGTCAACGTCGCGACGATGGACCGCGCGCCCGGCGAGCTCAGCCCGCCGGCGCGAGCGAAGCTGCTCGCTCAGATGTGGGCGCTGGGCGCGGAGCTGGCGGACGCGGCGCGGTCGTGATCGTGCCCCAGCCGACGATCGTCTCGCCCGCCATCAGGCACGCCATCTGGCCTGGCGCGGCGCCGTCGACCGGCTCGGCCAGCTCAAGCTCCAGCGCGCGGTGCGCGCCGGCGTGCAATGCCTCGGCGTCGCGCAGCCGCGCCGGCAGCGGCTTCGTGCGGTAGCGCAGCTTCACGCGGTCCACGCTCGCGCCGCCGCGGAACAGCCGCGCCCCGCGCACGACCACGTGCGTCGTTTCGAGCTCCGCCCTCGTCCCGACCGTCACGCGGTTCGCGCGCGCGTCGACGCCGAGCACGAACAGCGGTTCGCTGTTCGCCAGGCCGAGCCCCTTGCGCTGGCCGACGGTGAAGCCGTGGTGGCCGCGGTGGCGTCCGATCACGGCGCCGTCCGTGTCGACGATCTCCCCGGGCCGCTCGGCGATCCCGCCGTGCTTGGCGAGGAACGCGGCGCGCGTCGTGCCGGCGAGGAAGCAGAGGTCCTGCGAGTCGGCCTTCGACGCCACCGGCAGCTGCGCCTCGGCCGCGATCCGCCGCGCCTCGGGCTTCGTGATGCCGCCGAGCGGGAAGCGCATGCGCGCCAGCGATGCCGGATCCAGCGCCGCGAGCATGTACGTCTGGTCCTTCCACGCGTCGGCGGCGGCCGCGAGCAGCGGGCCGTCGGGGTGGCCGGCCTCCACGACGCGCGCGTAGTGGCCGGTGGCGAGCGACGCGGCGCCGAGGCGACCGGCCAGCTCCAGCATCGCGTCGAGTCGGACGTTGCCGTTGCAGCGGATGCACGGGTTCGGCGTCAGCCCCGCTCTCCAGTCGGCCAGGAACGGCGCGACGACGCCGGCGCGGAACTGCTCGCGCAGGTCGAGCGTGAAGTGCGCCAGGCCCATGCGGTGCGCGAGCCCGCGCGCGAGCCGCACGGCGGAGGCGGAGCAGCACGAGCGCTCGGCGTCGTTGGCCTCGTCGGCCCACAGCTCGAGCGTCACCGCGAGCGTGTCGTCTCCGCCCTGGGCGCACAGCAGCGCCGCGACGGCGCTGTCGACCCCGCCCGACATCGCGACGAGCGTGCGCTCGCGGCCGTCCGCGGGCGCCGCCAGCCGCGCGCTCTCGAACGCCGCCGTCCCGAGCGCGCGCGCGAGCGCATCCGCCACCAGCTCGGCCGCGTGGAACTTCCCCGCGGAGAGACCGCCGACCTCGCCGGCGACCTCGCGCGCGCCGATCCGCGCGACGTCGAGCAGCTCCATCCCGACGATCCGCTCGACGACGGCGCTGGCGGCGACGAGCGTCGCGCCGCACGCGTCCGCCTCCCAGCCGGCGTCGGCCACGCGCGTGCCAGCCGCGTCGAGCGCCAGGCCGAAGCGGATCACGTCGCCGCAGGCTCTCGTGCCGGCGACGCCGGTCGAACCCTCCCCCGGCACCTTCCCCCGGCCCCGCGGCGAGCTCAGATGGTGCTCGTACAGCTCGGAGTCCACAGGGCGAGTCTAGAGCGGGCGAAGGGCCATGGCGCGAGGCTGCCATCATCGGTGCGCGTGAGCGCTCCCAGCTCCCCGAACGCTCCTGCGGGCCTCGTCGCGCGGCTGGCGCGCTGGGTCGTGCACCACCGTGCGCTCGCGATCGGCGCGTGGGTGGCGCTGCTCGTCGGCTTGCTGGCGCTCTCGGGGGCGGCCGGCTCGCGCTACGCCGAGACGTTCTCGCTGCCCGGCACGGACTCGCAGCGCGCCTACGACCTGCTGAAGGCCGACTTCCCCGGCCAGTCGGGCGACAGCGACCAGATCGTGCTGCACGCGCGCGACGGACGGATCGCCGACCACGCCGCGCAGGTCGAGCCGATGCTCGCGCGCGTCGCGCGGCTCCCGCACGTGAGCCACGTCTCCAGACCGGTCGTCTCGCGCGACGGGACGATCGCGTTCGCGACCGTCTCGTTCGACCAGCGCGCGAACGTGCTGGCGAGAGCCGACGCGCAGCGGCTGATCGACACCGCCCAGGCGATCGACTCGCCGGCGCTGCAGGTCGAGCTCGGCGGCAACGCGATCGAGCAGGCGCAGCAGCAGAGCTTCGGCACCGCCAGCGCGATCGGGCTGCTGGCGGCGGTCGTCGTGCTGCTGATCACGTTCGGCTCGCTGACCGCGATGGGGATGCCGATCCTCACGGCGGTGCTCGGGCTCGGCAGCGCGATCGGCCTGATCGGGCTGTTGACGCACGTGTTCGACGTGCCGTCGGTCTCGACCGAGCTGGCGGCGATGGTCGGGCTCGGCGTCGGGATCGACTACGCGCTGTTCATCGTCACGCGCTACCGCGAGGCCTACCGCGGCGGCGCGAGCGTCGAGGACGGCGTCGTCACGGCGATGGACACCGCGGGGCGCGCGGTGCTGTTCGCCGGCGTGACGGTGATCATCGCGGTGCTGGGGATGTGCCTGCTGGGCGTCGACTTCCTCTACGGGATGTCGATCGCGACCGCGCTCGGCGTGCTGATGACGATGCTCGCGTCGCTGACGCTGCTGCCGGCGCTGATGGCGCGCTTCGGCGAGCGGCTCGGGCGCTTCGGGCGCCGCGCGCGGCGGCGGATGGAGGACGGCCGCCCGCACGACCGCTTCTGGACGGCGTGGGCCCAGCTGATCGGCCGCCATCCGTGGGTCGCGATGCTGGCCGGGCTGGCGATCGTGCTGACGCTCGCGGTGCCGGCTCTGTCGCTGCGGCTCGGGCAGAGCGACGCCGGCAACGACGTCGCGAGTACGACCACGCGCCAGGCGTACGACCTGCTGGCGGAGGGCTTCGGACCCGGGTTCAACGGCCCGCTGCTGGTCGTCGCGCACGTGCCGGCGGACGCCGGGCCGGCGGCGGCGAGACGCGCGGTCGCGCGCGTGAGCGCGACGCTGCGCGACGCGCCCGGCGTCGCGACCGTCGGTTCGCCCGTGCTCAGCCCCAACGGCCGCACCGCGACGGTGCAGGCGTTCCCGCGATCGGCACCGCAGGACGCCGCCACGACGGACCTCGTGAACCGCCTGCGCGAGGAGACGCTGCCGCCGGTCGCGCGCGCGACGGGCGCGTCCTTCTACCTCGCCGGCTCGACCGCGATCGGCGTCGACTTCTCGCGCGTGCTGGCGGACAAGCTGCCGCTGTTCATCGGCGTCGTCGTCGCGCTCGCGGCGCTGCTGCTGCTGATCGTCTTCCGCTCGCTCGTGATCCCGCTGCAGGCGGCGGTGATGAACCTGCTGTCGATCGGCGCCTCGCTCGGCGTCGCGGTCGCCGTCTTCCAGTACGGCTGGCTGTCGAGCGTCGTCGGCGTGCAGGCCGGCCCGATCGACGCGTTCATCCCGGTGATGCTGTTCTCGATCGTGTTCGGCCTCTCGATGGATTACGAGGTGTTCCTGATCTCGCGCGTCCACGAGGAGTGGGTGCGGCGCGGCGACGCGAGCCGCGCGGTCGTGCAGGGGCTCGCCAAGACCGGCCGCGTGATCACGGCGGCGGCGACGATCATGATCTGCGTCTTCCTCGCCTTCGCGATCAACGACGACCGCGCCGTGAAGCTGTTCGGCGCGAGCTTCGCGATCGCCGTCTTCGTCGACGCGTTCGTCGTGCGCTCGCTGCTGCTGCCGGCGCTGCTGCAGCTGCTCGGACGCCGCACGTGGTGGCTGCCGGCCTGGCTCGACCGCCGCATGCCGCACCTCGCGATCGAGCCGCCGCTGCGGGCCGAGCAGGTCGCGGCCGAGGGCGTCGCGGCCGGCGTCGACGAGCCCGCGCTTCCCACCGGCGCAGCGCACCGATAGCTCACATATCGTCCACGGCCTCACCGCACGACCGAGGGAGGCCGTTCGATGCGATCCCGTTGCGCCCGCCTGGCGGGCATCGCCGCCTGCGCCGCTGCGCTCCTTGCCGGCTCCGCATCGGCTGAGACGCTCATCTACACGACGCCCGGCAGCACGACGGTCACGCTGCCGATCGGCGTCGTCAGGATTCATGTCGTCGCCGTCGGAGGCCGCGGCGGCGGGGTCACGGGGGGATTCGGCGCAGTCGTGAGCGGAGACGTGCGCGTGGACCGCGACCCGACCACCGGCGGCATGCCGCAGATCCGCGTGCTGGTCGCCGGCAACGGCGGGATCGGCGTCCCCGGAGTCGGCGGAGGCGCGGCTGCATCCGCGATCGCGTTCCCGACGCTGGCCGGAGGCGGGGGCGGAGCGTCGAGCGTGGAAACCTGCGTTCGCTTCGCGACAGACGGCTCCTGCGCGTTCACGCGTCAGATCGTTGCGGGCGGCGGCGGAGGGGCTGGCGGAGACGGGCTGCCGGGGACCGGCGGAGCCGGCGGGTCTGCGGGCTCGACGGCTGCAGACGGTTCGGCCGGCTCGTCGAGCGCGGCGCTCGCCGCGGCCGGCGGAGGGCTTGGCGCCACGGCACTCCGCGGGACCGGCGGCGCCGGAGCGGCCTCCAGCGATCCTGGCTGCGAAGGCGGTCAGGTTGGCGCCGGCGGCACGCTCTACGCCGGCGGCGCAGGCGGGCTCAGTGCAGATGCGGCCGGTCATGGCGATGGCGGTGGCGGCGGTGGCGGCGCCGCCGGTGGTGGTGGAGGCGGAGCTGGCGGTGCCTGCAGCGACGGCGCCATCACCTCCGGTGGTGGAGGCGGCGCGGGCGGCAGCCGTGTCCCGCTGGGCGGTCAGATCGCAACCGACGCGATCGGCCAGCCTTCAGTGACGATCACCTATGAAGTGCGACATCCGACGGTGACGATCGCCGCCCCCGTGGACGGAGCCGAGTACGCGCAGGGCAGACGCGTGCTCGCCTCATACAGATGCCTTTCTTCCTTCGTGTCCGCGAGCATCGCCTCCTGCACAGGCACCGTCGCGTCGGGAGCGCCGATCGATACGGCGACGCTCGGCCAGCGCGACTTCACAGTCACCGCCACAGACTCGCTCGGCCTCGCCTTCACGCGCACGGTGCACTACGTCGTGGTCGACCGGACGAGACCGCGGATCGCGCGGCTGAGGATCCGCCCGCGCACGCTCGATCTGGGCAGTGCCGATCCAGCCGCGACCGTCCGCTTCAGGCTGAGCGAGCCGGCCCGAGTGCAGATCGCCGTGCATCGCGCACAGCCGGCGCGCGCCGCGCGCGCCCGTGTGCGCGTCATCGCCGGCAAGGCCGGAGGGAACCGCTTCGTCCTGCGGCCACGGATCGGGAGACGGACGCTCGCCCCCGGCGCATACCGGCTGCGGCTCGTGGCGACCGATCCGGCCGGGAACCGATCGCGGCCGGTCGAGCGGCGCTTCGTCGTGACGGACTGACGGCCGGCAGCGCGGCCGCTACGGCTTGACCTTGAGCGCGTCGGCGAGACGCTGCTCGATCTCGCCCCGGTCGGCGGCGCCGACGATCGTCGTGGCGTGGCGCTGCGGGTCGACGATCACGACCGTCGGGGCGACCGTCACCTCGACCGTGCTGGTGATGAAGCCGTAGTCGGCGATGTCGGCGAGCGGAACGGACAGCGTGAAGGCGCGTCCGTCGAAGTGGGAGACGTGCAGCAGCTCGCGGTCGACCGCGCGCGAGTCGGCCGTGGCGGAGTCGACGAACCCGATCGCGATCGCCTTGTGCATCCGCAGCGCGGCGCGCACGGAAGCGACCGGGCCGTGGGTGTGGATCGGCTTGGTGTCGATGCGCCCACCGCCGCCCTTGCCGGCTCTCGCCGCGTTGGCGGTGGCGCTGTCGCTGTCGGCGGGCGCGTCCGCGCCGTTCTGCGTGCCGTTTGCAGTCGTGACGGCGTCGTGCGCCTTGTCGATCGCACGCGAGAGCCCGTCCACGCCGGGCGCCGCGCCCGAGCTGGACGGCTGCGCCGCCGGGGCGGGCGCAGCAGCCTCACCCCCGCTCTGGGACTTCGGCCGCAAGGCCACGAACCAGACCGCGAGCAGCAGCAGCGTCGCGCCCAGGGCGATCTGCATCGGACGGGAGACCTGAGACATCTCCCCCCTATTCGGCAGGAAGCGCGCAGAGCGTTAGCCCTGAGGGCGCGGCGGCACGGAGACGCCCAGCTCGCGCAGCTGCCCGGCGTCCACCGGCGCGGGCGCGCCGGTGAGCGGATCGGCGCCTGAGGCCGTCTTCGGGAAGGCGATCACGTCGCGGATCGTCTCGCGGCCGGCGAGCAGCGTGACGATGCGGTCGATCCCCATCGCGATGCCGCCGTGCGGCGGCGCGCCGTATCTGAGCGCGTCGAGCAGGAAGCCGAAGCGCGCCCGCGCCTCCTCGGCGCTCATGCCGAGCAGCTCCAGCACCTTCTGCTGGACGTCGGTGCGGTTGATGCGGATCGAGCCGCCGCCGATCTCGCTGCCGTCGAGCACGAGGTCGTACGCGCGCGAGCGCAGCGCGCCCGGGTCGCCGTCGAGGTCGCCCTCGGGCGCGGTGAACGGGTGGTGGAGCGGGGTCCAGCCGCCGTCCTCGACCTGCTCGAACATCGGGAAGTCGACGATCCAGAGGATCTCGTGGGAGCCCTCCGGGACGAGCGAGAAGCGCTCGGCCAGCTCCAGCCGCAGCGCGCCCAGCACGGCGCAGACGACCTTCGGCGCGTCGGCGGAGATCAGCAGCAGGTCGCCGGGCTTGCCGTCGAGCCGCTCGGTCACGCCCGCGAGCTCGGTCTCGGAGAGGAACTTCGCGATCGGCGAGCGCCAGCCGCCGCCCTCCTCGACGAACGCCCACACGAGCCCCTTGGCGCCGTAGGTTCTCGCCAGCTCGGTCAGCTCATCGAGGTCTCTGCGCGCAAGCTCGCGCGCGCCCGCGTTGATGCCGCGCACGACGCCGCCGCTCTCCAGCGCACCGGAGAAGACCTTGAACTCCGAGGACGCGAGCGCATCGCCCACGTCCGCGATCTCCATGCCGAAGCGCGTGTCGGGGCGGTCGACGCCGTAGCGCGCCATCGCCTCGTCGTAGCCCATGCGCCGCCATGGCGCCGGCGGAACGTCGAAGCCGGCGGTCTCGAAGATGGCGCCCATCACGGCCTCCATCGTCTCGATCACGTCGTCCTCGGCGACGAAGCTCATCTCGAGGTCGAGCTGCGTGAACTCCGGCTGGCGGTCGGCGCGCGTGTCCTCGTCGCGGAAGCAGCGGGCGATCTGGTAGTAGCGCTCGTAGCCGCCGATCATCAGCAGCTGCTTGAACAGCTGCGGCGACTGCGGCAGCGCGAAGAACGTGCCGGGGTCGATGCGCGCCGGGACGAGGTAGTCGCGCGCGCCCTCCGGCGTCGACCGCGTCAGGATCGGCGTCTCGATCTCGAGGAAGTCGCGCTCGTCGAGCACGCGCCGCATCGTCGAGATGACCTTGTGGCGCAGCGCCAGCGCCTCCTGCAGCGGGCGGCGCCGCAGGTCGAGCGTGCGGTGCCTGAGGCGGATCAGCTCGTCGACCGGGCCGTCCTCGTCGATCGGGAAGGGCGGCGTCTCGGCGTCCGCGTGCACGACCAGCTCGTCGACCGTCAGCTCGATCTCGCCCGTCGGGATGTTCGGGTTGACGTTCGCCTCCTCGCGCCGCACGACCGTGCCGGCGGCGGTGAGGACGTCCTCCGAGCGCAGCGCGTGCGCCGCTCTGTGCGCCTCGGGCGCGCGGTCGGGGTGGAAGACGAGCTGCACGATCCCGGAGCGGTCGCGCAGGTCGATGAAGATCAGCCCGCCGTGGTCGCGGCGGCGGTGGACCCAGCCGGCGACGCGCGCGGGCGTGTCGGCGCGCTCGCCGGTGAGCGAGCCGGCCCACGCGTCGCGGTAGGCGTTCGCGCGCGGCGCGGCTCTCACAGGCTCCTCCCGCGCAGCACGTGGTGGACGACCGTCCCCGGCGCGAGCGTCTGCTGCTCGCCGGTCTCGTAGTCCTGCAACGCGACCTCCTCGGTGTCCGCGATCGCGACGAAGCGCGCGCCGACGCGCGCTGCCTGCTTGTGCTGGCCCTTCAGCGAGCGGCCGGCCAGCTCGAGCTCGACCGCCAGCCCCGCGCGCCGCGCCTCGTGCGCGATCTCGAACGCGACCGCGCGGCTTGCATCGACGCCGACGTAGCCGACGAACAGGTCGACGACCGGCTCCGCGGCGGGCTGCTCGCCGGCGGCAAGCAGGATCCGCTCGATCCCCGCCGCCCAGCCGACGCCCGGCGTCGCGGGCCCGCCGAGCTGCTCGATCAGCCCGTCGTAGCGGCCGCCGCCGCCGACGCCCGACTGCGCGCCGAGCGCGTCGCTCGTGAACTCGAAGACCGTGCGCGCGTAGTAGTCGAGCCCGCGCACCAGCGTCGGGTCGACCTCGTACGTCAGGTCGGCGCCGTCGAGCAGCTCCCGCACCTGCGCGAAGTGCTCGGCGTCCTCGCCGGAGAGGCGGTCGAGCAGCAGCGGCGCGCCGGCCATGACGTCCCGCGTCCCGGGGTGGTCGGCGTCGAACGCGCGCAGCGGGTTGCTGTCGATGCGCCCGCGCACCTCGTCGCTCAGGCGGTCCTCGTGCGCGCGCAGGTAGGCCTGCAGCTCCTCGCGGTAGGCGGCGCGCGTCTCGGAGGTGCCGAGCGAGCCGAGCCGCAGGCGCACGTCTCTGACGCCCAGCGCTTCCAGCAGCTCGGCCAGCAGCAGGATCGACTCGGCGTCGACGGCGGGGTCGGCCGAGCCGATCGCCTCCGTGCCGACCTGCCAGAACTGGCGCTGGCGCCCCGCCTGCGCGCGCTCGTAGCGGAAGAACGACGACAGGTACCACAGCTTCACCGGCTGCGGCAGCTTCTGCATGCCGTGCTCGATGTACGCGCGCGCGACCGGCGCGGTTCCCTCCGGGCGCAGCGTCAGCGAGCGTCCGCCGCCGTCCTCGAACGTGTACATCTCCTTCTGCACGATGTCGGTCGAATCGCCGACGCCGCGCGCGAACAGCTCCGTCGCCTCGAACGCCGGCGTCTCGATGCGGCGGTAGCCGGCCGCGCCGAGGATCCTGCGCGCGGCCGCCTCGACGACCTCGCGGCGCGCGGCCTCCTCGGGCAGCACGTCGTACGTCCCTCGCGGGGCTTGCAGCTTGGCGCTCATCGCGGGCCGGAGGCTATCGAGCGAGCGCTTGGAGGAAGGGATTCGACTGGCGCTCGGCGCCGAGCGTCGTGATCCCCATGTGGCCCGGATGGACGACGGCGTCGTCCGGATAGGCGTCGAGCAGCTCGCCGATCGACTGCATCAGGCGCGCGTGGTCGCCGCCGGGCAGGTCGGTGCGGCCGATCGACTGCTGGAAGAGGACGTCGCCGGAGAACAGCGCCGTACCGTCCTCGTCCGCTGTCGCGTAGGTGACGTGGCCGGGGCTGTGACCGGGCGTGAAGCGCACGTCGAAGTCGATGCCGGCGAGCGTGAGGCGCTCGCCGCCGGCGACGAGCTGGTCGGCCTCGTAGGACTCGAACGGCCCGAAGCCCGGCCACGGCACGTATCTCATGATGTCCGCGAGCACCTGCCGCTCCAGCTCCGGGCAGTAGACGGGCGCGCCGGTGGCTCTGGCGACGGGCGCGACGGCGCCGACGTGGTCGAAGTGCGTGTGCGTGAGCAGGATCGCGTCGAGTCTCACGCCCCACTGCTCGATCGCCTGCAGGAGGCGCGGAGCCTCCTCGCCGGGGTCGACGATCACGGCGCGGTCGGCGCCCTCGCGGCGGACCAGGAAGCAGTTCTCCTGCACCGGCCCGACGGTGAGCATGCCGACCTCGATCATCTTTCGCGCAGTCTTCTGGCCTGCCGGCGGCGGTAGATGAAGAGGTCGGTGTAGTAGCCCATCGGCACGTAGACCGCGAGCATGAAGACGGCTATCGCGACCTTCGGGCCGAGCTGCTGGTTGCGGAAGAAGAACAGCAGCAGGACGAGGAACAGCGCCGCCGCGATCAGCGCACGGTTGACCGCGCCTCTCCACGTCGGCGGCTGGTCGAGCCGCGCCGCGCGCAGCTCTCTGGCGGTCGGCTTGCGCTCGCCGGCGGCCGGTCTACGGCCGGTGCGCCCGCGCGCTTCGACCTGCCCGGCCGCGTTGCCGCGATGCTTCGTCTGCCGCTTCTTCTTCGTCTGCGCCATCGCTTGGACTTTAGAGCCTTGCGAGCGCGCGCTCGATCAGGTGGGCGTCGGGGTCGAAGCCGGGGATCGGCAGGTCGGGCGGGAAGTTCGCGAACGCCTGCTCGGGCGCGAGGCCGATCAGCTCGGCGGTCGCCGGCTCGGCGTGCTTCGCGATCGCCGCCACGACGTCCGCGAGCGGAGCGAGGTCGGGCCGCTCGACGTTCATCGAGATCTGGATCTCCTGCTGCTTCTCCAGCCGCAGCCCGATCGCGCGCAGGCCCGGGAGCCCGTCGGGACCGCCCTCCCGGATGCGCGCGGCGATCGCGCGCGCCTGGTCGAGCGTCGCCGGCGGGCGCAGCGTCACGTTGAACGCGACGAGCGGCGGGCGCGCGGAGCACAGGGTCGTGCCGGCGGTCGGGTGCGCGGTCTCGGGTCCGAAGTCGGTCGTGAGCTCGCCGTGCGCGAGGCGCCGCGCCAGCTCCCGCGGACCCCCGCGGCGCAGCTCCGCGCGCGTGCGCCCCCGCGCGAGCGCGCCGTACACGAGGACCGGCAGGTCGAGGCGGCGGGCGAGCAGGTCGGCGGTGACGAGCGCCTCGGCGCAGGCGGCGCCGCGCGTCGTCTGGTCGAGGTGCACGATCGGCGCGACGTCGAGCGCGCCGACGTGCGGGTGGACGCCTTCGTGCCGCGTGAGGTCGATGCGCTCGACCGCGACACGGGCGCCGGCGAGGAGCGCCGGCGCGAGCGTGCCCGGCGGACCCGCGAGCGTGAAGACGCAGCGGTTGTGATCGGGGTCGCGGTGGACGTTCAGCAGGTGGACGCGCTCGTCCTGCGCGAGCGCATGCCCGAGCGCGTCGAGCGTCGCGTCGTCGCGGCCCTCGGAGAAGTTCGGGACGGCGAGGAGCGTGGCGGCGGGGGCGGGCGGCGGGATCAGATCACCCAGCGGCCGGCGTCGAGCACGCGCGTGCCGCCGACGTCGAGCGTCGGCTCGACGACCACCACGTCGAGGTGGATCGGGACCGAGACGGTCCCCCCGATGCCGGCGCTCGCACCGAACGCGACGTGGACGGTGCCGAGGATCTTCTCGTCCTCCAGCACGTTGCCGGTGAGGATCGCGGCGTCGTTGGTGCCGACGCCGAGCTCGGCGACGTTCGTGCCGCTCGGGCCGTGGGCCTGGAGACGCTCGATGAACTCCGGGCCGAGCGGTCCGTTGGCGGCGGTCAGATGGCCGTCCTCGACGGTGAGCAGCACCGGCTCGGGCGAGATGCCGAGCGGCGCGAGGCTGGTGGCGGCGAGCGTGCCGTGCCCCGACAGCGGCGCGATGAAGCCCTCGCCGGCGGGCAGGTTGCCGAAGGAGTTGCCGTTCGCGATCTCGCCGTAGTCGGCGAGGCCTCTGCGGCCTGTGAGATCGAGCGTGAGGTCGGAGCCGTGCGCGCAGCTGACGTGCGCCGAGTCGGCGGCTTCGAGCAGCTCGGTGACCTGCAGCGTGCGCGCCTTGAGCGCGTCGAAGTCGATCGCCATCATGCGCGCGAGCATGTCGGCGGTGACGCCCGGGAGCGTCGCGCCGCGGGCGCCGGCCTGCGTCGCCTGGCGGCGCGCCTCGGTGTGCGAGAGCGAGCGGCTCGTCGGGACGATGTAGACGTCGCAGGCGGCGAGCGCGGCGGCGATCGGCGGCGGCGGCTCCGTGCCGTCGTTCGCGCGCGCGTCCATCAGCGCGAGGACGGCGTCGGCCCCGTAGCGCGCGGCGGTGTCGCGCAGCGCCTCGGCGAGCACGCGCGAGTCGCCGTCGTAGTCGCCGATCACGAGCACCTGCTCGCCGCCTCTGATGTCGAGGCAGCGGCCGATCACGGTCTCGAGCGCGCGGTCGAGCTGCTCCTGCGGCGGCGTGGCGGAGGCGGTCATCGCGGGAGACCGTATCGCGAGCCTCGGGCGGGCGGCCACCGATACACTTTCCGTCCCCCGCCGGAGTAGCTCAGTCGGTTAGAGCAGCGGAATCATAATCCGCGTGTCGGGGGTTCGAGTCCCTCCTCCGGCATCGAGAAGTGCCTGCAAGTGCCTTGCACACGAGACCGGCTCGGCCACGGACTAGAGCTGGCGCGAGGACCAGAGCAGCGCGGCGAGGATCACCGACACGAGGCCCACGACGAGCCCGACGATCCACCCGGCAACGTCCTGTCCTACGAGCACGGCGCCCAGGATCACGGCGACGCCGATGATCCCGCCCGTGGCGATCAGTCGCATGAAGCCGCGCTCGATGCCGGTGCGGCGGCGCTCGCGGCCGGGCACCATGCCCTGGGGACGCTCCCGTCGCGCCTTGGGCGTGGACAGAGCGGGCTCGGCCGGCGCCGAACGCCGCTCGTCCGGGGTATGGGAGCCGGACCCTGAAGAACGCACACCTATGGTCTACCCCATCGGGACGCAGCCGATCTCGCCTTGTCAGCCAACAGTGGGCTTTTCAGTTCGCCGGCGTTCGCCTGTGCGTCGACGCCATCGGACGCGCGCGGCGGATCACAAGCGTGCGAATCGCGCCCTCGGTCGGTTGGGCGCGCCGCTGCGACACCGGAGTGGCCATGCCGGGCGCGCGTAGCGAAGGCGCGGACCGCTCGCGGCGCACAGCTCGTCGCGGTCGGCTCAACGCGCTGGGGAACCGGATGCGACGCTTCGGTCGCCGTCGGCGCGTCCCAATCACGGTTCTCGGCTCGCTCGCCACGGCGGCGGTCTTGGTGTTCGTGCTCGCCGGACGCCGCCACGAGTTCGCGGCCGCACTCGGCGACGCGACCGTGTGGGTGCTCGCGTTCGCGGTGCTGCTGCAGATCGTGGCGCTGCTCGGGCGGAGCGAGGCGTGGCATCTGAGCATCGAGGCGGCGGGCGGGACAGTGCCACGCCGCGCGCTCTACCGCGCCTCGAGCATGGGGGTGCTCGGCGCCCTGCTCAACGGGCAGCTGGCGGTCGCCGTGCGGATCGGTGCGCTGCGCCGCTCGTCCCCGCTCGTCAGCCCGCAGGTCCCGACGCTGGTCGCCGCGGAGTTCCCGATCCTCGCGATCGAGGCGACGTTGGCGGCGCTGACGTCATTCACCCTCATCGCCCCGCTTGGACTGCCGTGGTGGCTGCCGCTTGTCGCGCTCGCCGCGATCGCGGCCGCGAGCGCGGGCCTGCGACATCTCGCCCGCTCGACCGGTCGCGAGCTGTGGAGAGGCCTCACGGTCCTCCGCAAGCTGAACGGGGGAAGCCGCGTGATCGCGTTCGTGCTGCTCGCCGTCTTCGCGCAGATCTTCCGCAACTTGGTGCTGTTGCACGCGGTCGGCGTCCATGCCTCGCTCTTCGATGCGATCGCCGTCCTGATCGCGGTGGTGACGCTCAGCCAGCTCCCGGTCGGACCGAGCGTCGGTGCCGCGGCGGCGGTGCTCATCCTTGGCAGCAACGGCGTGCCGGCAGCCGCGGCCGCCGGAGTGCTGCTGACGGCGACCGGCACGGTCGGGGGCCTGTGCTTCCTCGGATGGGCCAGCGCCGACCGCATCTGGTCCGCCCGCCGACGCAGAGTCGACCGCGAGACCCAGTCCGACCGTCCGCTCTGATGCGCACGGTGCGCAACCGCACCGAGCCGGGAATGGAAGGGAGCGGGAGACGGCCGATTGCGGGCCGCAGGGGGATGCGGCCCGCGCGCCGTCACCCGCTCCCTTCGCTGGGAGGAAGGCACGACGCTCGCGTGCGAGCAAGGCAAGGCTCTGGGGGCATCGGGACTCCTCGAGTCGCTGAGTGCGAGCGAAGCTCGGAAGTCAGGTGACGCTGCGCGGTCGCGGCAATGCCGACCGCACCCCGTCGCGGGTGCCCTCCACAATCGAGGGTACTGGGACGCCGCGGGAAAAGCGAGCGGCGATGGAGGCGGCGGGAATCGAACCCGCTCGTCCCGAACAGACCGGCGCAGCACGCCGATAGCCGGGCATACCTGTCGCCCCCCGGAAGCGCACCGCGGGCCTCATCGCCGGTTCTTCCCCGGCAGCCTGCGCCCGCAACTCGGGCAGACGCGCGTCATGATCGGCCCCACATGGGATGCGTCGCCGAGCTCGTAGAAGCGGCGGTGGCGGTCGCGGCCGTAGACCTGCAGCTCGTGGCCGCAGGCGCAGGCGAATGGAGCCCGCGCCGCCGTCGCGATCGGCGCATCGGAGACGATCATCCGTCTCACGGCTCCCGCGCGCCACGGCCGCCCTCGTCCAGCCAGCGTTCGCCGGCGAGCGCGTCGGACGGCGTGTCTGAACCGGCGATCGCGCCGACGACGCCGGGAAGCGACGGGACGTCGCCTGCCGTCCCGCGCAACGCGTCGTTGGTCAGGAAGCGGAGTCCGACCAGCGATGCCAGATCCCGCTCGGATTCCAGCGTGCGCCCGCAGAGCGGGCATCTGTCCTGTGCGGCGCTGATCGCGACATCCAAGCCCGAGCGACGGATCCTGCAGTGCGAGCACTTGAACCAGGGCATGGCGTGCCCCTTCCGTTGATGTGCTGCCGACAGTAGCAGGAAGCATAATTCTTGAAACACAGTTCAGTAGTCTTCCCGCGATGGCCCAGTGGACGTTCCTCAGCAACCATGCCCAGGTGCTCCTCTGCGTCGCGCACGATCCGAGCAGCCGGCTGCGCGACATCGGCGAGCGCGTCGGGATCACCGAGCGCGCCGCGCACCGCATCGTCGACGAGCTCGTCGAGGCCGGCTATCTGACCCGCGAGCGCCGTGGCCGCCGGAGCCACTACACGATCGTCGACCACCTGCCGCTGCCCGATCCGCTCGTGCGCGAGCAGCGCGTCGCCGACCTGTTGCGGCTGCTCGCGCCGTCCTGATCCCGACGCGAGCGGTGCTACGGTGGGACGGTCGGTCGCCTCGTCGCGATCGTGCGTTCGCCCGGTCCTCCTTGACCTCTCTGCCTCGCGATCGCAGCCCTTGAGAGGCTCGCGAGGAGCGCCGTGAACGTCGCCATGCTGGCTCCCCCCTGGATCGCGGTGCCACCGACGGGATACGGGGGCGTGGAGTCGGTCGTCAGCGTGCTCACCGAGGCGCTGGTGGCGCGGGGGCTCGAGGTGACGCTGTTCTGCGCGCCGGGGTCGACGTCGAGCGCGGACGTCGTGCCGCTGCTCGCCCATTCGCACCCGGACGAGATCGAGCGGTCGCTGTACGAGGCCGACCACGTCGCCCGCGCGTTCGCCGAGATCGAGACCGCGCTGCCCGCCTTCGACGTCGTCCACGACCATTGCGGCTTCACGGCGCTCGCGATGGCGGACCGGCTCGCGACGCCGTTCGTGCACACGCTGCACGGACAGTTCACCGCCTCGACCGCCGCCTTCTACTCCCGCCACGGACACAAGGCGGCGCTCGTCCCGATCAGCCGCACGCAGCTCGCGTCGGCGCCGGCGGGTCTCGCGACGATGGACGCGATCCCCAATCCGGTCGACGTCGCGGCCTGGCCGCTGCGCGAGCGCAAGGACGACTACCTGCTGTGGGTCGGGCGGATCACGCCCGAGAAGGGCCCGCACCGCGCCATCGCCGCGGCCCGCACGGCAGGCGTTCGGCTGGTGCTGGCGGGCGTCGTCCAGCCTGGCCAGCGTGCGTTCTTCGAGCGCGAGGTCGCGCCGCATCTCGACGGCGAGCGGGTGCACTACGCGGGCGAGGTCGGCGGTGCGGCCAAGCGCGCGCTGTTCGCCGGTGCGCGCGCGCTGCTGATGCCGATCCGCTGGGAGGAGCCGTTCGGGATGGTGATGGTCGAGGCGCTGAGCTGCGGAACCCCCGTGATCGCCTTCCCCGAGGGCGCAGCCGCCGACCTCGTGATCGACGGGAGGACCGGGTTCCTGGTCGCCGACGAGGCCGCCATGGCCGCGGCCGTCGGCCGGCTGCCGGAGATCGCCGCGCGCGACTGTCGCGCCTGGGTCGCGCGGCACTGCGACGTCGACGTGGTCGCCGCCGCCTACGAGCGGACGTACCGGTCGGCCATGCAGTGCGACACCGCGGGGAGCGCTGTCGCGCTTGTCTGAGCGCACGCTCAGCGTCCTGGACGGCAGCACCTTCCTCGTCGGCGATCGCCGCGGCGACATGCGCGCAGAGGAGGGGCGCGAGCACGGCTTCTTCTCGGAGGACACGCGCTTCGTCTCGCGCTGGGTCCTGCGCGTCGACGCGACGCCGCTGCAGCTGCTCGGGTTCGACCAGGACGCGCACTATGCCGCCCGCTTGTTCCTCGCCCCGGGCGTGAGTCCCGACGTCGCGGCGCCCTACTCGGTCATGCGGCGGCGCCTCGTCGACCACGTGTGGATGGAGGAGATCACTCTCACCAACCACCGCCACGCCATCAGCGAGCTGGCCGTGACGGTGGAGGTCGACACCGACTTCGCCGATCTGTTCGAGGTCAAGGACGGCGTCGTGGCGGTACGCCACATCGCCTTCCACCACGACGACCGCACATTCGTGCTCGCCTACGAGCACGGAACCTTCCACCGCTCGATCGTGGTGGCCGCGAGCCGTCCGGCGACGATCACCCGCGAGGGCTTCGCGTGGGCGCTGCGGCTCGCGCCCGGCGAGCGGTGGTCGACGACCTTCACCGTCACGCCGCATGCCGCCCAGCCCGGGGCGACGTTCGCGCGGCGCGAGGTGCGAGCCGATCTCGATGAGCTGACCCGGCTCAAGGCGGTCGAGCTCGACGCGTGGCTCGCCCGCGCGCCGGCGCTGGAGACCGAGGACGCCGCCCTCGGGCGCACGTATCGCGCGAGCCTCAGCGACCTCGCCGCGCTGCGGCTGCATCCCAAGCTGGCCGAGCACGCGACGCTGCCGGCGGCGGGGCTGCCGTGGTTCATGGCGCTGTTCGGCCGCGACAGCCTGATCGCCAGCTACCAGGCGCTGCCCTACCTGCCGGGTCTCGCCGCCACCACGCTGCGCGCGCTCGCCGCGCATCAGGCGTCGACGCGCGACGACTTCCACGAGCAGGAGCCGGGCAAGATCCTGCACGAGCTGCGCTTCGGGGAGCTGACGGCGCGGGGCGAGCGACCGCACTCCCCGTACTACGGGTCGGCCGATGCGACCCCGCTGTTCCTCGTGCTGCTCGACGAGTACCACCGCTGGTCGGGCGACGACCGGCTCGTGCGCGACCTGGAGCCCAACGCCCGCGCGGCGCTGGCGTGGATCGAGGACGAGGGCGACCTGGACGGCGACGGATACGTCGAGTACGCCCGCCGCAACCCGCTCACCGGGCTCGTCAACCAGTGCTGGAAGGACAGCTGGGACGCGATCCAGTTCGCCGACGGCACGCTCGCGAGCGGACCGATCGCGACGTGCGAGATCCAGGGCTACGTCTACGACGCGCAGCGGCGGGCCGCGCGCCTGGCGCGCGAGGTGTGGGGCGACCCGGCGCTCGCCGAGCGGCTCGAACGTCGCGCCGCCGACCTGCGCGAGCGCTTCCGCCGTGACTTCTGGATGCCCGACCGCGGCTGCCACGCGCTCGCGCTGGACGGCGACAAGCGCCAGGTCGACAGCCTCACCTCCAACATCGGCCACCTGCTGTGGTCCGGGGTGCTCGACGAGGACGAGGCCGCCGCGGCTGCCGCGCGTCTGCTCGGCGAGGAGCTGTGGTCGGGCTGGGGCGTGCGGACGCTCGGCGCTCGCGAGCGCGGCTACAACCCGCTCGGCTACCACACCGGCACGATCTGGCCGCACGAGAACTCGCTGATCGCGGCCGGCCTCGCGCGCTACGGCCACCATGAGGCGGCGAGAACGATCGCGTCCGCGATGCTCGGCGCGGCGCCGCACTTCGAGCACCGCCTGCCCGAGGTCTTCGCCGGCTATGCGGCAGCGGAAACGTCGGTGCCCGTCGCCTATCCCACCGCCTCCCGACCGCAGGCATGGGCCGCGGGAACCCCGTTGCTGCTGCTCACCACCCTGCTCGACCTTCAGCCGGGCGACGACGGCGCCGCGGCCGCGGCTCCCGGCCTCGTGCTGCGCCGGCGCGCGGGCACCGCGGTCAGCGTCGGCAGCGTGGTCAGCTCGGCGTAGCGAGCATGAACAGCTCGATCTCGAGATCCGGGCCGACGTGGTGGTTGGAGATGAACGCGAGCACGCGCCGGCCGCTGAGGCGCTCGACCTCGGCGATGAACTTGTGCTGCATCGCCGTCTGGAACGCGCTGCGCGTCTCCTGCACGATCGCGCTGCGCTCCAGCTCGATCATCGTCTTCTCGACGTCGGTGTAGACCCCGCCGAGCACGCACGCCAGCAGGTCCTCGCCCATCATGCGGCTCTTCGCGTTCGCCGGCGCGCGACCGTAGTAGCGCTCGTGCAGGGCGGACATCGAGCTGCTCACCGCGTCGAGCAGCTCGTCGCCGTCCAGGCATCCATCGGGCACGACCATCGCAGCCCGTTCTTTCCCACCCTCGATTCGAGGCGTGCGTGCGCGTGGCGGAGAGCGGGGGCCGTGCGGACGTCGGTCACGAGACCGAACCTGTCCCTCGATAGTAGAGCTACGCTGACTGAATGCGCGATCACGATCAGCCGGCGTCGACAGCCGACAGGGCGATGCGCGCGGCGCGCGGCGAGATCCTCACCGCCGTCTCCGACGGCATCGTCGCGTTGTTCAAGGAGTTCTACGGCAAGGGCCCGACGCGCGCGAAGACCTACTACGAGGACGACCTCGTCGTCTGCCTGCTGCGCGGCGGGTTCACGCGCGTCGAGGAGACGCTGCGCGACGCCGGCCGCGGTCACGAGGTGATTCTCCAGCGGATGGCGTTCCAAGATGTCATGCGCGACCGCTTCGAGGCCGTCATCCAAGAGGCCACCGGCCGGCGCGTGATCGGGTTCATGAGCGGCAACCAGCAGGACCCGGACATGCTCTGCGAGATCTTCGTGCTGACCCCCAGCGACTTCATCGACGAGGACCCGCCGGCGGAATCCTGAGCGGCCCTGTTGCATGCCGGCGCCGACGGGCGTACGGTGGTGATTCCAGGAGGGCATTCGCGACGGGGTTCGGTCCGGAGGGGGACCGCGCAGCGCCGCCTGACTTCCGAGCTTCGCCAACCAGCGACTCGAGGAGTCTCGGCATGACCAAGCAGCATGCCGCCGCGGCAACCGTACCTCCGCCACTCGCCGACGACGGCCCCAGCGTCAATTTAAGCGCCGACCAGGACGCCTTCACCGCGCTCGCGCGCGGATTCGTCCAGGCGTTCAACGATCGCGACGGCGACGGGCTCGTCGCGTTGGCGCACTCGCGCATCGTGTTCCGCCCCACGACGCTGGTCGGCCATCGCCGGACCTACAACGGCCACGCGGGGCTGCGACGCTGGGTCGCGGAGATCGACGCCACCGGCGTGGACTTCCAAGTCCACATCCGCGAGATCCGCCCGCTTGCACCCAGCGGCTTCCTCGTGCTCTCCAAGCTGCGCGTCGCCGACGAGCTCATCACCGACTCCGCGATGATCGCCTCCGTGCACCAGGACAAGATCATCGAGGCTCACGGCTACCTCAGCGACGAGGGGATGCTCGCCCACCTCGGCCTGGTTCCACATGCGCCTGTGCTGCCGCTCTGAGATCCGCCGCAGCGGACGAGCTCGATGACGGAGCCGGATGCGCCCGACGGCGACGCACGCGAGCTGGCGCGTGCGGCGATGCAGGCACGCCGTGAGCTCGAGACGCGGGTGGAGCAGGACGCCGATCAGTCGGCAGCGGATCTGAATCAGACGCAGGCGGACGCCGACCAGACGGCCGCGGACCTCGACCAGCACGCCGCGGACGCCGACCAGACGCTCGCAGAGCGGGATCAGCACGCCTCCGACCGGGACCAGGCGGCGGCCGATTGGGAGCGCGCGCATGCGCCCGCCGATTCGACGGTGATCGAGGCACGCGAAGCCTCCCGCGTCGAGCGCGAGCAGGGCAGTCGCGAGCGGGAGCGCACAGCGGCGGGACGCGCAAGGACCACCGCGCAGCGAATCGAGACGGCGACCCACCGTGACGAGATCGCGCGGCTGCGCGACCTGACCGCCGAGGCGCGCGATCGGATCGCCCAGGCACGGGACGATGCGGCCGCCGCACGCGACCGGGACGCCGCGGTACGCGAGCAGCGCGCCACCGAGGCCGGAATGATGGACGACGCGATGCTCGCGCTGCGACAGGTGCGGCGAGCGGCCGCCGAGGCGCGCCAGCGCGCGGCGGACGAGCGAGCCGCGGCGGCGGCCGATCGCCGCGCCGCGGCGGACGACCGCGAGCACGCGGCGAGCGACCGCCGGCTTGGCGGGCTGGACGAGCTGACCGGCGTCCTGCGCCGCGGCATGGGCGAGCTGGCCTTGACGCAGGAGATCGACCGCGCGCGCCGGCTCGGACGCCGCTTCGTACTGGCGGTGCTCGACGTCGACGAGCTCAAGGACGTCAACGACCGCGCCGGCCATGCGGCCGGCGACGCGCTCCTGCGCGACGTCGCGATCGCGATCACGTCGACGCTGCGCTCCTACGACATCACCGTCCGCTGGGGCGGCGACGAGTTCGTCTGCGCGATGTCCGACGTGACGCTCGAACTCGCCGCCGAACGCATCGCCGACATACAGCGCACGCTCAGCGCACGCAACCCCGCCGCCTCGATCAGCGCCGGACACACCGCCCTGCGCGACGACGACACGCTCGACGCCGTCATCGCACGCGCCGACGTCGAGCTCTACCTCGCCAAACGAGGCTCCAGCACCTGATGCGACCGTCGCAACCTCGACATCCGTAGTGCCCCGCGATGGCGGCTCGCCCGGCGCGGCGTAGCGTCGGACGCTCCGGCAACAGCGGCGAAAGGAGCGCACGCCATGCCCGAGACGATGAAGGCTGCGATCTTCGAGGGGCACGAGCGGATCGTGCTCGGCGAGCGACCGGTGCCAGCGTGCGGGCCCAACGACGCGATCGTGAAGGTGACGCTGACGACGATCTGCGGCACCGACGTGCACATCTGGCGCGAGGAGTATCCGGTCGAGCAGGGCCGCATCGTCGGCCACGAGCCCGTCGGCGTGATCCACCAGCTCGGCGAGGCCGTCTCCGGCTATGCGGTCGGCGACCGCGTGCTGGTCGGCGCGATCACGCCGTGCGGCAGCTGCTTCTACTGCCAGAACCACGTCGAGGCCCAGTGCTCAGGCCACGAGGACGACTGGAAGATGATCGGCGCGTGGCGCCTCGGCAACGCGATCGACGGCGTGCAGGCCGAGTACTTCCGCGTCCCCTACGCGCAGGCGAACCTCGCGAAGATCCCTGACGACCTGTCCGACGAGCAGTGCGTGCTGCTCGCCGACATCGCCTCGACCGGGATCTCCGCCGCCGAGACCGCCGAGGTCGGGATCGGGCAGACGGTCGCCGTCTTCGCGCAGGGCCCGATCGGCCTGTGCGCGACCGCCGGCGCGCGCCTGAAGGGCGCGGCGCTGATCATCGGCGTGGACGCGATCGAGGGGCGGCTCAACCTGAGCCGGCAGATGGGCGCCGACGAGGCGATCGACTTCACGCAGGAGGATCCCGTCGCCGCCATCAAGCGGCTCACCGGCGGGCGCGGCGTCGACGTCGCGATCGAGGCGCTCGGCAAGCAGCAGACGTTCGAGTGGTGCCTCGACGCGACCCGCCCCGGCGGCGTCGTCTCGAGCCTCGGCGTCTACGGCGGCAAGCTCGAGGTGCCGCTGGAGTCGTTCGTCTACGGCATCGGCGACAAGCGGATCCTCACGACGCTCTGCCCCGGCGGCAAGGAGCGGATGCGCAAGCTGATGGAGCTCGTCCGCCACGGCCGGCTCGACCTCTCCCCCCTCATCACGCACCGCTTCGCGCTCGACCAGATCGAGGACGCCTACGAGCTGTTCGGCAACCAGCGCGACGGCGTCGTGAAGGTCGCGCTGACACCCTGACGCGCAACCGATGGCGCCTATGACGTCGTAGGCGCCACCGCTCCTGCGCCCACCCCACGACTTCGCGCCACCGCACTAGCTTCCGGTCGGTGCACAAGACCACGATCCGCTTCGGCGACGACACCTACGGCGCGCTGCGGGCGCTCGCCCGGCGGGAGGGCATCCCGATCTCGCACATGATCCGGGAGGCGGTCGTCGTACGGCTCGCCGTCGGGGTTCGACCCTCGGACACCGCGGAGCTGCGCCGCGACGTCGACCTGCTCGACGAGCGCCTGAGACGGATCGAGCTTGCGCTGAGCCGTCGGCGCTTATGACCCTTCGCGGCCCTTCCCGTTGCCGCGGAGCCGCACGAGCCCGGCCGGTATGCGCCTCCCCCAGCGCGACCGGCCGGTGCTCGTGCCCCCACCCGAGCCGTGGCCCCATCCCGTTCGGCCCGAGCGAGCTCAGCGCGCTGAAGGACCTCTGAGCTCGGCTAGTCGCTGTTCGTAGACGACGACCAGCTCCGACAACGGCACCTCCATCGCGTCGGCGATCGCCACCACGGCGAGGAACGACGGCAGCGATTGCGCGCGCTCGAGCGTCCCGATCGTCTTGCGGTTCAAGCCGGCGTCGGCGGCCACCGCCTCCTGCGAGAGGCGCTTCCGCCCGCGGAGCTCGCGGACTGCGGAGGCGAGCGCCTCGCGGACGTGCTCAGGCGATGTCGGCACTTCGGAAACTCTCGTGTGCCCGAAGGCCCGGCGCCACCCATCCGAGGGGTCAAAATGAGTAGTCGACTGGCCAAATGCCGCTCAGGAGATGCTCGGCGGGCAGGCGCCCGCGGGCCCGGGGGCTTACTCTGGACTCGCTGATCAATTGAACGTCTCTGTGCATTTAGAGGTGGCAGCGCGCTGACGTCGTGCACGGGAACTGCACAGCTATGCGCAGGTTTCCTTTAGAGTCAGCGACGTTTTTCCCCGCGAACGCCCTCAGAGAGGGTCGCCGGAGCGGCTGCGTCGGCCCAACCTTCGGCGATCGGGCATCGCTTGTCAGAACCCCAAGGAAGGGATCGATACACGCTGCCCACGCTTCAGCAGATTGCGTCGCCGCGTACCCGTGATCGCCCAACGATCGAGGTCGCGTCCAGACGGACCGCACCGCGTCGCCGCCGCGCGCCGAGGACGCATGGGCGCGTTCGCGCGAGCGGCAAGTTCCTCACCGTCGACGGCGAGAAGCTCTACCTGCGCGGCGTCACGTACGGGACCTTCCGCGAGCGACCCGGCGAGGGACTCTTCCCTGCCCGCGCGATCGTCGCGGCTGACTTCGCCGCGATGGCGGCGGCCGGCGTCAACACGGTGCGCACGTACACCGTGCCGCCGATGTGGCTGCTCGAGCTCGCCGCGACGCATCAGCTGCGCGTGCTCGTCGGGATTCCCTGGGAGCAGCACATCGCCTTCCTCGACGACCGCGCGCACCGCGGCGCGATCGTCGCGACGGTGCGGGAGGCGGTGCGCGGCTGCGCCGGCCACCCGGCGGTGCTCGGCTACGTCGTCGGCAACGAGATCCCGCCGAGCATCGTCCGCTGGCACGGGCGCCAGCGCGTGGAGCGCTTCATCGAGCGGCTCTACCGCGCGGCGAAGGCGGAGGACCCGCGCGCGCTCGTCAGCTACGCCAGCTATCCCTCGACCGAGTTCCTGCACCTGCCGTTCCTCGACGTCGTCTGCTTCAACGTCTTCCTCGAGCAGCCGGACGCGCTCGCGCGCTACCTCGCCCACCTGCACACGCTCGCCGGCGATCGCCCGCTGATCGTCACCGAGCTGGGGCTCGACAGTCGGCGCAACGGCCGCGACGCCCAAGCCGCGGCGCTGCGGACGCAGGTGCAGGCCGCCTACGAGGGCGGCTGCGCCGGCTGCTGCGTGTTCGCGTGGACCGACGAGTGGCACCGCGGCGGGGACGAGGTCGCCGACTGGGACTTCGGCGTCGTCGCACGCGATCGCACGTCAAAGCCGGCGCTCGCGGCGCTGCACGAGGCGTTCGCGCACGTCCCGTTCGCGCCGCGCACGGACTGGCCGGCGGCCTCCGTCGTCGTGTGCACCTACAACGGCAGCGAGACGATCGCCGCGTGCGTCGACGGCGTGCGCGCGCTCGACTATCCCGACTGCGAGCTGATCGTCGTCGACGACGGCTCCACCGACGGCGCGGGCGAGCTCGCGGCCGCCCACGGCGCCCGCGTCGTCCGCACCGAGAACCGCGGCCTCTCGGCCGCCCGCAACACCGGCACCGCGGCGGCGCGCGGCGCGGTGGTCGCGTTCTGCGACGACGACTGCGTCCCGGATCCGCAGTGGCTGCGCTACCTCGTCCACACGCTGCGCGAGCGCGGCGACGCGGGCGTCGGGGGGCCGAACATCCCGCCCCCGGACGGCCTCGTCCCCGACGCCGTCGGCCACGCGCCCGGCGGCCCCATGCATGTGCTCGTCTCCGACACCGAAGCCGAGCACATCCCCGGCTGCAACATGGCCTTCTGGAGAACGGCGCTCGAGCGGGTCGGCGGCTTCGACCCGCGCTTCCGCGTGGCGGGCGACGACGTCGACCTGTGCTGGCGGATCCAGGACGCCGGCGGCACGCTCGGCTTCAGCCCGGCCGCGCTCGTATGGCACCGCGCGCGGCGCTCCGTGAAGGGGTACCTGCGCCAGCAGGCCGGCTACGGGCGCGCCGAGGCGCTGCTGGAGCGCAAGTGGCCTGAGCGCTACAACCACCACGGGCACGTCAGCTGGACCGGCACCGTCTACGGCGGCAAGGTGCGCCGCAGCTTCGGTCGCTGGCGCTGGCGCGTCTACCACGGCACCGGCGCCAGCGGCCTGTTCCAGTCCGTCTACGGGCGGCGCGGCGGCGACCTGTCCGCCTTCCCGCTCACGCCGGAGTGGCACCTGCTGCTGCTCGCGCTCGCGGTCGCGGCGCTGCTCGGCGGCCCGATCGCGCTGCCGCTGCTGGGCGCGTGCCTGCTCGCGATCGCCGGTCAGGCGCTTGCCTGGACGCTGGCCGTCGTGCTCGCGCCGCCGCGCTCGCGGCGCCGTCGCTCGCAGGTCCGCACGCTGCTGTTCGCGCTGTGCATGCTGCAGCCGACGGCGCGCCTGTGGGGCCGGCTGCATTGCGGCCTGACGCCTTGGCGGCGGCACGGTCCGCGCGTGCTCGCGCTGCCGCGGCACCGCCGTGCGACCGTCTGGAGCGAGCGCTGGAGCCCGCCCGAACGCTGGATCGAGCGGCTGCAGGACGCACTGCAAGCGGACGGGGCGCAGGTCGTGCGCGGCGACGACTACGACACGTGGGACCTCGAGGTGCGCGTCGGACCGCTGGCGGCGAGCCGCGTGCGCGTCGCCGTCGAGGAGCACGGCCGCGGACGTCAGCTCGTGCGCCTGCGGATGCGCCCGCGCGTGTCCGCGCATGCGGCGGCGACCAGCGTCGTGCTGCTCGGGCTGGCGGCCTCCGCGGCGGCGCGCGGCGCGCTCCTCGCGACGTGCCTGCTCGCCGTCTTCTCGCTGTGGCTGCTCGGCGGCATGGCGCTGCAGGCGGCAGCGGCGGTCGTGCTGCCGAGCCGCGCCGCCGCGCGGCTGGAGGACGCGTGAGGCGGCGGCGGCAGCTGCGGCGCGGGGGCCGGCGCGGCGGCTGGGAGCTGTGGCGCGTGCTGCCGCGCACGCTCCCCTACCTGAAGCCGTATTGGAAGCTCGGCGCGCTCTCGTTCGTGCTGATGATCGTCGCGTCGCTGGCGACGATGGCGCAGCCGTGGCCGCTGGCGTTGATGCTGAACGTCGTCAACGGCGATCCGCCAGGCCCGGTCGGCTCGGTCTTCCTGTTCGGCCAGACGGACAAGCTCACGGTGCTCGGGATCGCGACCGCGCTCGGCTTCGTGACGGTGGTCGTCTCGCACGGCCTCACCGTCGTCAACAGCTACCTCGACTCGAAGCTCGAGCAGCACATGGTGCTCGACCTGCGCAGCGACCTGTTCGAGCACGCCCAGCGGCTCTCGCTCGCCTTCCACGACGAGCGCCACACGGGCGAGCTGATGGGTCGCATCAACTACGCCGCCTCGTCGCTCGGGCTGATCGTGATGGCGATCCCGCCGATCGCCCAGGCGCTGCTCACGCTGGTCGGGATGGCGGTCGTCGCGGCGCTGATCGACCTCAAGGTCACGCTCATCTCTCTGAGCGTGATGCCGTTCATGTACTACTCGCTGACGCTCTACGGCAAGCGCATCGTGCCCCGCCTGGAGCGCGTGCAGGGACTCGAGTGGCGTTCGCTGTCGATCGTCAACGAGGCGATGTCGATGCTGCGCGTGATCGTCCCCTTCGGGCGCGAGCACTACGAGCACCGCCGCTTCCGCGAGCAGGGCGAGACGGCCGCGCGCGAGCGCGTGCAGCTGACCGTGCGCCAGACGCTTTTCAACCTGGCGGTGACGACCTGCACCGCCGCCGGCACCGCGCTCGTCTTCTACTTCGGCTTCCGCGACCACTTCAACGGCGAGATCTCGATCGGCGAGCTGGTGGTGCTGCTGTCCTACATCTCCGCGGTCTACACGCCGCTGGAGCAGATCAGCACGACGCTCGGAAACCTCCACCAGCAGCTCGTGCAGCTGAACGCCTCGTTCCAGCTGCTGGACATGGATCCGGAGATCAGAGAGGCCCCCGACGCAGTCGCGCTCGGGCATGCGCGCGGGGAGGTCGAGCTCGACGGCGTGCAGTTCGCCTACAGAGGCCGCGTGCCGGTGCTGCGGGACGTCTCGCTGCACGTCGAGCCCGGCTCGCGCGTGGCGATCGTCGGGCCGACCGGCGCCGGCAAGACGACGCTGCTGAGCCTGCTCGTGCGCTTCTACGACCCGCAGCGCGGCCGCGTGCTGATCGACGGCGTCGACATCCGCCGCGTCTCGCTCGCCTCGCTGCGCTCGCAGATCGCGCTCGTGCTGCAGGAGCCGCTGCTGTTCGCCGGCTCGGTCGCGTCGAACATCAGATACGGCCGGCTCGACGCGAGCATGGACGAGGTGATCGCCGCGGCGAGAGCGGCGAACGCGCACGACTTCATCACGCGCCTGCCGCACGGCTACGAGACGCTGCTCGGCGAGCGCGGCACCGGCCTCTCCGGCGGCGAGCGCCAGCGCGTCTCGGTGGCGCGCGCGTTCCTCAAGGACGCGCCGATCCTCGTGCTCGACGAGCCGACCTCGTCGATCGACTCGAAGACGGAGGCGGTGATCCTCGACGCGCTCGACCGGCTCGCCGTCGGGCGCACGACCTTCACGATCGCGCACCGCCTCTCGACGATCCGCGAGGCGGACCTGATCGTCGTGCTCGACCACGGGCAGATCGTCGAGCGCGGCACCGACGAGGAGCTGCTGCGCAAGGGCGGCCTGTACGCGCAGCTGCACGCCGCCCAGGCGCGCGAGCGGCGGCGCAACGGCGCGCTCGCGGGAGGGGCGCCATGAGCGGCGCGCCCCAGGTCGTCGTGCTCGGGATGATGACCAAGATCCCGGTCGCCGGGGTCGTGTGGCAGACGCTGCACTACCTGCTCGGGCTGCAGCGGCTCGGCGTCGAGCCGTACTACGTCGAGGCGCACGCACGCAATCCGTCGATGCTCACGACGACCGCCGAGGCCGACGGCGCCGCGCTCGCGGCCGGCTTCATCGACGGCGTGATGCGCCGCTTCGGGCTCGCCGACCGCTGGGCCTACCAGGCGCTGCACGACGACGGGCGCTGCTACGGCATGAGCGAGCGTGAGCTGCTGGCGCTCTACGACCGCGCCGCGCTGATCGTGAACCTCCACGGCGGCACCGCGCCGCGGCCGGAGCACGTCCGCGGCGGCCGGCTCGTCTACCTGGAGACCGACCCGGTGCAGCTGCAGGCGGAGCTGGCGCAGGGCGTGCCCGAGACGATCGAGTTCCTCGAGCAGCACTGCGCCTTCTTCACGTTCGGCGAGAACTGGGGGGCGGCCGACTGCGGGCTGGCCCCGACGGCGCGCTTCCACTTCCGCCCCACGCGCCAGCCGGTCGTGCTCGACTGCTGGCCCGCCGCCGAGCGCACGCGGCCGTGCTTCACGACGATCGGCAACTGGCGTCAGGAGCACTGGCGCGACGTGACGCTCGACGGGCGCACGTACACGTGGAGCAAGCACGTCGAGTTCGCGCGCTTCCTGGGCCTGCCGGCGCGCACCGGCCGCGAGTTCGAGCTCGCGCTCGCCACCTACACCGCGGACGACCGCGCGCTGCTGACCGGACACGGCTGGCGCGTGACCGAGGCGGCCGCGATCTCCGACGACGTCGATGCATACCGCCGCTACGTCAGCGAGTCGTTCGGCGAGCTCACGGTCGCCAAGGAGCAGAACGTCGTCCTGCGCTCGGGCTGGTTCAGCGACCGCAGCGCCACCTACCTCGCCGCCGGCCGCCCGGTGATCACGCAGGAGACCGGCTTCTCGAACGTCCTCCCCACCGGCACCGGCCTGCACGGCTTCGCGACGCTCGACGAGGCGGCCGCGGCCGTCGAGGCGGTCTGCGGCGACTATGCGGCCGCCTGCGAGGACTCGCGCGCGATCGCGCGCGAGTGGTTCAGCAGCGACGTCGTGCTCGCCGAGCTGCTGGCGCACTGCGGCGTCGCGACGGCCAGACGGCAGGCGCGCGCGACCGCGCTCGCGCACGACCTGCCGCTGGCGGTCGAGCGGCGCCGGCCGCTGCGCCTGCCGGCCGCGACGCACGCGCGCATCGTCGGCGCGCGCGGGCCGGTCGGGCCGCGCGCGCCGGCTGCGGGAAAGCCGTTCGCGAGCGTCGTCGTCGTCTCGCACGGCAGCGAAGCGCTCACGCGGCTGTGCGTCGAGAGCGTGCTCGCGGACCCGGGCGCGCCGCCGTTCGAGCTGATCGTCGTCGACAACGGCTCGCAGGACGGATCGCGCGCGTACCTGCAGACGATCGCGCGGCGCTTCCCGAACGTGACGCTGCTGCTCAACGAGCGCAACCGCGGCTTCGCCGCCGCCTGCAACCAGGGCCTCGCCTGCGCGCGCGGCGAGCTGCTCGTGCTGCTCAACAACGACGCGATCGTCCCGCCCGGCTGGCTCAAGCGGCTCGCGGCGCATGCCTCGGAGCCGCGGGTCGGGCTGATCGGCGCGGTCACGAACCGCATCGGCAACGAGGCCGAGGTGCCCGGCGACTACACGACCTACGGCGCCTTCCTGGCCGCGGCGGCGGAGCGCGCCCGCACGCACGCCGGCAGATCCTTCGAGCTGCCGATGCCGGCGATGTTCTGCCTGGCGCTGCGGCGCGACGTGCACGACCGCCTCGGCCCGCTCGACGAGGACTACGGCGCCGGCACGCTCGAGGACGACGACTACGCCGAGCGCGCGCGCCGTGCCGGCCTGCGGCTGGTCTGCGCGGAGGACGTGCTCGTGCATCACTTCGGCGAAGGCTCGCTCGGCAAGCTGTACGCGGACGGCTCGCACACCGCCCTGCTCGCCGCCAACCGCGCGCGCTTCGAGCGCAAGTGGGGCGTGGCGTGGCAGCCGTACGGCAGGCGCCACACGGTCGAGTACGAGCGGGTGCGCGAGCGGGTGCGCGAGCTCGTCGCGGAGCTGCCGCCGGAGGGCGCCGTGATCGTCGCCAGCCGCGGCGACGAGGAGATCCTGCGCTTCGAGGACCGCGCCGGCTGGCACTTCCCGCAGGGCCCCGACGGCGTCTACGCCGGCTGCTACCCGGCCGACGGGACGCAGGCGGTCGCCGAGCTGGAGCGCCTGCGCGAGCGCGGAGGGCGCTGGTTCCTGCTGCCGAAGACGAGCCTGTGGTGGCTCGAGCACTACCGCGAGCTGCGAGCCCACCTCGCCGAGCGCTACCGCGAGGTCGTCCGCGAAGAGGCCTGCGTCATGTACGCGCTGGAGGAGGCGCGATGAGCGCGGCGACGCTGGAGGCCGTGCGCGAGCGGATCGCGGGCACCGCGCCCGAGGAGACGCGCCTGCGCACGCTGCTGGTGCTCGCGCACGAGCTGCTGCGCCAGCGGGAGCTGCTCGCGCAGGCGCACGCGGCCACCCCGCGCCAGGAGCCGGCGGCCGCCGCCGACGGCGGTGCGCCGGTCGAGGACTACGGCGAGCTGGTGCAGCGCGTCCGCGAGATCGCGCTCGCGACGCTGCCGGCCGATGCGCGCGTGCTCGTCGTCAGCCGCGGCGACGACGCGCTGTTCCCGCAGGGTCTCGCGGCCGCCCACTTCCCGCAAGGGCCCGGCGGCGTCTACGCCGGCTACCACCCCGCCGACAGCGGCGCCGCGGTCGCGCACCTGGAGGAGTGCCGCGCCGAGGGCGCGGAGTTCCTGCTGCTGCCGGCGACCGCCTTCTGGTGGCTCGACCACTACGGCGGGCTGCTGCAGCACCTGATGGGACGCGGTCGCGTGCTCCACCACGACGGTCACTGCGTCATCTTCGATCTCCGCCTCGAGCGGTGAGAGGTATTCGCCATGCCTGATCGCCCGACCGTCCTGTTCATCTGCCACAACCATCCCTCCGTGCGGCCTGGCGGCGCGGAGGCCTACGCGCTCGAGCTGCACCGCCACCTGGTGGCGGCCGGCGACGTGCGCTCGGTCTTCCTCGCGAAGGGCGGACCGCCGCTGTCGCCCGCCGGCCGCGTGCACCTCGGCACCTACGTCGCGCCCGTCGACGACCGCCCGGACGAGTACTTCTTCTTCACGGAGGAGTGGATCTACGACTGGACGTTCGGCACGATCCGCTACGACAAGCAGCCGTACACGAAGCACTTCCGCGCGTTCCTGGAGGCGATCGAGCCGGACGTCGTGCACCTCCAGCACACGATGTTCTTCGGCTACGACATCCTGCGCGAGATCAAGAACACGTGCCCGGACGCGGCGATCGTCTACACGCTGCACGAGTTCATGCCGATCTGCCACCGCCAGGGCCAGATGCTGCGCGCGACCGACGACACGCCCTGCATGCAGGAGTCGCCGCGGCGCTGCAACGAGTGCTTCCCGGAGATCGACCAGCAGACGTTCTTCCTGCGCAAGCGCTTCGTGCAGTCGCACATGTCGGTCGTCGACCGCTTCATCGCACCGAGCGAGTTCCTCGGGCAGCGCTACGTCGACTGGGGCCTGCCGGAGGAGAAGGTGATCGTCGAGGAGTACGGCCGCACGCCGCCGGCCGGCGAGGCGGCGATCCAGCCGCGCAGGCACCGCGACCGCTTCGGCTTCTTCGGCCAGCTGACGCCGTTCAAGGGGCTGCAGGTGGTGCTCGAGGCGATCGCCGAGCTGCACGGCGCGAATGCGAGACAGGATCCGCTGCTGGCGGCGCTCGAACGCGCTGCCGGGCCGCAGCCCGACGCCGCGTCCGCGGGCGACGAGGAGCCGCGGCCGCACGTGCGCATCCACGGCGCCAACCTCGACCTGCAGCCGGGCCAGTTCCAGAACCGCATCGCCGAGCTGCTCGAGCGCGCCGGCGAGCACGCGACGTTCATCGGCGCGTACAACCACGACGACCTGCACGCATACATGGAGGAGGTCGACTGGGTGATCATCCCGTCGATCTGGTGGGAGAACTCTCCGCTGGTGATCCAGGAGGCGTTCCACTTCGGGCGCCCGGTGATCGCCAGCGACATCGGCGGGATGGCCGAGAAGGTGACGCACGAGGTCGACGGGCTGCACTTCCGGGCCAACGACCCGACGAGCCTCGCCGCGACGATGCGGCGGGCCGCAACCGAGCCGGGCCTGTGGGAGCGCCTGCACGGCGGGATCCGGCCGGTGTATCGCATGGAAGAGCACGTGCAGTGGCTCTCCGAGCTCTACCGACAGCTCCTCGACGGCAAGGTGGTCGCCCATGCCTGAATCCCGCACCGCATCCCTGGCAGCGAGTCGCGCCGTCGCGAACGGCGTCGTGCCGCCCGGCCGCATCGACGCGCTGACGTTCCTCGGCGCCAGCTTCATGCTGGCGCTGGCGAGCGGGTTGGGCGACGGCGACGGCCGACTGCGCGGCTGGCTGCTCGACGACGACAGACGCCAGCGGCTCACCGTCGCGAAGCTTGCCGCCGACGGCGGGACGGCGGTCCTGCTGCTGGGCGGCGGGCGCAGACCGCTCGCCACGCCGCTGACCGGAAGCATCGAGCTCGAGCGGGCGGACGGCCAGCTCGCGCTGGAGCCGGTGAGCGTCGCCCAGGCGAACGTCTCGCCGGAGCAGCTCGGCCAGAGGCTGCGCGACGCGCTCGACGCCGGTTCGCGCACCGTCCTGCCGGAGCGCATCCTCACGCGCCTCGCGCGCGCAAGCGGGGCGCTGTCCGACGCCGGCGGCGCGCTGGCGGCGCTGCACGAGGCGGCCCGCGAGCGGCCGCCGCGGCCGATCGGCGGTCCCTCAACGGCGTACACCGCGCACGTCGACGGCTTCTGGCGCGTGGACCGCTCCTCGTACTACATCGAGGGATGGGCGTTCGACCGCGACGCGCAGCTGCGCTCGCTGCGGTTGGTGACGCCCGAGGGGCGACGCGCCGAGCTGCTGCCCGCGGCGTTCCGCTACGACCGTCCCGACGTCTCCAGCCACTTCGGCGCGCCCCCGAGCGAGCGGCTCGGCTTGCTCGCGTTCGTGGAGCTGCCGGAGCCCTGCGCCTGCGACGACGGCTGGGTCCTGCAGGGAGAGCTGCCGGGCGGCGCCGGCTTCGAGATCGAGGTCCCCTCCGTCACCGACGAGCCGGCCGCCGTTCGCACGACCGTCCTCAACGACGTGGAGCTCGACACCGGCGACGGCCGGCTGCTGCGCGCGCACGTCGCGCCGGCGTTGACGCGGCTCCAACGGCGCTTCTCGGAGGCTGTCGAGATCGAGGCGGTCGACCAGCACGGCACGCCGCCCGCGGACCCCGAGGTGACGATCGTCGTGCCGCTCTACCGCCGCACGGAGTTCCTGGAGCACCAGCTCGCCGAGTTCGTCCACGACCCCGAGATCCACGGCGCCGACCTGATCTACGTGCTCGACTCGCCCGAGGAGGCCGCGCGCCTGCGCCGCTTCGCGCGCCACCTGCACGAGCTCTACGGCGTGCCGTTCCGGCTCGCGACGCTGAGCACGAACGGCGGCTACTCGACGGCCAACAACCTCGGCGCCTCGCTCGCGCGCGGGCGCAAGCTGCTGCTGCTGAACTCCGACGTGCTGCCCGCACGCCCGGGCTGGCTCTCGCGGATGGTCGCGTTCTACGACGAGAACCCGCGGATCGGCGCGCTCGCCCCCAAGCTGCTCTACGAGGACGACTCGATCCAGCATGCCGGGATGCACTTCGACCGCAACCTCGAGTGCGTCGGCGAGGTCGGGTGGTGGAACGAGCACTTCTACAAGGGCCTGCACCGCCGCTTCGAGGCCGCCAACGTCAGCCGCCCGGTGCCTGCCGTGACCGGCGCCTGCCTGCTGATCGACGCGGAGCTGTACCAGAGCCTCGGCGGCCTGCGCGGCATCTACGTGCGCGGCGACTACGAGGACAGCGACCTGTGCCTGCGCCTGCGCGAGCAGGGCCGCGAGTCGTGGTACCAGGCGGACGTCGAGCTCTACCACCTCGAGGGCCAGTCCTACCCGACGCCCGAGCGGGCGGCGGCCTCGCGCTACAACCAATGGCTGCACAGCGACGTCTGGCGCGACACGATCGAGGAACTCGAGGAGGCTGCATGAGCGGATCCCCGTCCGCCGCCGTCGGGACGCCCACGGTCCAGGTCGAGGCGGTCGAGCTCGCCCCTCGCGGCGAGCGCCTGCAGGCGCACCTCGAGCGTCCGGCCGTCGGCGACCAGGAGCTCGGCTTCTCGCTCCCCGTCTCGGGCTGGGCGCTGGCGCCGGAGGGCGGGAAGGTGGCGGTCGAGATCGCCCACGGCCGGCAGGTGCTGCGCCGCCTCCCCCGCGGCGTCGGGCGCCCGGACATCGGGCGCGCCTTCCCCGCCGTGGCCGGTGCCGACCGCTCCGGCTTCTCGCTGCTGCTCGACGCGCTCAAGCTGCCGTGCGCGTTCGAGCTGCAGGTGAGCGGGATCGTGGAGGGAGAGCACACGGAGCCGATCGCGCGCGTGCGCGGCGGCCGACAGCCGTTCGCGCCGCTGCCGCTGAACGACCCCGCCCACCCCGCGCCGCTGCTGCTGACGACGCTCGGCCGCAGCGGCTCGACGCTGCTGATGTCGCTGCTGGGCGAGCACCCGCAGGTCCTCGCCTACCGGCCCGCGACCGACGACTCGCGACCGTTCGCGTATCAGCTCGACGCCGCGATCGCGATGGCGGCCCCCGCCAGTCGCATGCGGCTGCTCGACAGCGCCGTCCAGGGCGAGGCATGGTGGCTCGGACGTCGGGCGATCCGCTACGAGGAGCTCCGGCAGCTCGACGAGCCGCTGCGCGAGCTGCTGCTCGGCGCGCCGGTGGAGCAGCTGCTGCGTTCCGCCCTCGACCAGGCGGCGTCGTTCGCGGGCGGTCTGGCGGCCGCCCAGGAGCGACCGGACGCGCGCTACGCGGCCGAGAAGTGCGGCCCCGGGTACCTGCCGCGGCTGCTGCGCGAGCTGTGCGCCGACAGCCGCGAGATCTTCCTCGTGCGCGACTTCCGCGACGTGCTCGCATCGATGCTCGCGTTCAACGAGAAGCGCGGCTACGCCGCGTTCGGACGCGAGCACGTCGACAGCGACGAGCGCTTCGTGCAGTGGCAGGCCGTCATCGCCGCCACGCTGGCGGCTGGCTGGCGCGAGCGCGGCGACGGCGCGCTGCTCGTCCGCTACGAGGATCTCGTCGCCGACGTGCCCGGCTCGCTCGCGCGCCTCCTCGACTACCTCGAGCTCGACGCCGCCCCGCGGCTGGTCCGCAAGCTCGCCGACCGTGCGCATGCGCGCCTGGATCGCATCCAGCACCGCACGACCAAGAGCGCCAGCGCCTCGAGCGGCCGCTGGCGCAAGGACCTCCCGGCGCCGCTGCAGGAGCTCGCCAACGAGGCCTTCGCCGATCCGCTGCGGGAGTTCGGGTACGCGTGAGCGAGCGCCCGCACATGGTGCTGGCCGCAAACGCCGCGGGCCGCGAGCGGGCCGGCGGCCACCTGTGGGCGCTCGCGCAATGGGCGCTCGGCCTGCGGGCCGCCGGCGTGCGGACGACGCTTGCGCCGCGGGCGACGGCGGACGCGCTGCGCGGGATCGCGCCGCTCGGCACGCCGGGCGACGCGCCGGCGGCCGGCGTGCTGAACGTGATGGGCTTCCTCGCGCGCGACGCGCTGCCGGGAGACGGGCCGCGGGTCTTCCTCGACATCGACCCCGGCTACCCCCAGATGTGGCGCGAGCTGCGCCTCGCCGACCTGCTCGCCGGCCACGACCGCTTCGTCACGGTCGGGGCGAACGTCGGCCGCGCGGACTGCGCGATCCCGGACTGCGGCGTCGAGTGGATCCACACGCCGCCGCCCGTCGACCTCGACGCCTGGACGCCGGCGCCGGACGGCGGGCGCGCCTTCACGAGCGTCGCGACGTGGCGCAATCCGTACGGGACCGTCTCCTTCGGCGGCGCGACGTACGGCTCGCGCGTGCACGAGTTCCGGAAGTTCCTGGAGCTGCCGCGGCTCGTCGACGCCGCGTTCGAGCTGGCGCTCGACATCGACGCGGCCGAGGCGCGCGATCTCGCCGCGCTGGAGCGCAGCGGCTGGCGGCTCGTCGACCCGCGCGCCGCGGCCGGCACCCCGCAGGCGTACCGCGACTACATCCGCGGCTCGCGCGCCGAGCTGTGCATCGCCCAGCAGATGTACGTGGCCACGCGCAGCGGCTGGCTGTCCGATCGCAGCGTCTGCTACTTGGCGAGCGGCAAGCCGGTGCTCGCACAGGACACCGGATTGAAGGATCATTACCCCGTGGGCGAGGGACTGCTGACGTTCTCGACCGTGGAAGAGGCCGCCGCGGGCGTCGAGGAGATCGAGCGCGACTACGCGCGCCACAGCGCCGCCGCCCGCGCGCTCGCGGAGGAGTGCTTCGACGCGCGTGCGGTGCTGGAGCGCCTGCTCGCACGGCTGGCGCTGCCGCTGGAGGCGGCCGTCGGATGAGCGCCGTGGAGACGCAGACGGTGCGCCGGCTCAACTGGGGCTGCGGCACGCAGCCCGAGCCCGGCTGGATCAACTCCGACCGCAAGCAGGCGCCGGGGATCGACCTCAGCTGCGACATCCGCGAGGGCCTGCCGCTCGCGGACGGGTCGATCGACTACGCGGTCAGCATCCACGCGCTGCCGGAGGTGCCCTACCCCGACCTGCTCCCCGTGCTGACCGAGCTGCGGCGCGTGCTGAAGCCCGGCGGCACGCTGCGGCTCGGCCTGCCGAACCTCGAGCGCGCGATCGACGCCTACCGCCGCGAAGACCGCGACTGGTTCCTGATCCCGGACGACGAGATGAGCAGCCTCGGCGGCAAGCTGATCGCGCAGCTCGTCTGGTACGGCTACTCGCGCACGCTGTTCGTGCCCGAGTTCGCCGAGGAGCTGCTGCGCAGAGCCGGCTTCTCGCAGGTGCATCGGCTCGCGCAGGGCCAGACCGCGAGCCCCTTCCCCGACATCGTGGCGCTCGACGACCGACCGCTGGAGAGCTTCTTCGTTGAGGCCGTCAAGTAGCCCCCCACCCGCTCCGCGGACGCCGTCACGCGTGGTGCGCAGCTCCGACCCCCTGCCGATGAGCGCCCCGCTCGTCGGGCGCCACGTCGGGCAGCCCGCAGTCGGCGCGCTCGACGACGACCTGGTGATCGCCGGCTGGGCGCTGTCAGCCGAGGGGCCGCTCGCGCGCGTGCTCGTGAGTGCAGGCGGCGCGCCGCCGCTGCACGTGTCGGTCGATCGGCCGCGGCCCGACATCGCGGAGGCGTTCCCCGATGTCGAGCACGCCGAGCGCAGCGGCTTCCATCTGCGCATCCCCGCGAGCGTCGTGGAGCGCTTCAGCGGCGAGCTGATCGTCGAGGCCGAGCTGGCCGAGGGCCGCCGCATCCCGCTGTGGCGGATCGCGCTCGCCGAGCCGGCGGCGGCGGCACCCGCAATCGCGCAGCCCGACCGCCGCAGACGGCTGCGCCGGCGCGGGGCAGCGGCGTCGCGACCCGCCCCGCCGCCCGCCGCGCCGCCGCCGCCAGCTCCCGCCGGCCTCGCCCCCAGCCTGCTCGACGACCCGTTCCGCGTGGTCGCGCTGATCTCCGCCTACAACGAGGGCGACATCGTCGAGCCGGTGCTGGAGCACCTCGCCGCGAACGGCGTCTGGTCCTACCTGATCGACGACGGCTCGACCGACGACACGGTCGAGCGCGCGCGGCGCTGGCTCGGCCGCGGCCTGCTGGGGATCGAGCGCTTCGAGGGCTCCGCCGACGCAGGCGGCAAGACCTCGTGGAGAGCGCTGCTGGCGCGCAAGCGCCAGCTCGCCTGCGAGCTCGGCGCCGACTGGTACATCCACCACGACGCCGACGAGATCCGCGAGGCGCCGTGGCCCGGCATGTCGCTGCGCGACGCGATCCGCTGGGTCGACCGCGTCGGCTTGAACCTGATCGACTTCCGCGTGCTCAACTTCTGCCCGGTCGACGACGCCTACCGCGCCGGGATGGATCCCCGCGAGCACTTCACGCGGTGGGAGGAACCGGCGGAATACGACCTGATGCAGCGCAAGTGCTGGAAGGCGGGACAGCCGGGGCTCGACCTCGCCGAAGGCGGGCACGACGTGCGCTTCGCGGAGCGCCGCATCTTCCCGCTGCGCTTCCTGCTGCGCCACTACCCGATCCGCGGCCAGGCGCACGGCCGCCGCAAGGTGCTCGAAGAGCGCAAGGGCCGCTTCGTCGACGACGAGCTGGCATACGGCTGGCACAGACAGTACGACCACATCGCCCAACCCGACCACGTGTTTCTGCGCAACCCGGCGACGCTGCGCGCCTTCGACCTGGAGCAGATCCGCCTGGAGACGCTCGCGCGCGACGGGCAGGCCGCCGCGCCGGCCGAGCATGCGGCGCCGGTCTCCGGCCGCGGCGTGCTCGAGCAGGTCTCGCCGCAGACGCTCGGCGGCTGGGCGGTGCGCGACGACGGCGAGCCGGTGCACGTGCAGCTGTGGGACGGCAGCCGGCTGATAGCGACCGTCGCGGCCGACCAGCCGCGCCCGGACCTCGCCGAGCAGGGCATCGGCGACGGTCACAGCGGCTTTACGCTGCCGACGCCGCGCGAGCTGCTCGACGGCAGACCGCACTGGATCTGGGCGACGGTGGCCGGCGGCGAGACGGCCCTGCGCCGCGCGCCGCTCGTGCTGCACGCGGCCGGGCGCCTGTCGCTGACGGCGACGCCGGCGCCGGCCGCGGCGCCCGCGGTCGAGGTCGGATGAAGCCGGCCGTCTCCGTCGTCATCCCCTGCTTCAACCTGGGGGCGTACGTCGACGAGGCGGTCCAGAGCGTGCTCGACCAGACGCGCTCCGACGCCGAGATCCTGATCGTCGACGACGGCTCCGACGACCCCGTCACGCAGCACCTGCTCGCCTCCTACCGGCGGCCGCGGACCCGCGTCGTCCGCACCGCCAACCGTGGCGTGTCGGCCGCGCGCAACGCCGGGCTGGAGGAGGCGCGCGGGCGCTACGTCTCGTTCCTCGACGCCGACGATCTGCTCGAGCCGCGCTTCCTGGAGCGCCTGATCGGGCGGCTCGAGGCGGACGACGCGCTCGCGTTCGCGAGCTGCTGGCTGACCGCCTTCGGCGAGCGCGAGTTCGTCTGGGAGCCGGAGCGCTGCGATCTCGCCTGGCTGCTGGCGGAGGACACCGTCTGCACGGCCGCGCCGGTGCGGCGCGAGGCGCTGCTGGCGGTCGGCGGCTTCGACGAGCGCCCTGAGCTCGACGGCTACGAGGACTGGAAGCTCGCGATCGACCTCGTCGAGCGGGGCCACCGCGGCGAGATCGTGCGCGAGCGGTTGTTCCGCTACCGCATCCGGCCCGGCTCGAAGACGAGCGAGCGCTGGGGACCGCGCCGCTACATGCGCGTCTACGAACTGCTGCTGGCGGAGCACGCCGACAGCTACGCCGCCCACGCCGACGGCGTGCTCGACGCGATCGCGCAGCGGATCGCCGCGCTGGAGGCGGGATTCGCCGGCGGCCCGCCGCCGCGGCCGAAGCTCGACGGCGAGCCCTGGCGCACCGCGATCCCGCGGCTGGAGCGCCACCGGCGCGGCTTGGAGCAGGCGCTGGAGGAGCGCAGCGAGGCGCCGCAGGCAGCGCCGCGGGACGCGCGACCCGCGATCTCGTGGGGTTCGCTGCGGCGGACGGAGCCGGTGAGCCGCGTCTGGGGGCTCGACCGCGGCCAGCCGGTCGACCGCTTCTACGTCGAGCGCTTCCTGGAGGCGCACGCCGCCGACATCACGGGCGACGTGCTGGAGGTCAAGGATCCCGGCTACGCGAAGCGCTTCGAGCGCGGCGCGCGCTCGTACGCGGTGCTCGACGTCGCCGAGCACAACGAGCAGGCGACGCTGATCGCGGACCTCACGCAGCCGGAGTCGCTGCCGCCTGAGGCGTTCGACTGCATCGTGCTGACGCAGACGCTGCAGTTCCTGTTCGCGCTCGAGACGGCGGTCGCCAACCTCCACCGCGCGCTCGCACCCGGCGGCGTGCTGCTGGCGACCGCACCGTGCGTGAGCCGGATCGACTACGAGGCGGGCGTCGAGGCCGACTTCTGGCGCCTCACGGCCGCCTCGGCGCGCCGGCTGTTCGCGCGCGCCTTCGGGGGCGAACGCGTCGACGTCGAGGCGCTCGGCAACGTGCTCGCGTGCACCGCCTTCCTGCAGGGCCTCGCGAGCGAGGAGCTCGACCGCGCCGAGCTGGAGCGCCACGACCCGTACTTTCCGCTGCTGATCGCGGTGCGGGCGGTCAAGGCGGGCGAGCGTCGCGACCGGCCGCTCACGCTCGGGGGCCGGCTCGACACGGCGAGCGACGAGGCCGTCGGCGGCTGGGCGCTCGACCGCGCCGCGCCCTGGCGGCGGCTCAAGCTCGACGTCTTCGACGGCGAGCGCCGGATCGGCTCGGCGTGGAGCGACCGCCTGCGGCCCGACCTCGCACGCCCCGGCAAGAGCGGCGGCACCGTCGGGTTCCGCTTCGTCCCGCCGGCATCCCTGCAGGGGGAGCCCCACGACGTGCGCGTGACGGTCGCCGGCGACGGCACGGCGCTGCCGCGCCCACCGCGCGCGGCGCTGCGCGGCAGCGCGCTCGACCACCCGCGGCCCGGGACGCCGCTGTCGCATCCGTGGCTCGAGATCGCCGGGTGGGCGGTCGGCGAGGACGAGCCGGTCGCGGCGGTCGAGCTCGCCTGCGACGGCAGGCCCTTCCGCCGCGTCGCGCTCGACCGGGCGCGTCCCGACCTGATCGCCGCGTTCCCCGACTGCGCATGGGCTGCGCGCGCCGGCTTCGCGACGCGCGTCAGCCTGGCCGGCATGGCGGCGGACGTCGACCTCGAGCTGCTGGCGGTGCTGGCGGACGGGCGGCGCGCGCCGATCGGGCGGATCGCCGGCGAGCCGGCCGCGCCGCCCGCCCTGCCCGTCACGGTCCTGCTCGAGCCGCTCGACGGCGGCATCGACGGCTGCACGGCCGTGCTCGGCCAAGACGCGCCGGCCACGCGCATCCGCGTGCACGGGCCCGCCGGGCCGCTGGGCCATCCCGGGCTCCAGGCCGTGTCCAACCGCAGCGCGGCGGTCGATGGATCCGGCGATCTCGTCTGGCTGGCGGACGGGCGCGAGGACGTCGAGCCCGACTTCCTCGCGTCGGCCGCGGCCGCCCTGCGCGCGCAGCCGGCGGCGGCGTTCGCGGCCGCCGCGGCGCCCGGCGAGGAGCCGCCGGCCGATCCGCTCGTGGGCGTCCTCAGCGGGACCGCGCTCGGCGGCGCGCTGCTGGTGCGCGTCTCGGCGCTGCAGGCGATCGGCGGGATCGACGAAGGCGCCGCGAGCGTGCCGCGGGCGCAGTGGGACCTCGCGATCCGGCTCGTCGAGGCGGGCTACGCGTTCACCGCCGTGCCGGCGCTGAGGCGCGATGGGATCACGATCCCCGCGCGCACGAGCGACGAGGACGTGCGCACGCTCTACCGCAAGCACGCGCAGCTGTACGAGCCGCGTCTGCGCGAGGTGCTGCTCGAGCGCGAGCGGATCGTCGGCGGACTGCTGCGCACGAGCCACCTCGCCGAGCGTGCGCTGGAGGAGCAGCTGCAGCCGCAGCTGCGGGCCCGGCGCCGCGAGCGCGACCGGCTCGGCGTCAAGCTGCGGCGTCCCCCGGCTGACGATCCATGGGGCGACCTGCGGCAGCTGGAGCCGCTCAGCCCCTTCTGGGGCGGCGAGCGCGGGCTCGTCGTCGACCGCGCCTTCATCGAGCGCTTCCTCGCCGACCACGCCGGCGACGTCGGGGGACGGGTGCTGGCCTACCACGACAGCGCCTACGCGACGCGCTACGGCCGTCACCGGCTGCGCGCGTGCGACGTGCTCGACGCGGACGCGACCAACCCGGCGGCGACCGTCGTCGCCGACCTGCAGCACGCGCCGCGGCTGGCGAGCGGCGCCTACGACTGCGTCCTGCTCCCCCACGTGCTGCAGCTGCTGGCGGATCCGGCCGCGGCGCTCGCCGAGTGCGCGCGCGTGCTGAAGCCCGGCGGCGTGCTGCTCGCGACCGTCCCGGCGGCGGGGCGGATCGAGGACGGCCCGCGCACCGACCACTGGCGCTTCTCCAAGAGCGGCTTCGCGGCGCTGCTCACGCAGGCCTTCCACGCCGACGACGTCGAGCTCGAGGGGTACGGCGGCACCGACGCCACGCTCGCCTTCCTCGCCGGGCTCGCGGCCGAGGAGCTCGACGCGGAGCTGCTGCACGCGCGCGACGACGAGCCGCCGCTCGTGACCGCCGCCCGCGCGGTCAAGTCGCAGGAGGCCTCGCGGTGACGCCCGCGTCGGAGACCGCGGTCGTGATCACCTGCTACGGGCTCGGCCGCTGGCTGGGCGAGGCGGTCGCGAGCGCGCTGGCGCAGACCGCGCCGCCGCTGGAGGTCGTCGTCGTCGACGACGGCTCGACCGACCCGCGCACGCTGCAGGCGCTCGACCGCCTCGAGCGCGAGGAGCCGCGCGTGCAGGTGATCCGCGCCGAGCACCGCGGTCCGGCCGCCGCGCGCAACACCGGCATCGCCGCCACGACCGCACCCTACGTCGTGCTGCTCGACGGCGACGACCTGTTCGAGCCGACGTACCTGGAGCAGGCGGGCAGACTGCTGCGCGAGCGCGAGGACCTCGCCTTCGTCTGCTGCGCGCTGCAGGCGTTCGGACGCGCGTCGTACCGCTGGAAGCCGCCGCAGTACACCGTCGCGGAGGCGCTCGGGCGCGGCGCGTGCGGCCACATCTCGACCGTCTTTCGCCGCTCCGTGTGGGAGGACGGGGCCGGCTTCGACGCCGCGCTGCCGTCCTACGAGGACGTCGACTTCTGGCTCGACGCGCTGCGGCGCGGCCTGAGCGGCGTGATCCTCGACGAGGCGCTCGTGCGCTACCGCGTGCGCCAGGGCTCGCGCTACCACTCGGCCGTGGTGCGCGGCGACTACCTGCCCGCGAAGGCGCAATTGCTCGACAAGCACCTCGCCGCCTCGCGCGTGCGCGGCGAGGACGTGCTCGTGACGCTGATCGACTTCGAGCGCGAGCTGACCGGGCACGTCGCCGCGATGCGCGACCGGCGCACGCGCGTCGAGGCGCAGCTGGCCGACGTCGAGCGCGAGATCGAGCAGACGCGCGCCGTGCTGGCCGAGCGCGAGCTGCCGGCGGTCGACTGGCGCCGGCCGGGGCCGAGCGCCCCGGGCGCCGTCGAGCGGCACCTGAGCGAGCGGCTGCTGCACGAGCTGTGCCCGCCCGGCGTCGCGCCGGAGCGCATGCTGCGGATCGCGGCGGGAGACCCGTGGCCGGCGGGAGCGAAGCCGGCCTACGACCTCGTCGCGGTCGCCGGCGCGCTCGAGGGCGCAGCCGATCCGGCGGCCGCGCTGGAGCGCTGCCAGGCGGCGCTGCGTCCGGGCGGCACGCTCGTCGTCGCGGCCGCGACGACCGCACGCGGCGAGGGGCGCCGGCGCGGCTTCACGGAGGCGTCGCTGCTGCGGCTGCTGTGCGAGCGCTTCCCGCCGGGCGCGGTGCGCGTCGCCGCCGGCGGCAACCTGATGACGACGCTGTGCGCGATCGCCGACGCCCCGCTCGAGGTGCTGTCGCCGCTGGAGCTCGACGCGGTCGACCCGGAGCACGCGACCGTCGTCGCGGGCGTCGCGCGGCTGCCGGGCGCGTCGCGTGCGCGCGGCCTGCGCCGCCGGCGGCCGGAGGCCGGCGACGGGGTGCGGCCGCCCGTGACGAGGCACGCCTCGCCCACTCCGCGCGCGGCGATCCTCTGCTACCACCGCGTCGCCGCGCTGCACCCGGACGTCCACCGCCTGTGCATGCCGCCGGAGCACTTCGCCGCGCACATGGAGCTGCTGGCCGAGCGCTACCGGCCGGTGCCGCTGGCGCAGCTGGCGGCGGAGGCGGTCGCCGGCGAGCTGGCGCCCGGAACGGTCGCCGTCACGTTCGACGACGGCTACCTCGACAACCTCGAGATCGCCTCCCCACTGGCGGCCGAGCTGGGTGTGCCGGTGACGTGCTTCGTCAGCGGCGCCCCGGCCGAGGTGGAGCGCGAGGGCTGGTGGGACGCGGTGCAGCGGATCCTGCTCGGCGAGGAGCCGATCCCGGAGCAGCTCGCGCTGGAGCTGCCCGACGACGCGCTGCAGCTGCCGACGCGCAGCGACGAGGAGCGTCGCGCGGCGCTGCACGCGCTGCACGGCCGGCTGCTGCACGCCGATCCCGAGCGGATCGCGGCATGGCTCGACGCGCTGACGGCGTGGAGCGAGCTCGACCTGACGCCGCGCCACAGCCACCGCCTGATGACCGCCTCCGAGCTGGTCGAGCTGGCCGGCCGCCCCGGCCACGCGATCGGCGCGCACGGGCTCGACCACCTGCTGCTGCCCGCGCACGACCGCGCCGCGAAGCTGCGCGAGCTCGGCGGCTCGAAGGCGGCGCTGGAGCGGGTCCTCGACATGCCGGTCGAGCTGCTCGCCTACCCCTACGGCGGCTGCGACCTGGAGACGGTAGCGGCCGCCGACGAGCTCGGCTTCACGGTCGCGTGCACGGTCGAGCCCGACCCCGTGCACGCCGGCAGCGACCCGCTGCGGCTGCCGCGCATCGAGCTGCGCGACGAGGACCGCGAGCAGCTGCGCGTGCGGCTGGAGCAGACGATCGGCGTGCGCGCATGACCGTCGCGATCGTCGCCGGCGCGCTCGCCAACAAGCCGGGCAACGGCGGCGAGGCGTGGGTGCGGCTGTCGTGGCTGCTGGGGCTGCGCAGCCTCGGCGTCGAGACGTGGTTCGTCGAGCAGATCGAGCCGCGCATGCTCGAGGAGCGCTCGCTGGCCTGGTTCGAGCGGGTCACGGGTCGCTTCGACTTTGCCGATCGCGCCGTGCTGCTGCGCTCCGACGGCGCGGTCGTGCGCGGGCCGCGGCTGGACGAGCTGCGCGAGCTGTTCGCGCGCGCCGACCTGCTGCTGAACCTGTCGGGAAATCTCGCCTACGAGCCGCTGCTGCGGCTGCCGCGCCGCCGCGCGTACGTCGATCTCGACCCCGGCTACACGCAGCTGTGGCATGCCTCCGGCGCGCTCGGCCCGGCGCTCGACGCGCACGAGGAGCTGCTGACGGTCGGGCTCGCGATCGGCCGCAACGGCTGCCGGCTGCCGCTCGACGGCCGCCGCTGGCGCGCGGTCCCGCCGCCGGTGCCGCTCGAGGAGTGGCCCGCGGTCGAGCCGGCCGCGGCCCCGCGCTTCACGACCGTGGCGAGCTGGCGCGGCGCCTACGGGCGCGTCGAGCACGACGGCCGCCTGCTGGGGCAGAAGGCGCACGAGTTCCGCCGCTTCGCGACGGTTCCGCGCGAAGCCGGCGCGAGCGGGGCGCGGTTCGAGGCCGCGCTCGCGATCCACCCGGCCGACCGCGCGGACGCCGAGCGGCTCGCCGACGGCGGCTGGCGGCTCGTCGACCCGTCCGCCGTCGCCGGCGACCCGGACGCGTTCCGCGCCTACGTGCAGGGCTCGTTCGCGGAGCTCTCGCCGGCGCAGGGCGTCTACGTGGAGACGCACTGCGGCTGGCTCGGCGATCGCACGACGCGCTACCTCGCGTCGGGGCGGCCGGCGCTCGTGCAGGCGACCGGCCTGCCGCCGGAGCTGCCGCAGGACGAGGGGCTGCTGACGTTCGCCACGCCGGAGGAGGCGGTCGCCGCCGCCGCGGCGGTGCTGGCCGACCCCGCGCGGCACGCCCGCTCCGCCCGCGCGCTGGCGCAGGAGCACTTCGACGCCGAGCGCGTCGTGGGGCGCGTGCTGGCGGACCTCGTCGCCTGACCGCGCGCGACGCGCGTCAGGCGCCATCATTGCCGGCATGAGCACCGCCGCCCCCGACCGGCCCGACATCGCCAGCCGCGCCGACTGCGAGGCGCTCGTGCGCGCGTTCTACGGCGAGGCGATGAGCGACCCGATCATCGGATGGCTGTTCACCGACATCGCGAGACTCGACCTCGAGGCGCACGTCCCGCAGATCGCGGCGTTCTGGGAGACGGTGCTGCTGGGGACGAAGTCCTACAGCGGCACGCCGTTCGAGCCGCATGCGCGCCTGCACGCGAAGGCGAACCTGCGCGCCGGGCACTTCGGCCGCTGGCTCGCGTTGTGGGTCGAGACGGTCGACGAGCTGTTCGCCGGGGAGCGCGCGGAGCTCGCCAAGGCGCATGCGCTGCGCGTCGCGCAGGCGTTCCACCGGCGGCTGCAGTCGTACGAGGCCCCGCCGCTCGGCCCGGCCGAGGACGCCCCGGAGGCGGATCCGCGCCTCGTCGTCACCCGGCACGCGCCGGGGACGCCCCGTCACGGCGCCTGACCGCGCGCCGCTCGTCGGTCAGCCCGCGGTCAGGCCGAGGATCAGCTCGGCCGTCTCCAGCGGCACGTCGAGCTGCGGGCAGTGGCCGACGCCTTCCAGCTCGATCCACTCCGCCTGCGGGAACTGCGCGCGGTAGCGCGCCGCCGCGCCGGGCCACTTCAGCAGCTTGTCCTCCGTCCCCCACACGATTCGCAGCGGGCACGCGACCGCCTCGGCATCGACGTGCCACCCGCGCGCGAGCGCGTGCTCGACCAGCGCCGCGGCCGCGCTGCAGCCGGCCGCGCCGCGCAGCTGGTGCGCGAGCAGCTCGGCCGGAAGGTGCTCGAAGCGCTCGGTCGTCATCAGCGTCGCGCGGCGCCGGCCCTCCGGCGTCGAGACGATCGCCTCCGCGTGCGGCGCGGCGTCTCTCAGCAGCCGGTGCATGTTCGTGAAGAAGGCGAGCGTGTCGCGGAAGGACTCGTCGCCCTCGGCCCAGCCGCCGGCCGGCGCCAGCGCGACGACCGAGCGCGCGCGGCCGAGCGCGGCGACGTGCAGCGCGACGTAGCCGCCGAGCGAGTTGCCGACGACGTGCGCCGTCTCCCAGCCGGCCGCGTCGAGCGCCGCCGCGATCGCGTCGCGGACCGCCGCCTCGGGATCCGCCCCCGCGGCGATCGGCGGGCCGCCCGCGTGGCCGGCGAGCGTGACCGCCAGCACGTCGTGGCGGCGCTCCAGCGCCGGCAGCACCAGCTCCCACGTGCGCCACGTGTCGGTGAAGCCGTGCAGCAGCAGGAGTGGGTCTCCTGACCCTCCGCGGTGCGCCGGCGTGAAGAAGGCGTCCATCCCGGTCCGGACGCTAGCGCGGCGCTGTTCAGCCGTGCGCCGGCCGGGTACTGAGGTCGCCATGGGGACACGAACGCTGGAAGACCAACTGATCGCCTCGCTGCGCGACGCGCACGCGCTCGAGCAGATGGCGCTGGCGCAGCTGGAGCGCGCGCCGGCGATCGCGGGCGAGGACGCGTTGAAGCTCGCGCTGCGCGACCACTTCTACGAGACGCGCGTGCATGAGCGACTGGTGCGCGAGCGGCTGGAGGCGCACGGCGCGAAGCCGTCCGGCCTCAGAGACCTCGCGGGCGAGGCCGGCGGCGCGGGCTTCGTCCTGTTCGCGCGCCTGCAGCCCGACACGCCGGGCAAGCTGGCGGCGCACGCCTACTCCTACGAGCACCTCGAGCTGGCCGCCTACGAGCTGCTGGCGCACCTGGCCGACCTGGCCGGCGATCACGAGACGGCCGTCGCGGCGCACAGGATCCGCGGCGAGGAGGCGGCGATGGCGACGCGCTTGGAAGCGGCGTTCGAGCGGACCGCCGCCGCCTCGCTGGATGCCGGCGCGCGCGACGATCCGGGCGCCCGGCTCGTCACCTACCTCGACGACGCCCACGCGCTCGAGCAGCAGGGCGCGACGCTGCTGGAGCGGGCGATCGAGATCGGCGGCGACCCGCGGCTGGAGGACGCCTACCGCGGCCACCTCGACGAGACGCGCGACCACCTGACGGCCGTCGAGGAGCTGCTCGACCGCCGCGACGGCGGCCGCTCGCGCCTCAAGGACGCGGCGCTGCGGATGGGTGCGCGCAACCTCGGCGCGTTCTTCCGCGCCCAGGCCGACACGCCCGGCAAGCTGGCGGCGTTCGCGTACGCGTTCGAGCATCTCGAGATCGGCGGCTACGAGCAGCTGCGCCAGGTCGCGCTCGCGGCCGGCGACGCGGAGGCGGCCGAGGCGGCCGAGCGCATCCTCGGCGACGAGCGCACCGCCGGCGAGACGCTGCTGGCGCTGTTCGACGTCGCGGTGCACGCGTCGCTCGAAGCGGTGGGCGTGCACGCCTGAGCCGTCGCTACGACGCGCGCGACGGCCAGGCCGCGACCGCCGCGCGCAGCAGCTCCTCGATCGTGCGCACGGCGGCCTGCGGCTCGCCGGCGGCCGGCAGCACGAGGCGATACTCGCGGTCGAAGCGCAGCCCGTCGATCTCGACCTCGGCGAACGAGCTCGACAGGACGTGGCGGGACAGCAGCAGCGGCGCGTCGCGGGCGAGCGCCTGGCGCTTGGCGGCGCCCGGCGTGGGCGCTTCCACGAGCGGCGGCGCCGCCTCCAGACGCGCTCTGCGCAGCACCGCGTCGACGGTCCAGCGCGCATTCGAGGAACGGTCGCGCACGACCATCGGCGTGCGCAGGAACTCGGCGCGCGCGATCCGTCTGCGGCCTGCCCATGGATGCGATCTCGGGACCGCGCAGACGATCGCGTCGGCCGCGAGCGTCAGCTCCCGCACCGCGGGGTTCGGCGTCGCGCCCGGCCGCGCCGCCGCGACGCCCATGTCCGCGCGGTTCTCGCCCACGAGCGTGCGGACGACCTGGCTGTTGGCCGTCAGCAGCTCGACGGCGACGCCGTCATGGTCGGCGAGCGCCTCGGCGACGAACGCCTCCGTCGCGGAGTGGCTGGCGGCGAGCCGCACCGGCGCGGCCTGTCGCGCGAGGCCGGCCGCAACCTCCTCCAGCGCGTCGGCGGCGGCGATCAGCGGCTTCGCGTGCTCGTAGAGCCGGCGCCCGGCGGGCGTCAGCGCGACGCCCTGCTGCGAGCGCTCGAACAGGCGGGCGCCGACATGCTGCTCGATCGACTGCAGGCGCTTCGACAGCGTCGGCTGCGAGACGTGCAGGCGCAGCGCGGCGCGCCCGATCGTGCCCGAGTCGGCCGCGACGACGAGGCTGCGGAGCTCTCCCAGCTCCAACCTGCGCGATGGGGGCGACGCCATCGCCTGCGGACCTTACGCGGCCGCGCCGGCGGAACGGGGCGGATCGCCGCTCCGGGACTTCTACGCACCCATGCGCGGAGGGAATGAGACGGCCCCGCGCGTCTCATGGCTTTCGCCCCGCCCGCCCTGGCGGGCCGCGCCTCCACACCCGAGGATCGTCAGCAGGAACCGATCTCCAAGGAGCACCGTCATGGCCCTCATCTACACCGAGACCGAGCAGGAGCAGCGGGCCTCCGTCGCGGAGGCTCCGGACGAGCGGCGCGACTGGCTCGCGCTGGGCGTCGGCATCGTCGGACTCGTGGCGATCCTCGCGGTCGCCCTCAGCGTCGCCGCGATCGCGACGCGCAGCGGAAGCGGCGGCGGCGCGGCCACGGCAACCGCCGCGCCGGCCGCCGCGACCGCTGCGGCGGATCCCGCGAACGCACCCGCGCCGACGATCGCGCAGGCGAAGGGCGTCGGCTTCGAGCCCTACCGCGTCGTCGACCCGACGCTGCCGGCCGTGCCGGCCGGAGCGGTGAAGCACTTCACGGTCGACGTCAACCAGCACGTCGTGCAGGTCTCGGCCGCGCTCGCGCCGACCGAGGCGTGGACCTACACCGTCAACGGCACGGGCTACTCGGGCACCGCCGCCTCGCCGCCGATCGTCGTCGACCAGGGCGACCGCGTGCAGATCCGCTTCGTCAACGGCGGCTCGAAGGCGATGCACGTGAACATGGCGCACTCGATCGACTTCCACTCCGCCGAGGTCGCGCCGAACCAGTACTACAAGGACATCGCGCCCGGCCAGAGCGAGACGATCTCGTTCACCGCCAAGCATCCCGGCGTGTTCATGTACCACTGCGCCACGCAGCCGGTGCTGATGCACGTCGGCGCGGGCATGGCCGGCATGATGGTCGTCCGCCCGAAGGGCCTCGCCCCGGTCGACAAGGAGCTGTGGATCACGCAGGGCGAGTACTACCTCGGCAAGCCCGGCGCGCCGACCGACATGGCGAAGCTGACCGCCGGCAGGCCCGACGTGATCGCCTTCAACGGCTACGCGGACCAGTACAAGTACCACCCGATCGCCGTGCGCAAGGGCGAGCGGATCCGCATGTGGGTGCTCAACGAGGGCCCGTCGAAGTGGAGCGCCTTCCACGTGATCGGCACCGTCTTCGACACGGCCGTGGTCGAGAACACCGCCTTCCACGACTCGCAGACGATGAGCCTCGCGCCCTCGCAGGGCGGCTACGCGGAGTTCACGCTCGACCAGCAGGGCAACTACCCGTTCGTGACGCACGCCTTCGGCGACATGGTCAAGGGCGCCGCGGGGATGCTCCACACCGAAGGGGCACCGGCGATCCCCGCACCGGCCGACGGACAGCCGGGCCACGATCACGCGATCGATCACTGACGCGGGGCGGTTCCACCTCCCGGCGGTCGGGTAGCGCTTGAAGGCAGCGCCCCGACCGCCGGGAGGTACATGCGCCATGCCGAAGACCACCGCACGCGGCACCGCCAAGCAGAGCGAGCTGCCGGACACATTGAAGCGCTCCCCGGCGAAGGCGCAGCGCACGTTCGCGAAGGCGCACGACGCGGCCGCGAAGGAGTACGGCGAGGGCGAGCGCGCGCACCGCGTCGCCTATGCCGCGCTCAAGCACAGCTTCGAGAAGGTCGGCGACCACTGGGAGCCGAAGGACAGGAAGGGCCCGTCCGACCCGCGCGCCAAGAACCCCCGCGCGCGACAGAACCACGGCAGGACCTTCGGCGGCGTCGACTACGAGGGCCACTCGAAGGAGGAGCTCTACGAGCGCGCCGGCGACCTCGGCGTCAAGGGCCGCTCGCGCATGACGAAGGCGCAGCTGGCGGAGGCGATCGCGAGAAAGCAGTAGCGCGGGGTCGCGCTCGACGCGGTTCCTTACGCCGGCGCGAAGCGCGCGAAGTAGCCGAGCGGCGAGCCGAGCCGCTGCTCGAAGCGCAGGCCGGCGCGCTCGGCGCGCCCGCGCAGCTTCCCCGGGCTGACCCAGTGCGGGTCGCCGAACAGCTCCCCCACGACGACGCGGCCGCCCGGCTTCACGACGCGTGCCAGCTCGCTCAGGGCGGCTTCCTGATCCGGAATCTCGCCGAGCACCGTCACGAGGTAGGCGGCGTCGAAGCAGTCGTCGCCGAACGGCAGCGAGCGCGCGTCGCCCTGCAGCGCGACGATGTTGCGGAGCTCGCGCTGCTCCGCGCGCAGCAGCGTGTGATCCAGCATCTCCCGCTGGAGGTCGAAGACGTCGAGGTGCCCGTCCGGGCCGATCCACTCGGCGACCTCGAGCGCGTAGTAGCCGGTGCCCGGCCCGACCTCCAGGATTCTCTGCCCCGGCGCCGGCGCGAGCGCCTCGCGCAGCCGCGGCCGCGTGATCAGCGGATGCGGCGCCTGCACCCAGAAGCGCTGGTTGTAGGGGCACGCCGACGGGTTGCGCCGCCACCACAGGGCGGCGCCGAGGATCGCGGCCGCGCTGATGCCCGCCGCCCGCTTCGCCGTGATGCGCATGCACCGCAGTCTTGCAGCACTGCGCGCTCACCGCGCGAGGCTTCGGTACGGTCGGCGCACCATGTCCGCCCCGCGCCACGACGCCGACGCCCTGCGCGACCTCGAGGCCGTCCCGCTCGGCCTGCCGGCCGGGCTGGAGCTGGCGTGGCTCGGCGTCTCCGGCTACCGCATCGCCTATGAAGGCGTGGCGCTGTTCGTCGACCCGTACGTCTCGCGCGTGCCGCTGCGCAGCCTGCTGCTGCGGCACACCGCGCTGCCCGACCTGGCGCAGCTCGACCGCTGGGCCGGCGCGGGCGGCGACGACGTCGCGGCCGTGCTCGTCGGGCACACGCACTTCGACCACGCCGTCGACGCGCCCGCGATCGCGCGCCGCTTCCACGCGCCCGCGTACGGCTCAGCGTCGCTCGTGAGGCTGATGCAGCTGCACGGCCTCGGCGGGCTCGCGGTCGAGGTCGAGCCCTACCGCCGCTACGAGCTCGGCCCGTTCGTCGTCTCGTTCACGCCGAGCGCGCACTCGAAGCTGCTGCTCGGCCGGCGCGTGCCGTTCGACGGCGAGCTGTCGTGCGACCACCTGCACGGCCTCACCCCCGGCGCCTACCGCTGCGGGCAGGTGTGGGGGATCCGCATCGAGGTCGCGGGCACGAGCTTCTACCACCAGGGCAGCGCCAACCTGGTCGACGCGGCGCTGCCGGGCGAGCCGGTCGACGTGTTCCTCGCCGGGATCGCCGGCCGCGCCGTCACGCCGCGCTACTGGGAGCGGGTGCTGCCGCGGCTCGATCCGCGCGTCGTCGTGCCGACCCACTACGACGACTTCTTCAAGCCGCTCGGCGAGCGCTTGCGCTTCGTCAGCCGCGTGCGGCTGGAGAGCGTGCCCGACGAGATCCGCGCCGTCAGCCGCGACGCGACGCTCGCCGCGCTGCCGCGGACCGACCGCCCATCGATCGCGTGAGCGAGCTGACGCGGCGCTTCCAGCGGGCGCGCGGGGACGAGCGCCTGGCGGTCCTGGAGGGCTTTCATGCGTTGAAGCACGCGCTGCGCTTCGGCGCCGAGATCGAGCTCGCGGCGGCGGCCGACCCGGACGCGCTGGAACGGCTCGCGGCCGAGCTGGCGCCGGACCTCGCCGGCCGCTTTCGCGCGCTCGCGCGGCGCGTCGACGCGGCCGAGCTGGAGCGGCTGGTGCCGCGCGCGCCGCGCACGCAGGTCGTCGCGCTCGCGCGGCGCCCGGCCTTCCGCACGCCCGCCGCGGGCCTCGTCGTCCTGCTGGAGGACCCGCGCGACCTCGGCAACGTCGGCGCGGTCGTGCGCGTCGCGGCCGCCGCCGACGCCGCCGCCGTGGTGAGCACCGGCGTCCACGACCCGTGGGATCCGGCGGCGCTGCGCGGCGCCGCCGGGCTGCACTTCGCGCTGCCGGTCGGCCGCGCAGGCGACGCTGCGCTCAGCGGTCGTCCGCTGCTCGCGCTCGACCCCGAGGGCGAGCTGCTCGATCCGGTGGAGCTGCCGTCGGACGCCGTGCTCGCGTTCGGCACCGAGCGGCACGGCCTCTCCGACGAGCTGCTTACGCGCGCGGACGCGCGCCTGCGCCTGCCGATGCGCGCCGGCGTCTCCAGCCTCAACCTCGCGACCGCGGTCGCCGCCGTGCTGTTCGCCTGGCGGCTCAGCGACGGCGGCGCGGGGCCGCCAGGCTGAGTCTGCCCGCGAACGCCTTGCCGCCGAGCACGATCGTCACGCGCAGCGTCACGCGGTGGCGCTTGCGCACCTGCACGAGCGCTCTGCGGGAGAGCTTGATCGTGAGTCTCACGCGTCCGTTCGCGGGCACTCTGAACGCGCGCCTGCCGAACGCGATCGCCTTCGTCCCGCGGTGCTTGGGCAGCGTGAAGCGGATGCTGCCTCTGAGCCCGGCGGTCGCGGTGAACGCGAACGTGAACGCACCATGCGCGTTGAGTCTCGCTCTGCGCGTGAGGAATCTGACGTGCGGCGTCGGCCGCGGCTGAGGCGCGACGATCCCGGACGGAGTCGTGAAGGTGCGGTCGTCGCTCGCCGCGACCGGAATCCCCTCGCGGAACGCGACGATGCGGAAGTGGTACGTCGTCGCGGACGCGAGCCCGGACACCGCGGCGCTCTCGGCGACCGCGCCGCGGCCGGCGCCGGCGGAGGCGGTCGCCGTCGTCTGGCCGTAGGCGCTCGTGGTCCCGTACTCGAAGCGGTAGCTCGTCTCGGCCCCGCCTGGATCGACCGAGCCGACGAGCGTCGCGGCCGACGGCGTCAGGCCGGTCGCGTCGCCGATCGTCGCGGTCGGCAGCGTCACGCTCGACGAGCACGACGGCTGGTCGGTGTCGATGCTCCAGCCGTTGAGCGTGCCGCCGCTGTCGCCGGAGAAGTTGTCGGTCACGCGCAGCGTCCACGTGCCGGCGCGGTCCTGCCCGGCGAACGTCGCCAGCGGCTCGTCCGGCGCGTACGTCGTGCCGAGCGAGCCCGAACCGTCCGGGACGTCCTGGATCGCTTCGAACGCGTCGTCGTCGAACGTCACCGGTCCGCTCCAGTCGAGCCCCGAGAAGGGCGTCTCGACGAGGTCGACCTTCGTGCCCGCCGGCGAGGTCAGCCACGCGTGCAGATCGCCGACCGCCGTATGCGAGATGTTCGCCGTCACGCGCAGGTCGTCGATGCGGCCGCTCGACGGGATGTTCAGCGTCGAGACGGCGTTGATGCTGGTCGGGGCGTCGTCGACGATCGACTTCGGAAACGAGTCGCTCGAGCTGAAGACGCTGCCGCCCGCGCCGAGCGCGAGCGTCAGCGGCACGTCGAACGCGCCCTGATCGCTCGTGACGTGCAGCGTCAGCTGCACCTGGGCGCCGCAGGCAAGCGAGGGCGCGAGCGCGAGCACGTAGTCGGTCGCGTCGATCGCGCCGTCGCCGGCGGCGATCGCGCCGAAGTCGGCATCGGGCAGGAGTACCGAGACACCCGGCGTCGCGGCGCTGAGCGTGCCGTGCACGTTCGTCAGGCCCACGAGGCCCGGGTTGGTCAGCAGCGCCTCGAAGCGCAGCAGCTCGCCGGGCTCGGCGATCCCGTCGCCGTCGCCGAACGCGCCGGAGTCGTCGTAGCCGCTGTCCACGCCCTCGACCAGGTGCGGCGTCGCGAACGACGCCTGCGCGCGCGTCGCGTTCGGGCTCGTCGTGCGCGCGCCGTAGCCCATGCCGCGCGTCGCGAAGACCTGCCAGATGCTGTCGTGGTTGACGCCGCCGTCGGCGATCCGGTCGGCCAGCAGGATCATGTCGCGCTCGTCGAGGAACGACGGCTCGGGCGGCGAGAGGCGCATCGCGTTCGTGATCAGCTCGCGCGCCGTCGCCGGGCCGACCGCCTTGCGCAGGTCCCACAGCGTCTCCGACCAGATCTCGCCGTCGTCGTGCACCTCGAACGAGGGCGTGTTGGCGTCGAAGCCGCCGACGCGGCCCATGTCGGCGTAGGTGAAGCCGCCGCTGTGTCTCGCGAGCACGCTCCCGCCGCAGGCTGCGATGACCGAGCCGACGGAGCAGTCGAGCGGCTGGCGGCGAATTCCGCGCACGCCGTCGTCGGTGACGTACTCGCCGACGCGGACCTGGCCGTCCGCGCCGGTGTCGCCCACGAAGCCGTTGGAGACCAGATAGTCCATCGCGTACCAGTCGCTCCAGCCCTCGCCCATCGCGCCGCCCTGGTTGGCGTTCAGGCCGTTGCCGTCGCCGATCAGGCGGTTCGAGAGCCCGTGCGTGTACTCGTGGTAGACGACGCTCGCGTCGTCGGCGCCGTTGACCGCCGGCCACGGCGCGCCCGCGAGGTTCTTGAAGAGGTACATCTGCATGCGCGGCGACGTGCCGTCGGAGGGCGTGGACATGTTCGCGTTGTCGACGCCGCCGCCGTCGTCGGCCTCGGCCAGCACGGGGTCGTCGCCGCCGGTCCCGCCGACCTCGAAGTCGCCCCACGCGTCGGTGAAGTCGATCGCCGGCTGCGCAAGCCAGTCGTGGAAGTTGCTGACGAAGTAGAAGACCTGCGTCGCCGCCTGCGCGCGGTTCGTCGCCTCGGTGCCGAAGTTGGCGCCGTCCCACGTGCAGATGCCGCTGTAGCTGGAGCAGAACTGACCGCCCGCCGCCGCGACCGGCGTCTGCACGTAGAGCCAGTTGCCGGCGACGCTCGGCCCGACCTCCTCGCCGGCGTCGGCGAAGTCGTCGTCGTCGTCGGGATCGGCGTAGGCGTGCGCGTAGGGGCCGGTGAGCGTCGTGGCGGAGGCCGCCAGCCATCTGGTGATGTCGACCGACTGCTGCGTTCCGCCGGTCGCCGCGCCGGGGTGGTAGCCGAAGACGAGCGCGTTGGAGGCGAAGTCGGTCAGCGAGTGCCGTACGAGCAGCTCGCCGCTCGCCGCGTCGACGACCTCGTCGTACACGTACGGGTCCTTGCCGGCGACCGTGACGCGCCACGCGAGGCGGTCCCCGCTCGGCGACGCGAACGCGACGAGCCGGGCGCTGTCGCCGTTGCTGAAGGTCGTCACGCGCTCCGGGCCGGCGCTCGTGCTCGCGCGCGGCAGCCCGGCCTTCCCGCCGACGTCGCCGCGTGCGACGCCGAGCGCCTGCGAGGCGGTGAGGCGCGGCGCGGCGGTCGGCAGCGCGAGCCCGCCGAGCGGCGGGCCGCTGGCCGCGGCGATGCGGCCGTCGCGCGTGACGTGGACGCGCAGCGCGCTGTCGTATGCGGGCACGCCGTCGTGCACGGGCACCCACGTGAGGTGCGTGACGCCGTCGTTCGAGGTCGCCCGCTGGGTCAGGCGCAGAGCGGCGAGCTCGGCCTCGTCGATCCCGAAGACGTCCGCGTGCGCGCGGACGTACGCGAGCGCGACGTCGGCCGCGTCCCCGGCGTGCGGGCCGCTGAGGAAGCCGTTCGTGCGGTCCAGCAGTCGCAGTCCGCCCCCAACCGGATCGGTCGCGACATGCGCCTCGATCCCGAGCCGCTCGGCGAGCGTGCGGCGCGCGGAGCGCACGTCGGCGGGAACCGCGGCACGCTCGCCGGCGCGCACGTCGAGCGCCGGCCGCGCTCCGGCCGCTCCGCTCGTCGTAACAGCCGCCGCAGGCCCCGCGCCCAGCGCCGTCGCTCCGATCGCGGCCATGGCCGCCATGGCCGCCAGCGTCTTCCGTGCCGTCATCGCGCCTCGCCTGCCTTCCTGCCCGGGGGTTCGCGCGAGGCTATGTCCAATTTCCGGTGCGGTCAACCACGCGCCGCCCGCGCGCCTGGACGAACGGTCGATCCGCCGCGGCCTCAGCCGATTCCCAGGCCGTTCTCAGGGGCCGTCGCTTCGATGGTCCTCGTTGGCTGCAGTCACCGACCCAAGGAGCCCTTGACCGTGGAGAGCAGACGCAAGCGAACCGTCGCGATCGGCGCGGCCGTCGCATTGGCCGTGGCCGGCGGGGGCGCCGCCTACGCCGCCGGGACGAACGACGACCCGCGCGACGCGCTGTTGAGAGACGCCGCGCAGCGCCTCAACGTCACGCCCGACAAGCTGAGAGCGGCGCTCCAGGGCGCCTTCGGCGACCAGCTCGACCAAGCCGTCAAGGACGGCAGGCTCACGCAGCAGCAGGCCGACCGGATCAAGCAGCGGATCGCGAGAGACGGCCTCCCGCTCGGCGGCCCGATGGGTCCGGGCGGTCCGGACGGGCACGGCTTCGGCGTCGGCGGGCCGGGCCACGGCCCCTTCGGCATCGGGCTCGACGCGGCCGCGTCGTATCTCGGCCTCGGCAGAGCGCAGCTCGACAGACAGCTGCGCGACGGCAGAACGCTGGCCGAAGTCGCGAGCGCGCAGGGCAAGACGGTCGACGGGCTGGAGCAGGCGCTCGTCGACGCCGCGACGACCCAGCTCGACAGAGCGGTCGCCGACAGAAAGCTCACCTCCGACCAGCGCGACCGCATCCTCAGCGACATCAGAGAGCACGTCGCCGACCTCGTGAACGGCAGAGCGCCGGGCCCCTTCGGCCGCCACGACGGCGATCGCGGGATGGGCCCCGGCGGCCCGCCGCCGCTGGGCGCCCTCCCCGGCCGCCCCTAGCTCGCCCAGCCGCGATCGCGCCGGAGCCGGTCCCTTCCCGGCTCCGGCGCGTCGCCGCGTGAGGCGTGTGCGACGCTGCCGCCATGCGCCGCATCACGTGGCTCGGCCATGCGACCGTCCTGCTGGAGACGGACCCGCCCGCCCGCGTGCGGCTGCTGACCGACCCGCTGCTGCGCGGGCGCGTCGCGCACCTGCGCCGCCACGCGCCGAGCGCCGGCGCGCGCGTGGAGGTCGCGCCGGTCGACGCGGTGCTGATCTCGCACGCGCACCACGACCACCTCGATCGCGGTTCGCTGCGTCCGCTCGCGCGCGCGGAGACGCAGGCGGTGCTGCCGCGCGGCGCGGCGCCGCTGCTGCGCGGACTGCCGTTCGGCCGCGTCCGGGAGCTGAGCGCCGGCGCGCGCGTGGCGATACGCGGCGTCGAGATCGAGGCGGTGCCGGCGTGGCACGAGGTCCGCCGCTTCCCCAGCCGCGTCGACCACGAGGCGCTCGGCTACCTCGTCGAGCGCGTCTGGTTCGCCGGGGACACCGATCTGCGGCCGCAGATGGAGGCGCTGCGCGGCCGCGTCGACGTGGCGCTGCTGCCGATCTGGGGCTGGGGGCCGACGCTCGGGCCCGGCCACCTGGACCCGGCCTCGGCCGCGCGGGCGGCGGCGCTCGTGAGGCCGCAGGTCGTCGTGCCGATCCACTGGGGCACGTTCCTGCCGATCGGCATGCGACGCCGTCACGGCGCCGTGCTGCGCGCGCCGGCGCAGGCGTTCGCGGCTCAGGTCGCGCGCACGGCGCCGGGCGTGCGCGTCGCGACGCTCGCGGTCGGCGAGTCGCTCGAGGCATAGTCGTCCTGCCCGACGCGGGCGAGCCAGCCGCACAGCAGGCGGTGGACCGCCTCCGCGCCGACGACCTCCTCGGCCGGCCACGGCAGTCCCGCCGGGTGCAGCACGAACGGGTGCGCCTGCCCGCCGCCGAGCCCGCCGTGCGAGCCGACCAGCTCCTCGAACGCGGCGACCTCGTCGACGTCCTCCCAATAGGTGCTGTTGACGACGACGTCCGGGCAGGCGGGGAACGCGTCGGTGCGCTTGACGTGCTCGGCCGCGCGCGGACCGAACGGCGCGAGCGGATCCTCGCCCTCGACGACCGGCCGGCCGTCGGCGCCGGCGTCGAGCAGCACGCGCCCGTGCGCGCCCAGCACGACCGCGCCGTCCGCCTCCGAGCGCACGAGCACGAAGCCGATCCCGGGATGCGTGCGGAGCGCGTCGAGCAGGCCCGGCCGGCGTGCCTCGATCTGCTCCAGCGTCACGCGGCCCGGCTCGCGCGGGAACGAGATCAGGCCGAGGTTGCCCGACGCCATCACCGCGACCTCCGGCAGCTCGCCGGTCTCCAGCTGCGCCGCCTCGTCTCTCAGCCCGAGTTCGCCCTGCCCGTCGCGCGCGCCGCCGAGCGCCTTCGCGGTACGGCCGGTCATCGTCGGCCGCGCCGCCAGCTCGGCGAGGCCGGCGCCGGCCTGCGCGCGCCCCTCCTCCCCGCCGCCGATCTCGGCATGCACCTCGGCGCCGCCGGCGTGCCGCGCGACGAGCTGCTCGAGCGTCTCGCCGTAGCGCTGCAGGAACGTCGCCCCCTGCGACTGGCCGTGATCGCTCAGCACGACGAGCTCGTACGGCCGCGGCGCGTACCGCACCGCCGAGGCGATCCGCGCGATCGCCTTGTCCACCCGCCGCAGCGTCGCGAGCGCGTCCGGCCGCTCGACGCCCGAGTGGTGCGCGACCTCGTCGTAGGCGAGGAAGGTCGTGTAGACGACCGGCCGCCCGGCGAGGATGTCGGCGGTGACGGCCGCCACCTGCAGATCGAGCTGCACGACGGTCGCGAACGCCCGCACGAACGCGTAGGAGACGCCGCGCTGGATGCGCGGCCGCACGTCGCGGCGGCGCTGCTCGATCGCGGCGAAGCGCTCCGCCACCACCTCGCCGAGCGCGCGCAGCAGCGTCAGCGCCACGCCGTAGGGGCTCGCGAAGTAGGCGAAGTAGTCCTGTCCGAGCCGGCCGTGGCGCCCGCGGTCGAGCACCGTGCTCATCGTCAGCATCGAGTGCGGTGCGTCGCCGGAGAGGATGTTCGCGCGCGAGGCGCCGTCGCCGTGCAGGAGTCCTCTTCCGTCGGAGTGGCGGCGCTCCAGCTCGGCCGCGTCGCGCGGGTGGTTCGTCACGATCGCCGCGCCGCGGTCCTTCTCCCACCAGCGGAACGCCGGCATGTTCTCGTTCGAGCCGTGCAGGATCCCCGCCTGGCAGGCGCCCGTCTGCGAGGACCAGTTCGTCTCCCAGCGCTCGAGCCGGTGGCCGCCCTCGTGCACCCAGCGCGCGAGCGCCGGCGCGTTGCCGTCGCGCAGCGCGCGGCGCAGCACGTCGTGCGCGAGCCCGTCGATCTCGAGGAAGAGGATCCCGGGCACGTCGCTCTCGACAGCCAGCTTCGTGCGCTTCAGCTGGCGCACGACGACATGGCGCGTCCACAGGTCGCCGCTGTCGAGCGCGAGTACGGCGCTCGCGGCGCTCGTGAGCGCCGTCATCAGCAGCGTGACCGCGAGCGCGGTGCCGAAGTCCTCGACGTGCACGCCGTAATCGACCTGCGCGATCGCCAGCAGCACGAGCGCGTTCAGCGCAAGCGCACCGAGCCCCAGCGTCAGCACCGTGAACGGCAGCGCGAAGCGGATCAGCAGCGGCCAGATCAGCGCGTTCGCCAGCGCGAGCAGGACGGCCAGGATCAGCGCGGCGCCGAAGCTGTCGGCGTGGAAGCCCGGCAGCAGCGCGCTCAGCAGCAGCAGCGCGCCCGTGTCGACGAGCGCGACGGTGGCGAGCCGGCCGAGCAGGCGTCGCATGGGAGCAGCCTACGCCCGTTCCATCCGCCCCGGGCGCCATCTTGGACGGCACGATGCGCCTGCTCCACACCGCCGACTGGCACCTCGGACGCGCCTTCCACGGCGAGGACCTGCTGAGCGCGCAGGCGGCGTTCGTCGACTTTCTGGTCGCTGCCGCGCGCGAGGCTGCCGTCGACGGCGTGCTGATCGCGGGCGACCTGTACGACCGCGCGCTGCCGCCGGTCGACGCGGTGCGGCTCGCCAGCGAGGCGCTGGCGCGGCTGGCGGAGGTCGCGCCGGTGCTCGCGATCTCCGGCAACCACGACTCGGCGGCGCGGCTGGGATTCGGCGCCGAGCTGCTCGCTTCGGCTGGCCTCCACATCCACACCGACCCCCGCTCGATCGCCGCTCCCATCCCGCTCGCAGATGGCTGGGTCTATGCCGTCCCCTACCTCGAGCCGGACCTCGTGCGCGAGGCGATGGGCATCGAGGAGCGCAGCCATGCCGCGGCGATGTCGGCGGCGATGGCACTCGTGCGCGAGGACGCCGCGCGCCGGGAAGGCCCCGTCGTCGTGATGGCGCACGCGTTCGTGGCCGGCGGGATGCCGTCGGAGAGCGAACGCGACCTGGCGGTGGGCGGCGCGGCGAACGTGCCGGCCTTCGCGTTCGAAGGCGCCGACTACGTCGCGCTCGGGCACCTGCACGGGCCGCAGGCGGTCGGCGGCGGGCTCGGCCGCTACGCCGGGTCGCCGCTGGCGTTCTCGTTCTCCGAGGCCGGCCAGGCGAAGTCGGTCGCCGTCGTGGACGCGACGGCCGGCGCGCTGCCGCTGGTGGAGCTGCTGCCGGCCCCGGTGCCCCGCGTGCTCGCCAGCCTGCGCGGCACGCTCGACGAGCTGCTGGCCGACCCGCGGTTGAGCGAGCATGAAGGCGCGTGGGTGCAGGCGACGCTGACGGACCCGGTCCGCCCGGCCGACGCGATGGAGCGGCTGCGCAAGCGCTTCCCGCACGCGGTCGCGCTGGCGTTCGACCCGCAGGGCGCCCGCGACCTCCCCGGCGACTCCTACCAGCGCCTGCGCGGACTGGACGACGACGAGCTCGTGCAGCGCTTCGTCTCCGACACGCGCGGACGGGACGCGGACGACGACGAGCTGGCGCTGCTGCGCGACGCGCTGACCGCGCGGCGGGTGGCCGAGCTGGCGGCGTAGGCCGGAGGCCGTCGTGCGCCTGCATCGCCTGCGCCTGTCCGCTTTCCAGGCGTTCGCGGGCGCCGAGCAGGTCGACTTCGACGCGCTCAGCGAGGCCGGCCTGTTCCTGCTGCACGGCGATACGGGCGCCGGCAAGACCACGCTGCTCGACGCGGTGGCGTTCGCGCTGTACGGCCAGGTGCCGGGGGCGCGGGCGAAGGACGCCCGCCTGCGCAGCGACCACGCCGACCCCGGCACGCGCACCGAGGTCGAGCTGGAGGTCACGCTGCGCGAGCGACGCCTGCGGATCGTCCGCCGGCCGCCGCAGGAGCGCCCGAAGCTGCGCGGCGAGGGCTTCACGAGAGAGGGCCACACGTGCACCGTCGAGGAGTGGGACTCCGCGGCCGGCGAGTGGACCGTGCTCGCCGCCCGGCCTGAGGAGGCCAAGCACGAGCTCGACGCGCTGCTCGGCATGTCGTGCGAGCAGTTCTGCCAGGTGGTGCTGCTGCCGCAGGGCGAGTTCGCGACCTTCCTGCGCGCCGACAGCGGCGAGCGGCAGGCGGTGCTCGAACGGCTTTTCGGCACCGACCGCTTCGCGAGCGTGGAGCGCTGGCTGAACGACCGCAGGAAGACGGCATGGGCGGAGCTGCGCGAGGCGGAGCAGGGCGTCCGCGAGATCGCCGCGCGCGTCGCCGAGGTCGCCGGCGAGCCCGTCCCCGAGGAGATGGACCGCTGCGCCGAGTGGGTCGCCGGCCTCGGCGTCCGCGCCCAGGCCGAGCTGGTGAGCGCCGCCGACGCCCGCCGCGCCGCCGACGCCGCGCGGGCGCGGGCGGAGGCGGCGCTCGCGGAGGGGCGGGCGTTGGAGGAGCGCCGCTCCCGCCACGCCGCCGCCGTCGAGGACCTGGCCCGCTGGCAGTCCAGACGCCCGCAGCGCGACCAGGCCGCCGAGCAGCTCGCCGCCGCCCGCCGCGCCGCGCCGCTCGCAACCCTCCTCGACCGAGCTGTGTGCATCAGGGGGTCTATGCGACCCCCTGATGCACACAGCTCGCCGGCGGAGCTGCGCGACCGGGCGGCTGCGGCGCGGAGTGAGGCCGGCGCGCTCGACGCGCTGGTGGCGGTCGAGGCGCGGCTGGCCGCGGCGGACGCGGAGCTGGCGGCGCTCGCGCGCAGCGCCGAGGAGGCCGAGGCGCGGGCGCAGGCGGCGACCAGCGCGATCGAGCAGGCGGCCGACGAGCGCGCCGCCCTCGACGCCACCGCGACTGCTGCGCGCGAGGCCGCCGCCAGAGCGGAGCGCCTCGCGGCCGAGGCCCAGGCCGCCACGGCACGGGCCGAGCAGGCGGCCGAGCGCGACCGCCGGGCCGCGGAGCGCACGGAGGCCGACGAGCGCCGACGCACGGCCGTCGATGCCGAGCAGGCCGCGCACAGAACGTGGCTCGACCTGCGCGAGCGACGGCTCGCCGGCATGGCCGCGGAGCTGGCGGCGGGCCTCACCCCGGGAGAGCCCTGCAGCGTGTGCGGCGCCACCGACCACCCCTCGCCCGCGGACGCGGCCGAGCCCTCCCCCCTCGGTGCCGATCGCCCCGCGCCCAGCTCGCTCGCCGAGCAGGAGCAGATCGCCCAGGCGCACCACGAACAGGCGACGCTGGAGCGCCAGCGGGCCGAGCAACACGTCGCCGCGATCGAGACCGCCCTCGCCGCCGCCCGCGCGGTCGCGGGCGAGGACCCCGCAGACCGGCTCGCCGCCGACGCGCAGCGGCTCGACGCCGAGCTGACGGCAGCGCGCGCCACCGCCGCCGGCGCGGCCGGGGCCGAGCAGGCGCTCGCCACACTCGACGCCCGCACCAAGCAGCACGAGCAGACCCGCCAGCAGGCCGCTCGCGACGAGGCCGCCGCTCGAGCGACGCACGCCGAGCGCGGCAGCGCCCTCGCGGCCGACCGCGCGCGCATCGAGGACGCCCGCGCCGGCGCACCCTCCGTCGCCGAGCGCGCGAGCGCCCTGCGCGCCGAGGCCGACGCCGCCGAGCAGGAGGCGGCCGCCCGCGAGGCCGGCTTCGCCGGCGCAAGCGAAGCCCGCGCCGCGCTCCTCGACGAGGACGCCGAGACGGCGCTCGCCCAGCGCATCGAGGACTACGACCAAGGTCTCGCGGAGCGCAGAGCGCTCGCCGAGCAGCTCGCCCGCGAGCTGGCCGACGGCGACGACGAGGTCGCCGACCCGGCCGAGCCCCTCTCCCTCGATGCCCTCTCGGCCAACGCAACGGACGCAGCAAGCGCCGACGAGCTGGCCGCCCGGCGGCTGGGGCTCGCGGAGAAGCGACTGAGCGATCTGAGACGCCTGGCGGCCACCCTCGACACCGCCCTCCACGAGCTCGAGCCCGTCAAGGAGCGCGAGCAGACGATCCGCGAGCTCGCCACGCTCGTCGACGGCTCCGCCGCCAGCAACCGCCTGCGCATGCGGCTGTCCGCGTACGTGCTCGCCGCGCGCCTGGAGGAGGTCGCGCAGGCCGCCACGATCCGCCTCGAGCGCATGTCGAACGGCCGCTACCAGTTGGTCCACACCGACGACCTGCGCAAGGGCACCGGCCGCTCCGGGCTGGAGCTGCGCGTGATCGACGGCTGGACCGGCCAGCAGCGCCCGCCGTCGACGCTGTCCGGCGGCGAGACGTTCCTCGCCAGCCTCGCGCTCGCGCTCGGGCTCGCCGACGTCGTCGCCGCCGAGGCCGGCGGCAGCCGCCTGGAGACGCTGTTCGTCGACGAGGGCTTCGGCTCGCTCGACGAGCGCACGCTCGACGAGGTGCTCGACGTGCTCGACGGCCTGCGCGAGGGCGGCCGCACCGTCGGCATCGTCTCCCACGTCGCCGAGCTGCGCCAGCGCATCCCCGCCCGCCTGCGCGTGATCAAGGGCCGCGACGGCTCGCGCGTCGAGCACGAGCAGGCCGCGCTGGCAGCTTGACGGGAGCGCCGGCCGCAAGCCGGGTACCACCCCAGGGGATGAGCCTCGTCCCCGACACGATCGCGCGCGTGGACCGCACGGTCGGGGAGCAGATGGAGCGCCAGGTGCGCAATCACCATCGCCGCCGGCTGAGAAAGCTCGGCCACGCGCACGTGCTGGAGCAGCTCGCCGACGGGAGCCAGGACAGCCTGTGGGCCGCCGGCGACCCGCCGCCGCGCGCCGGCAACGAGCTGCAGGTGCTGGTCGACGGCGAGCGCGCGATCGGCGAGATCTGCAAGGCGGTCAAGCAGGCGCGATCGCACGTGCACATCGCCGGCTGGCACATCACGCCGGCGTTCGAGCTCGAGCGCGACGGCGACTCGCCCACCACGCTCAGGGCGCTGCTCGCCGAGCTGGCCGAGCGCGTCGACGTGCGCGTGCTCGTGTGGGCCGGTCCGCCCGCGCCGGTGTTCGAACCGAAGCGCTCAGACGTCAAGCAGATTCGCGAGGAGCTCACGCGGGGCACCAAGGTCCGGTGCCTGCTCGACGCGCGCGAGCGCACGATGCACTGCCACCACGAGAAGCTCGTGATCGTCGACGACGAGGTCGCGTTCGTCGGCGGGATCGACCTCACGTCGCTGTCCGGCGACCGCTGGGACGGCGACGAGCACCCGGCGCGCGGCCGGCTCGGCTGGCACGACGTCGCCACGCGCCTGCGCGGGCCGGCGGTCGCCGACGTCGCCGAGCACTTCCGCGCGCGCTGGCAGGAGGTCGCCAGAGAGCCGCTGCCGCCGCCGAGACCGCAGCCGCCGCATGGCAGAGCCACGGTCCAGGTGCTGCGGACGATCCCCGACCACACGTACGAGTTCATCCCGCGCGGCGACTTCCGCATCCTCGACGCGTACGTGCGCGCGCTCAAGTCGGCGCAGCGGCTGATCTACCTCGAGAACCAGTTCCTGTGGTCGACGGAGATCGCCGAGATCCTCGCCGCCAAGCTGAGGGACCCGCCGCACCCCGACTTCCGCCTCGTGCTGCTGCTGCCGGCGCGGCCGAACAACGGCGCCGACACGACGCGCGGCCAGCTCGGCCGGCTGATCGAGGCGGCCGACGGCTCCGACCGCCTGCTGGCGGCGACGATCAGCTGCCGCAGCGGCACGCAGACGCACGCGCTGTACGTGCACGCGAAGGTCGGCATCGTCGACGACCGCTGGCTGACGATCGGCTCCGCCAACCTCAACGAGCACTCGCTGTTCAACGACACGGAGATGAACGTGCTGACCTGCGACGAGCAGCTCGCGCGCGGCGCGCGCCTGGAGCTGTGGGCCGAGCACCTGGAGCTGCCGGTCGAGCGGGTGAGCGGCGACCCGGCACGCGTCGTCGACGAGCTGTGGCGCCCGATCGCGAAGGAGCAGCTGCGCCTGCACCGCGCCGATCTCCCGCGTACGCACCGGCTGATGGAGCTGCCCGCCGTCTCGCGCCGCACGAAGCGCCTGATCGGCCCGATGCGCGGCCTGCTCGTGGACGGCTAGCGTTCGCCGGGTGACCGGCCCGCATGAGCAACGCGTCGACGGCCTCGCCGTGCGCGGCCTCGCGGTCGGCCATGGCGAGCGCGCGGTGCTGCGCGACATCGCCTTCGACGCACCGAAGGGCACGGTGACCGCGCTCGTCGGGCCGTCTGGCGCCGGCAAGAGCACGCTGCTGCGCTGCCTCAACCGACTGCTGCTCCCGCAGGCGGGCCGCGTGCTGCTCGACGGCGCCGACACGGCGGAGCTCGAACCGTGCAGATTGCGGCGGCGCGTCGGACTCGTCGGGCAGATCCCCGTCATGCTGCCGGGCAGCGTGCGGGACAACCTCGCCTACGGGCTCGATCCGGCGCCGGGCGGCGACGCCCTGACGACCGCGCTGGGCGCCGCCGGCCTCGACGCCGCCTTCCTCGACCGCCCCGCCGCCGAGCTGTCCGGCGGGGAGCGGGCGCGCGTCGCGCTGGCGCGGGCGCTGACCCGCACGCCCGAGCTGCTGCTGCTCGACGAGCCGACCGCCGCGCTCGACGCGGCGGCGGCGCACCACATCGGCGCGACGCTGACCGCGCTCGCGCACGACGGCCTCGGCATCGTCGTCGCGACACACGACCTGCCGTTCGCGGCGGGGGTCGCCGATCGCGTCGTCGCGCTGCGCGACGGCGGCGCGGTCGTCGGCGAACCGCAGGAGCTGCTCGCGTGAGCCAGCCGCTCACGCAGGTCCTCGCCAGCGCGGCGTTCGCGCTCGCCGCGGCATGGCTCGCGTACCGCCAGCGCCTCGGCCTCTCGCGCTCGCTGCTGACGGCGGCGCTGCGCGCGGCACTGCAGCTCGCCGTCGTCGGCGCGCTGATCGCTCTCGTGTTCAAGGTGCCCGTGCTGGCGATCGCCTTCGTCGCGATCATGGTCGCGACCGCCTCGCTCACGGCCGGCTCGCGCATGCGCGCGCTGCCGGGTTCGCGCAAGATCGCGATCGGTGCGATCGCGCTGCCGGCGCTCAGCGCCGTCGGGCTGCTGCTGCTGGTCGGCGCGTTCTCGGCGACGCCGCGCGCGACGATCCCGACCGCCGGGATCCTGATCGGCGGCGCGATGCTCGCCACCACGCTCACCGGCCGCCGCCTCGTCGACGACCTCACCGGTGCGACGGACGAGATCGAGGCGCGCCTCGCGCTCGGCGACCGTGCGCGCGACGCGCTCGCGCCGATGACGCGCCGCGCGATCGCGGGCGCGATGGTGCCGCTCGTCGACCAGACGCGCAGCGCCGGCCTCGTGACGCTGCCGGGGACGTTCGTCGGCCTCGTGCTGGGCGGCGCCTCGCCGGAGACCGCCGCGCGCGTGCAGCTGACGGTCCTGCTGACGCTGCTGCTCGTGCAGCTGTTGAGCGCGCTGCTCACGGCCGAGCTCGTGACGCGTGCGGCGACGCTGCCGGGCGAGCGGGTGCTGCGGCTGTGACGCGCCGCCGCCTGCTCGTGCCGCCCGCCGTGGCCGTGCTCGCACTCGGCGGCTACGGCGCCGTCCGCCTCGCGACGCACGAGTCCTCCGAACCGGCGTCGGCCGGCGCCGCGCTCGCCCGCTTCCGCGCGCTGCCTCCGAGCGCAGGCGCGCTGCCGCCGGCGCTGCGCGGACGCGCGCCGCAGCCCGGCGTCTACGTCTACGCCACGCGCGGCTACGAGGTCTCGCACGTACTCGGCACGCGCCGCCATCCGTATCCGGCGCGCACGACGATCACGGTCTCCGTCACGTCGCGCGGCTGCCTGCGCACGCGCTGGGACGTGCTCGTGACCCGCTACGACGCGACGCTCGCCTGTCCGCACGCGACCGCCGCGCCGCGGTCGATGAACCAGAGCGAAGAGCACGAGTTCGCCGGCCACGTCGACCGGCGGGCCTACGTCTGCACGCGCTCCTCGAGCTCGGGGCCTGCGCGGCTCGCGACCGGCGCCCGCTGGCACAGCAGCTGCGCGATCGGCGGGACGACGACCGTCGACGACGGCGTCGTGGTCGGCCCGCGCACGCTCACGCTCGACGGCGCGCGCACCCGCACCGTCCTGCTGCGCACGAGCACGCGCGTCAGCGGCGAGACGACCGGCGCCGGCACGACGTTCACGTGGGTGCTGCCGGCCACTCGCCTGGTCGTGCGCCGCACGATCGCGAACGCGAGCACGACGCAGACGATCGTCGGCGGCGTGCGCTACGAGGAGCGCGCGACGCTCGCGCTCACGACGGTGCGTCCGCTTCGCTAAGCCGCGCGACGATCTCCAGGCGCACCCAGTGCAGCGCGCGCTCGGGCAGCCGCGACGCGACCTCGCGCACGAGCTCGGCGCCGCGCTCCGGGCCCAGCTCCGTCACGAACGTGCGCAGCACGACGCTGGTGAGGAAGCGCTCCAACTCGTCGCGCTCGTGGTGCGAGACGCGCGGCACGAGCCGCACGTCCATGCGGTCGAAGCCGGCCGCGCGCAGCTGCGCCCGCGTCTCCTCGATGCCCGCGTAGTTCCACGGCAGCTCCTCGTAGCCGAGCTCGCGCAGGATCTCCAGCACCTCCGCGATGTTGCCCTCGCCGCCGCAGTCGACGACCAGCTGCCCGCCTGGCTTCAGTACGTCGGCCAGGTGCTGGAACAGCGCGTCGTGGTCGCGCACCCAGTGGAACGTCGACGTCGAGACGACCGCGTCGACCGACGCCGGCGCCACCGCCGGCACGAGCGGCTCGCCGAGGTCGGCGTGCACGAACGCCGCGCGCGGATCGCCGGCGAAGCGCTCGCGCGCCGCGTCGAGCATCGCGGTGGAGCCGTCGAGCGCGATCACGCGGCCGTGCGGCAGCCGCTCGAGCACCGTCGCCGTCACCTCGCCGGTCCCGCAGCCGGCGTCGAGCACCGTCTCGTCGCCGCGCAGCTCCAGGCGCGCGACGGCGTCGTTGCCGCGGGCGGTCATCGGGGCGTTGAGCGTCTCGTAGGCCTCCGCGTCCCACTCGCGCACGTTGTCGGTCGTGTCCGTCATCCCATACAAGCGTACGGGATGACAGTCAGGCGGTCAAGGGCCGAGCAGCGCTGACTGAGGCGCGCCGGCCCGCAGCCAGTAGACCCGCGCATCCGCGACCGCGAGCGACGTGGGATCGACGCCGGGACCCGCGTCCAGCACCACCGTCTCCCCCGTCGCGTCGGACTTCACGACCGCGCCGCCGCTGGAGACGTAGGCGAACGACCCGCGCGGCCCCTGCACGAGCGCGGCGACCGACGAGCCGGTGTTCGCACGGCGCAGCGTCTCCCCCGTCCGCAGCGAGACGGTGCGGGCGCCGCCGGAGCAGTCGGCGGGCGACAGCGGATCGGGCGAGCATCCGAAGCGGTTGACCGCGACGATCCGCTCGCGCAGCCACACCTGCGGCGCGAGCTCGTCGCCGCGGCTGAGACCGCTGTTGAACCAGCTCGCGAGCTGCACCCGCTGGCCGCTGTGCAGCAGGCAGCCGATCAGCACATGCTGGTCGGCGTCGTCGCGCCGCGAGCGCACGTAGACGCGCGCAAGCGGGTTGAGCGCGACCGTCGTCGAGCCCTTCGCGGCGCACGGCGCGGACGCGGGACGGGATCCAGATCTCGCCGCCGAGGCGGAGCCGGCGGGCGCGAGCAGGGCACAGCAGGCGCAGAGCAGCAGGAGCTTGGTTCGCATGCGGCGCAGCCTAGCCGCGAGGTCGGCGTCCGACACGTCGCCGTTGCGACACCGCCGATAGGTGGTATCCGTTGAGCATGCGCCGCCGTTCAGTGGAGTCCAGCGCGGTCGAGAGCGTCGGCTACGACGCCCGCCGCCGCACGCTCGAGGTCGAGTACGCCGGCGGCGCCGTGTACCGCTACCTCGACGTGCCCCCGCGCGTGCACGAGCAGCTGCTGCACGAGGAGTCGATCGGCGGCTACGTGAACCGCCGCGTCAAGCCGTACCACCGCGCCGAGCGCGTCGCGTCGCGACATAGACGTGCACGCCGGGAAGGCCCCTCGCGGCGCCGTACGCGGGATGCCGCGTGACGTCGAAGCCGCTCGCCTCCAACCACTCGACGACGTCGGCCGGGTCGTAGAGCCGCAGCACGTGCTCCTCCTCGCTCGTGCGGCCGTCGCGCACGAGCGCGATGCGCCGCGTGAGCGCGTGGGCCGCGCGATCCTCGACGAAGTCGACGCGCATCACCCAGTCGTCGCCCTCATGGCGCGTCCTGCGCCGGCCCTCCGGCTCGCGCCCCGGCGCGGCGGCGTCGAACACGAGCAGCCCGCCGGGCTCGAGCGCCTGCCACGCATGCCGAAACAGCGGCTCGAGCGTCGGCGGACCGCCGTAGTTCACGCACTCCCCGATCGCGGTGATCGCGACGCACGGCGGCAGCTGCGCGTCATACAACGAGGCGTGCTCGAAGCGAGCGCCCGGCGCCCGCTCGCGGGCGATCGCCAACATGTCGGCCGACGCGTCGACTCCGACCACCTCGTAGCCGGCCGCGAGCAGCTCGGCCGCCCAGAGCCCGCTGCCGCAGCCGAGGTCGACCACGCGTCCTTCCTCGATGCCCGCCTCGCGCATGCGGGCCAGCACGAACGGCGCCGCGTCGCGCACCCAGCCGCCGAAGGCGACGTCGTGCACGTGCGCGAGGTCGGGGCCATAGAGCGTCTGCGCCATCTCGCCGCGATGGTATGACGAACGCAGGCTGAGCAAATGGGAGCAGCCGAAGCGCTGACGCCCTACTTCACGCTCCCCGCCAGCAGCCCCTGCACGAAGAAGCGCTGGAAGGCGAGGAACACGAGCAGCGGGATCGCGAGCGACAGGAACGACGCCGGCGCGATCAGCTCGATGTTCGACCCGAACTGACGCGTCTGGCTGAAGATCGCGACCGTCAGCGGCTGGGTGTTGCGGCCGAACGTCAGCGCGACGATCAGGTCGTTCCACGTCCACAGGAACTGGAAGATCGCCAGCGACGCGATCGCCGGCAGCCCGAGCGGCAGGATCAGCCGCGTGAAGATCTTCATCTCCGAGGCGCCGTCGATGCGGGCCGACTCCATGATGTCTCTCGGGATCCCGATGAAGAAGTTGCGCATCAGGAAGATCCCGAACGGCAGCCCGAACGCGACGTGGAACAGGATCAGCCCGAACACCGTGTCGAACAGGCCGGTGTCCTGATAGATCTGGAAGATCGGGATCAGCGCCACCTGCAGCGGCACGACCAGCAGCCCGATCACGACGACGAACAGCCAGTCGCGCCCGGGGAAGTCGAGCCACGCGAACGCGTAGCCCGCGAGCGACGCGACGACCACCAGCAGCACCGTGTTGCCGACGCTGATCTGCACCGTCGTCCACAGCGCGCTCGTGATCGCGCTGTTGTTGAAGATGTCCTTGTAGTTCTGGAACGTCGCGAGGCTCGGGTGCGCGACGACGTTCCACCACCCCTGCTGCGTGATCTCCGTCGCCGGCAGCAGCGAGGTCAGCAGCAGCCCGAGCGTCGGCACGAGCCACATCACCGCCAGCACGGCGAGGATGATGTTCAGCGGCGCGCGCGTCACCGCCCGCCCGATCCGCGCCGCGAACGGCTCGCCCGTCCGCGCCCGCTCGCGCGGCAGGGCGACGGCCTGTCCTGCCGCCTGGCCCGAAGCCTCCATCACGCCTCCCGCCGGAAGCGCCGCACGTTCAGCGCCAGCACCGGCAGCACGAGGATGAACAGGAACACGGCGATCGCCGACCCAAGCCCGAAGTCGTTCACGCCGCCGAACGAGGTCCGCCACATCGCCAGCGCGATCACGTTCGCGTCGTCCTGCGAGGACTGCGGCGCGACGCTCAGCACGATGTCGAACACCTTCAGGACGTTGATGATCATCGTGATGAACACGACGCTCAGCACCGGCGCCAGCAGCGGCACCGTCACGCGCCGGAACACCTGCCACTCGGTCGCGCCGTCGGTGCGCGCCGCCTCCAGCACCTCGCGCGAGATCGCCGCCAGCCCGGCGGCGATGATCACCATCGCGAAGCCCGCCCAGACCCACACGTACGCGATCATCACCGCCGGCACGATCAGCTTCGGCCCGAGCCAGTTGACGCCGGCGAACGGCGCCGCGAACGTCGACGGCGCGATCGCGACTCTGTAGGAGCCGGGTCTCACCGCACCGAACGAGAAGGAGCCGTCGGCCGCGCTCGTCGTGCTCGCGACCGCGGCGCCGCCGCCCGATCCCACCAGCTCGACGTTCACGCCGCCGAGCCCCTGCTCCTGCGGCTCCACCACGCCCGGTCTGCCGCCGCCCGGCTTGAAGTCGCGCCACACCACGCCGTCAACCGCGCCCGCTCTCGGCACCGGTCTGACGGCATCCGGCGCGTCGGCCGGCACCTCCTCAGGCGGAACCGCCGTCAGGCCCATCAGCGCCACGCCGCCCGGTCTGACGACCGCTCTCAGCGTGAAGCCCTTCGACGGGCTGCCGGTCAGCGCCGGCGAGGACGGCTGCGCGGTCGTCAGCGCCA